>Ga0316204_10001168_pt1 | contig 76695 bp, 65 predicted proteins | sample 6monrhotite_MG_2_FD_205661 | JGI IMG/M metagenome (GOLD analysis project Ga0316204, IMG submission 205661) | Microbial mat bacterial communities from mineral coupon in-situ incubated in ocean water Damariscotta River, Maine, United States -... | ecosystem: Environmental > Aquatic > Marine >...
TGGGTGCAGATGGGCCTCCGTCAGCTGACCCATCAATCGCTCCGCCTAATATGACTGGGAGGAGGCGGAACTTCGGGTAATTGGGTTGGTGTTCAACGCCTTCCCTCCGACCCAAAGTCCGCCGATGCCCCAGATAACCCGTCTCGCCATCCAGCTGTCACTCCTCATGACCCCAATGGCTGACCAGGAACGCGATACCTTCATCCTCCAGCAGCGCCTCGATCACCTCGATGATGCTCAACAGGCCCTGCGAAGCCTCACACTGAGTTGGGCCACTGAGCGCGAACCCGGTGCCGGCTTCATCAACTTTGAGGCCAGGTTGATCGAAGCCAGCCGACAGGTCGCGTGCGCCAGCACCGAGCTGATGTTCGCACTCGCTGAGATCGAAAACCGCCAAGAGATGCCAGATTACTTCGATATCGGCGACACCTTCTACCGGATGACCTCGCCTGAGCCCCGCTCGCTGACCACTTGGTTTGGAACCATCCGCTACAGTCGCTCCTACGCCAGACCCACCGAGGGGGGCCCCGGATGGTTCCCTCTCGACGCCGAACTGGGCCTGCTCAGCGACCGAATCAGCCCATCGCTGCTGACCACAGGCGCGCGACTCGCCACCCGGGTCAGCTTCGCAGAGGCTCGCGAGATCCTCGGCTGGTTCGTCCCACAGCCGCCCTCCATCACGGTGCTCCAAGAAACTGTGCTCGGTCTGGGCCACCACACCCGGGCGTGGTTTGAGAGCGTCGCTCCGCCCGACGACGATGGGGAGGTGCTGGTGGCGCTCATCGATGGCAAATGTGTGCCCACAGTGCGCGCCGAGGAGCTGGAGAAACGAAGTGGCCCCCGGAAAGACAAGCCCAAGGCGCCCTCACCGCGCCACCGAGGTCGCGCCAACCGCAAGTTGCGAGGCCGCCGCCCGCGCCCGAAGCAGGGGGACAAGACGAAGAACGGCAAGCTGGTCACCATGGTGGTGATCTACACATTGCGGCGGGAGGGCGCGTTGCTGCTGGGGCCCTTGAACCGTCGTGTCTATGCCTCCTTCGGCCCGAAACGCCATGCCTTCGAGTTCGCAGTCGCGGAGGCCGCTCGACGCGGTTTCGGAGCGGGGACGGAGAAGACCCTCCAGCTTCTGACCGACGGCGACCCTGATCTGCACCGCTACGTCGATGAGTATTTTCCGGAGTCGAAGTATCCGCAGCGTGTGGTGACCGTCGACATCATGCATGTCCTGGAGAAGCTCTGGGACGCCGGGACTGCGCGATACGCCGCGGGCAGCGAGGACTTGGCGACGTGGGTTCATGACCAGGAGGACCGGCTGTATGGGAATGACGCGGCGGCTGTCGTTGGCGAACTTCGGGGCTGGCTGGCCGAGACGCCGAAGGTGGGGCCGGGCAACAAAGGCAAGCGCGAACGGCTGTCCGTCGCCATCCGGTACTTGGAGAACCGGCTGGACAAACTGGCCTACGGCCTGTGTCGAGAACGAGATCTCGAGGTCGGCACTGGGCAGGTCGAAGGGGCAATCAAGCACGTGATCGGTAAGCGCTGCGACCATGGCGGGATGCGCTGGAAGCGAGAGCGGGCTCAAGCGGTCATCCAGCTGCGGTGTATCGATGTAAACGAGCAGTGGGACGCCTTCGCCCTGTGGGTGCTCCAGCGGCTTCAGACCCATGCACAGGAGGAGGGGCAGCGAATCCGACTTCAGACACAATCACCGGCAAAGCTACCTTCTCGGCAGATAGCAGCTTGACGGGAGCCAAACTGCACCCATTTCGAATGGAACCCCGTTCGATGCCGATAACGCCCTCGAGGTGGGATGTTGCCAGTGAGACGAAGGCCGCTGCGGGACTTTCATGAAGATGAGTGGTCGTCATGGCTACACTATATACGCCAGTGTGATCGCTGGCTACAGAACATGCGCCATTATGATGCAAGTCCATGACTCAACGGCCCATCGGCGGCTTCTGGATGGAGATGCTGTCCAAAGTGAACGTGCCCGAGAGTTCAGGCTCAACTCACTCGCCGAGGTCTTTCGAGCACAACCAATGACACCCTGCGGATCTCATTTGAGAGGAGGAGTGTCGACTCGAACGACCCATCGTCTGGGGCTGGCTGAGGTCAAGAGTGTCGGGGCATCAATCAGGACAACCGTTGGACTGGTGCCCGCCTCTGGATCCAGTCGACTGACGACGAGCACCTTGTAGTCCCCGAGAGCCCAGTTTTGGGTGCCCCCTTTGACGGTCTGGCGGCAGCGATACTGCTCATTTCGGGTCCACTCGAAGGCGATGGGGCCGTGGCCACGGCGAGACTTGACTTCCACACCCAAGGGAAGCTCACCTTCGCGTAGCACCAGCAGATCCACCCCTGGCGAGACCTGCGCGGGGCCTGTGTTCTGAGGCAATGCACCGCTGGATAGCGCGGCTGCGCGGGCCGCGGGTGTGCTGACATCGATCACCCTGGAGAGGTTGCCCTCCGCGAGGTGATGTGCGCACCAGCGCCTGGCGTAGAGTTCGCCCAGTCGACCGGTCAGGCTGGCGCGGCCCGAGAAGCGTCCGCCTCCTGCCGCTCCAGCACCTGTGGGATCTGAGGCGCTTCGAGAGAGCGCTGAGCCGGCCTTTGGTAGGGGTAGCTCCTCGACCTCCTCTGCAAGCGTCGGCTCAAGCTGAGCCAGGCTGTCAAAGACCTCGCCGCGCCATGTGTGGCGGCGACTCTGGCGTCGGAGCAGCAGCTCCAGCCGTGCCACCAGTGTGTCGTCACCCACCGCGCGACTGAGTGCATCGGCGATGGCGCTGGCTGTTACCGGCTCGCTCACATGCACCCTCAGAACGTCTCGCAGGCGGGATGGAATATCGGGACCGCTACCGGATATCAGTGCTCTCCAAGTGGCTGTCGCGGCCCATGGGAGTTCGGCCTCTGACACCGCGCTGTCCTCATCTTCACTGAACAGCGCGATGGCAGCAGCCCGGGCCCTGACGTGTCGGAACAGGCGCGCAAGTTCTTGCTGAAGATCACCGTCTGCCGCAGGCAGTGGCGGCTCTGGCGCGAGCTCCAGGGACGGAGCGTGGCCTACCAGCTCCAGCAGCCCCGGATCGTTCTCCAGCTCCGCCACAAGATCTGGATCCAGAGCCCGGAGCAGGTTCTGCACATGCGGCGCGTGACCCGAAGACCCCAGCGCCTCTGCCAGGGGCTGCGCCAGTCGCCAGCGCTGCGCATGGGCGTGGGCCAGGTCGGGCACTCGTCCTGTGTGTACCAGCAACGTGGCGCGCCGACCTCCGGTGGCGAGCTCAAGTCGGAAGGGTGCAGGATCCTCGGCGGTCAGGGGCACGCTGCCCCCCGGGGGATCCGCGACGGCCTGGAGCCCGGGCCAAGACGACAACCCCACCACCTCCAGCGCGTCGAACCAGCGGGCGCGCTCCTCGAAGGTTTCGGCTTTCATCGGTACGCCGCCACCAGCCGATTGCTCCGTGAGCACGATCGCCAACCAGGGTCGCAGACCGGCCATGAGCGCCCCAAGCCAGCCGCTGACATCGGTGGCGAGCGCTCCAGGGGTCCAGGTCAGCGGGAGCAGCTTGAAGCGCGGAAGCCCGAGAACCCTGGCTAAAGCGCCGCTGTTGCGGGAGAGCACTGCGAAGCTCAGGTGCTCCCCATGGACTCGGCGTCCTGCGTCGTTGGGGTCTGGATCGTAGAAGGAGCAGACGCTCGCCTGCTCTTGGTGGCAGTCGCCCAGTGGACGCCACAGCAGCGCCCCTGCATGCTCGGTGAGGACCTGCAGCGCCGTGGTCGTATTCCAGCCCTCGGGAAGCCACCCCAGCTGGTGCGCGTCCTTGACCGAGCGCTCAAGTGTGTGCTGGCCTGGCTTGCCGTCACCGATCAGTCGGGCCAGCCCCTCCCAGGTGTCGCGGTGGGCCAGTCGCAGCGCGGCACCTGCGGTGCTTCCAGGAGCTGGGAGGTTGGTGTGGGTCTCGGTGTAGAGCCGGGACAGCAGCACCAGCAGGTGGCGGGGATCCCGGGTCGCCTCGATGTCGATGATGTGCAGCCGATCCAGGCTGGCGGCGGGCCATTGGTTGGCGATCTCTTGAGAGACCAGCGGTAGGTGGCGGGCGGCTACGCGGGCCCAGGTATCGCGTGGGTAGCGACCGAGGCGGAACAGGGACGCCGCTGGGGCGAAGCGCTGGGGTTGCTGTGAGCGTTCACCGACAGGTGGACGGGCGCGGGGGAGCCGTAACTGCTGGCGCAGCTGGAGCGACAACAGACTGGGGAAAAGCCCGACACTGGAGATAGCCTTGTATCGTCTGTTCTTACTGGGGTGCTGCTCCCACAAGGGGACCGTGTCGATGTCGTGCCAGCGCTCGTCACTGGCCAGGGCCTCCAGCGCTGCGGGGCTGAAGCCCTCTGGGAGGTGGGCCTGCGCCAGGAGGACCGGCGGGTATCCGGCCCGACATCCCCCACAGTTGGGGGCTGCCCAATTGTGTCGGTTCTTGAGCGAGGTATCGGGCCGATCTGGCCATGGCTGCTCACCATGGAGCGGCGTGGTGCCGTCGACAAAGCGAAGGAGGTGTCGCGGCATCTCCGGCGCCGCATTGAGGAAGCGACAGCGCTCACGCTTCCAGGACTCCTGATCTCTGAGGGGGAGGCAGACATGTAGCGCTGCTGGGACTCCGCTCCAGGAACCTGCTGCGAGCAGTCTTTGCCGAGCGCTGTCGGGGGTAGCATTGAGGAGCAGCGCGCTTACCGCTTCGACGTCGATCTGATGGCTGGCAGGCACGCCCTCGAACTGGTCGACTGTGCCGTGTCCCAACGGACGCCAGCAGCCGTCGCTCATGGGCGCGCGCAGACGCCGAGCGTACACCGCCGCACGGATATTGTGGTGCATGAGTGGCATCCAGCCGTACGAAGTACCGAACAGCGCGCTCCAGATGGCGCTGGGATCGGGGAGCGATTCCAGGCGGGCGACCATGCTCAAGCCAAGTCGCAGAGCGGGTGTGTCCCAGAGCGGCGACGGGTCTGTGGGGCGGTGCTCGTCCAGCTCGTCCAGGAGGGCGGTTTCGTTGGGAGCGGTCCCACCCATTCCCACCAACAGCCGCTGGAGCGCCCAGCGGTGTTCATCAGACCAGCTGGCTACTGCGCCAGGATCGACGAGGCAGAAACCCAACGCGGTCAGATCCTCGCTGTCAGCGTGCTCGCCGTCCAGGGCTACCAGGAGCCGATCGCTCGCCGTTCCGCGGACGGGCACCGGCAGCGGAGCGCCGTGCGGCAGCCCAAGCTCGACGGCCAGTCTGAGCCAGGAGGAAGCGCGCTCGTCAGCATCCACCGCGCAGAGGTCGCCGATCCGGTGGCCCCCCGTCAGCGGGGCGAGACGCTCGGCGAGATCGTCGTCGTCTGCCTCGCCCACACCCAGCTCAGCAGCGGGGCCACGCCGGAGCCAGTCGATGCAGTGTGGGAGCGCAGGATCTTCTGGGAAGGCCGCGACCCAGTGGTCATGGAGGGCGTCCCCCCAGAGCACCTCTGTGGTCGACCGCAGACCCCCTACGCAGGGTACCCAGGCGACGTCCGCAAGGCGGTGTGCCAGGAGGTGTCTCAGCAAGGACGCTGGCCGCTGCCCTCGCGCCAGGGCTTCAGAAACGGTGCCTTCGAGCGGCTGAGAGAGGTCGGCCCGCGCCTGCTCGGGTGAGCCGAAGAGTACGCTCGGCAGCTCAGAGACATCCACTCCCGCTGCCACGAGCGCCAGCCCCAGCTGCGCCAGCTGTCCAGACAGGCGCTCCAGGCAGTCGGCTACCTGATCCCGGTCTTGCCTTCGGGCCAGCGCCAGGCTCTCTCGGTCATCGCTGAGCGCCAGCGGAGCGTGGAGCCAGGCGCCGGCGCCACCCTCGACCTTGGTGATCGGGAAGTAGGCGGCCAGAGGTGGGCAGCTCCCTGGCGGCCGCAGCACCGGCCCTGATGCCTCCTGGCAGATCCGCACGGCCACCGCCGCCTCCGCGTCACCGAAGACCCACCGTTCTTCGCCTTGTGAGCCGAGTACATCATGGACGCGGAATGGCCCCACATGGCGAGGTGGCCCCAGGCCTGTATCGACGTCGTGGATGACGAGTGTGTGCAGCCGATCCAGGAACAGCAGGTGCTCAGGCACGAAGCCGGACAGCAGTTCGGCGAGGGCAACGTCTGGCGCGCTGGTGTCTCGCCAGCGCAGCCGCATATACACCGCCGGAGTTGGCTGGGTGGGGCAGGGCAGCGCCTCGGGAAGCAAGAAGAAGGGGATCTCCGGGTCGCGCTCCTCAAAACGGAGGTGGAATCCGCCGGAGTGGAGATCGAGGGCATCAGCCACTGAGAGTATGGCTTTGATGCCGACGCCGAAGTGACCGATGCGTCCGCTGCCGTCGGTCTTGGTGCTGCCGTACATACGGCGGAAGGCGTCAATGTCTGAGGCGTTGAAAGGGCGCCCCTCATGTGCCAGCGAGATCCAGGTGCGCTCGCCTTTGCGCTCGGCCCTCAGATGCAGCGCGCCGTGTGCTTCCTGCTCGCGGTAGGCATCCTCGACGTTCTGACACAGCTCTTGGAGAACCCGTCCAGCGTAGGCCCTGGCGCGTGCGACCTCGCCAGCGGCAGTTGTTGAGAGCAGCTCATGGAGCCGACCAGGATCTCGCTGGTAGTCAGCGGTGACCGCGGCTGCTGCCAGGGTCTCGGGTGAGATGTCTGGCAGTGGAGCAGCCCTGGCCACAGTCAGGAAGCACGCTACTCGACCGCCGCCGCGACTGACTTCGGCTGAAGTGATTGCGACCCGGTGAGACTCCAGCCAACGCTCAATGACATCAACCACACATCCCCCAACTCCGGTAGTCAATCCCAATAGAGCCTGACTGCTTGCAGCAGGACCTCCTCAGCAGGTGGTGTGCTGCTATGTACTTCAAGGTGTATCGCATGAATACGCTGGTCGGTTGTGAAGGAGCTTGTGGCTGATGGGCTAAATTGTCTCGATGTACTCCGCATCTCGATCCATGTCCGTCATCAGCCGCGGTTGCGCTTCATCCCAGCGCAGCGCCACCAATCGGCTCTGATCGATGGTGCCGAACCCAGAGCGTGCTTCGAATCGGATACCCGCGCTGAAGTCCACGCAGTAGACGTTCTTTCGCTTGCCCATCCACTGTGTGCGGTGGTCTCTTCCTCCGAAGTCAGCGCGGTGCTGTCTGCCCGCCGGCGGGTTGTGGTGGTCCCAGGTCCGCCAGTAGTGGCCAACCACAATGGGCTTCACCTCATCGTAGCTGTCCCACCAGCGATGGCGGGCCGCCATACGCCACTTCCCGCCAGCCTCGAAGGGCTCCTCGTCTTCGCTCAGCGCACGCTCGCTGCCTGAGGTGAGCAGCTTGTGTGCGAGCCGCTCTTGCTTGGTCTGCGTCCAGTACCCGTGGCGGGGCAGGCGAGGGGGTTGAGCTGCGATTACGGTGGTCAACAGGCTCGGAAATGTCATCCGTTCGCGCTGGTAGAACTCGTCGTTGGTCGTCTCAGCTCTCAGTTCGGCCTTGCGAGCGTCATTAAAGGCCTTCAGGTCCGCTGCCGAGTCCAGCCCTGAGAGCGCCTCGACCGCCGCTGAGTCCCACGCCGCGTGAACGATGCGAATGTCTTCTCGTTCGAGCACCAGCGGCAGGCGCCCGAAGAAGGCCAGCGCACGTTGCCGCAGCGCCTCCGTGGCGAGAGTGCTGCCGTAGCTTCCAGACCGACCGTGGCTCTTCCAGCGCTCCTCCTCGCCGAACCACCAGCCGTTGCCGGCCTTCCTCTCGCCGAGCAGCAGGTTGAGTTCGTGGTTTCCAAGGATGCACGAGGCGATGCCACTGTCTACCCATGGCATGACGCGTTCGAGCACACCGATGCTGTCGTGTCCGCGATCCACCAGGTCACCAACAAAGACAAGTCGACGACCTTCGGGGTGCTCCCCGTCGACGTACCCCATCCGCTCCAGCAGCTTGTTGAGTGCATCCAACTCCCCGTGGATGTCACCGACGATATCCAGTGGTCCAGGGGGTAGTTGTGCTACGGGGAAGGACGTTGACGAAGGGCTGGTCATAGGGCTCCTCTTCAGAGATGTGCGACCAGCCTGAACCTGGACACTCAGCAGCGGTCTCGATTGGATATGTACCTATCCTCAGTTGCCGGGGGCACTCACTCATGCACAACCACGTACCCAGATTGGTGACCTTCGAGGCGCTGTGTGCTGCAGCTGGCCGCGGCGAGGGGCTCACCGTCCTCCCTGACAATGTTCAGGCAGCGCTAAAAGATGCTCCGAGGCCGCTTGCTCTCACCGACTTTGCGGGTCGGGACAGCGTGGCCGCGGCGATGGCCTGGATGGAGGAGCACGATGTCGGCACCTTGCTGCCCGTCGGAGACCTCGTCCCCACGCGCTTCGGAGACTGGGCAGTCTACGAGTCCAACTGGCGATCGATGCGTGACCAGATCGCGAAGCGATTTCCAGACGTAGTGGTCGCGCCCTGGTTCGTGATGGAGGACGTTGATGCCTGGCGATTTCTGAACGGACGTTACCTCAACGAACTGATCGCTGCGTTTGGCTTCTTTACGCCCTGCTTGGGGTGTCACCTTCACTTCTACATGATGCGTACTGTCCTGGCGGAGGTGGTCGGGGCGGAGGTGCTGATCTCTGGTGAGAAGGAACTCCATCGCAACGGGAAGCGGAAGGCCAACCAGACCGTTGAGGCTGTGGAGGGTTACGCCAAATTCAGCAAGCGCCATGGCGTGGAGCAGCACTTTCCCATTCACAAGAACACCTCGGAGGATGAGATGGCCCGCCTGCTCGGGGACGGCTGGCAGGAGGGCGAGCGTCAGCTCCCCTGTGTCATGAGCGGCAACGACCGTGGCCTGGATGGTCAACTCAAGATGACCCGTGAGCAGATCAGGGCGTATATGGAAGACTTCGCTGTCCCCCTGGCGACCCGGTTGGTTGAGCTGCGCCGGGAGGGGCTCTCGGGGAGTGACCTCCAGCGGCAGGTGGACAGCGTGGTGACGACATTGCTTGAGGCCCGGAAGTGAGCCGCGAGGAACAGGTCGGTGGGAAGGCGGCGTCATGGGCACGGCTACGAGAGGCGGGGCTCTCTGTGCCAGCAGGGTTCGCCATCAAGGTGAGTGACCCGCTGGAGCCCGCGGATGTGGCGGCGCGACTCCAGGGGCTGATGGCGCAGTCGGGGGCGACCGCTGTCGCAGTGCGGTCATCTGGCGTCGGGGAGGATGGAGCCACTCAGGCGCTGGCGGGGCTCTTCCAGTCGTTCCTTGATGTGCCCGTCGATGCTGATCACGTCATCGACGCCGCGACGCGGTGCAGGGCGTTGGGAGCCTCGGCCAGGGCGAAGTCGGCGCTTGGGAAGGCCATCCCGATGGGCGTTCTTGTGCAGGAGATGATTCGCCCGACCTGCTCTGGGGTGCTCTTTACCCGCGATCCGCTGGGCCAGAGTCCCGGCATGGTGGTCGAGGTTGTGCGGGGCCACCTTGAGAGTCTTGTGGACGGGCGGCAGGATGCAGCCCGCTGGGTGCTCGGTATCGACGAGCCACCAGCGGACTTCATGGAACTCGAAACCGCGGCCCTCCACGACCTTGGAGTGAGAGTAGAGACGATCATGGGTGCCCCGGCAGACATTGAGTGGGCGATCGCTGATGGACACGTCATCGTGCTCCAGGCACGCCCCATCACCAGCTTGACCGCTCTGGCTGGACAGGAACTCGACCTTGTTCCTGTTCTGGCAGAGAACCTCTCTCGTCTCCCGCTCGCTGTTGCTCAGCACGACAAGATCGCTCTGCGACTGGTTGCCTCCGAGCTTGAGATCGGGATCTCCCGTGGCTTCGTGGCCCTCACCTCCTCGCCGGCGAGGAGTGACGTAGAGCGGACAGCGGAGGCGCTGGCAAGCTGGGGGGAGTTCATCGCTGTCCTGCTGTCGCCTTTTGACCTGGACGGACGGATCTTCCGCATCTTCGGGACAGGACCGACGGCCCTCAGTGACCTCCAGGGGTTCATTGACGCTGTGGGGGAGCGCCATGACCGCTTCGCGTTCTTGCTCAAGGAGCTGCAGGACACAGCCTCAACAGGTGTCGCCGTCCGCCTGCCTGACGGCAGGGTTCATGTTGAGCTTGTGCACGGCCACTTCGTCACCAAGGGCTTCGCTGACCCCACGATCTATGTACTTGATGCCGAAGGAGGAGTGATCAGTCACGCTCCAGGGCGTCAGGAGGTGGCGATGCAGCTTGTCGGTGGCCGGAAGGTTCGAGAGGCCGTATCTGAGCCCATCACGGCCACCGCTGCCCAGCTGGAGGCCATTCACCACGCCGCTGACGGTCTCGCGGAGCGCTACCCCGGCGCGGGCGTCGAGTTCGGATTCACGCCCGACGGTGACTTCTTCCTGGTGGACCTCTACCAGAGCGCGGCGGCAGCTCCACCGGAGCAGGCGGATGTGCTTAGCCACGGGCGGGTGGACGGGCGGATACGCATCATCACTCTCCCTGAGCACGCCATCGAGGAGAGTATCGAGCGCCATGTGCACTCACGGCGGGAGGACGCCGGCAGCTCAACCGAGACGGCGGTGGAGATCCTGGTGGTCAAGCGTCCTCTTCATGTGCTGGACCGCCTGATCTACGAGGCCGCTCCCGGCACACTTGGATTCATCTGCGAGGGAGGGGCGTTGCTCTGTCACCTGGCGGTCGTCATGCGGGAGCACGGCGTTCCAGGGCTCATTATCTCCGACGCGACAACTGCTTTCACTGACGGGGAGCGCGTCATCCTCGACACACGCCCGGGGTCACCCGCTGCGCTCACCCGCCTCTGAGGGCGGTGCCCAGTCGTAGATGCCCTCACGGGACAGGAAGCCGTCGGTGTCCCAGCCGACCTGACGAATGGCCTCCCAGACGCCGACATCCAGCAGGGAGTCGGTGTAGATGTGCTCGCCGTTCTTGTTGTGGAAGAAGCGGCCCAGGGCGTCCAGCATCAGGTAGGTGCCTGTCAGATCCCGGTTGTCCTCGGCGACAGGGCCGAGTCCCTCCGCGTCGAACTCGCGATGCCGCGCAACCCACTGCTCGAACTCCTGCTTCGTGACCAGCAGGGGCTCGACGACGCCGTCATTCTGACCGCGGACAGGGAGCACCTGGAACACCTTCCAGCGGGCCGGGCGGAGCCGCCGGATGAGATCGCGCATGTCGTCGTGCAGGTTCTGTCGGGTGACCACTGTGTTCACCTTGAGGCGCAGGTGAGGAAGTTCAGCGAGCTCCTCCCACCGGCGGATGCAGAGGGCGTGGAACTTCGCGTTCCCGCGGCCCATCTCCGCCATGATCTCGGGGTCGGCGGCGTCGATGCTCAGGGAGACCCAGTCCAGATAGGGGACGACCTGCTCGCGGTAGGCCGGGTCCAGCTTCGTCCCGTTGGTGACCAGCATGGTGACGAGGCCGATGCCCTTGGCGTGCTGGATGAGCGCTGGGAGGTGGGGACACATGGTCGGCTCCCCGCCCACGAACGTCACCTTCTCGGTGCCCGCCTCCTGGAGTCGATCCAGGACTTCATGGGCCTTGTCTTCCGGCAATACTGCTGGGATGTCACGGAAGGTGGCGTAGCAGTAGGTGCACTTGAGGTTGCAGTGAGGCCACAGGTGCCAGGAGACGTTGATGGGGATGGGCAGGCCATCAGGCCCTGCGCTCATCCAGTCGGATCGCCTCATTCTCCTCCCCCAGCGCTCAGGATTCGAGCCACGAGCTGCTTCCGCAGCAGCACCTGAGCCGGCCATGCTGTATCAGAGTCGAACGTAACTCCCGCTCGGGACGCCACCCAGGCTCGAAATTCCGGGTCAGTCACCACGATCGCGGAGGCGGGGAGCACAGGGTCAACCAGGCTGATCATGGTCCTGGAACTGTTGAGCAGGCTGCGGACCTTCGCGACCAACTCGAGCGCACCCGGGCACTCAAGCTGTGAGACCTGAAACGTCCCGCTCGCATGCTCAAAGGTCTTGGTCTCTCGCAGGACTGCAGCGGGCAGATCGCAGAGGATCTCCGCCGCCCGGGCTTTGAACTGCCCGTCGATGAGGTCCGCAGGGAGTGGATGGAGGGCTTGAAGGGCGCGCGCAGCGTCGACGTCGCGTGGGGTCGTCACGGAGCCGTTCAGGCGCTGAGTGTTGGATTGGATGGCAGCTTGGAGCAGGACACCACTCTCCCACGATGGGGCGATACCCGCCCGCGAGAACCGCTCGAACAGCAGGGTGGCCGCAGCTCCCACAGCCTCGACCTGCACGACTGCGTTGGGGAAGCTGGAGGTTGGATCACCGTGGAGCCGATGGTCGATCACCTCGATGACGACCTCAGGAGTCACGAACTCAGGGAGCTCTGGCAGCGCGCTCATATCCACCAGGACCACACCTGTTGTGTCGCTGGGGACAGCCGCTGAGACCTCGATCTGGACTCGCGAGAGAACAAAGCGGGCTTCGGCATCTGGCTTCCCAGCTACAACAGCCACCGCATGGCTCCCAGTCCGTTTCAACAACTCAGCGTAGCCCACAGCGCAGGCCACTCCATCAAGGTCCGGGTTCTGCTTGGCGGTGATGACGAGTGAGCGGGGCATTCTTCAGGCCTATCCGAGCTTCAAGTCTTTTTCACACAGGAAGGACGTAGGTCGGGCTCAGTGCTCTCCCGCGCCTTGGGGGATGTGCTGTGCGTCGGCACTTGTGCTAACTTCACTGGCGGCCTTCTGGAGGATCCCGATACAAGCAAACTGGGTGTCTGCAGGCACTTGTAGAGGTCTTCGGGCAACCACGAACACCAAGAAGATCGCGTCGGGGGAACCCGTGGAGAGTTGACGCCGCGACGAGGCACAAGGACACCACATGGCTCCTAGCAGGACCAACATCAACTCCGCACCTGAGCAGGGCCAAATCGTCCGCTTGCGTCACAAGGCCTGGGCGGTCACTGCCGTGTCTCTGGCTGGAAGAGGGACGCCCAACCCAGTTCACCGAGTGAGCCTGGAGTGCTTGAGTGATGATGCCCTTGGCCACGAGATCCAAGTCATCTGGGAGCGTGAGGTCGCTCCGGTCGCAATGGAGTCGACGACCTTGCCCTTGCCGACAGGGTCCGACTCGCCTGAGTTGCTCCAGGCCTTCCTACGGGCAATCCGCTGGAGTTCATCCTCCCTGGCTGAGGGCGACATCATCCAAGCCCCCTTTCGTGGTGGGGTGCAGATCGAGGAGTACCAACTTGCCCCGGTTGTTCGAGCAGCGAGGATGCCTCGCGTGCGCCTGCTCATCGCCGATGACGTAGGCCTGGGCAAGACCATCGAAGCGGGACTTATCGCCCAGGAACTCATTCACAGCCACCGTGCCTCGCGGATCCTGGTGCTGTGCCCCGCCCACCTGAAACAGAAGTGGGTCGACGAGATGGCGGAGAAGTTCGGGCTGGAGTTCCGGATCATCGAGCGTGACTCGGTTCTGCAGATGCGTAAGGAGTTCGGGCCGACGATCAACCCGTGGGCGAGCTTTCCCCGGCTGGTGACATCCATCGACTACCTCAAGACGGAGCACCCCAGGCGGTTGTTCGAAGAACTCACCTCTCGGCGTCGAGATGAGCGTACCAGCGCGAAGCCTTGGGACTTGCTCATCCTCGATGAGGCTCACAACGTCGCCCCAGCGGGTCGGAAGAAGTACGTCCGTGACTCGGACCGCACCACGATGATGCGGGCAATCTCGGAGCAGTTCGAGCACAAAATCTTCCTGACCGCGACTCCCCACAATGGCTATAGAGAGAGCTTCACGGGACTCCTGGAACTGCTCGATAACCTTCGCTTTTCCAGAGGCACCGACCTCGATAAGGCGCAGCTCAGCGCGGTCACGGTACGTCGTCTCAAGCGCGACATCAAGAACGCCGACGGCACCGATCGTTTTCCGTTGCGGCTTATCTTGCCCCGCGATCAGCGCAGAGATCCCGACCTTTACGTAGATCTGTCCGGACCAGAGCGTGAAGTCTTCGATTTGCTCCAGCGCTATACCGAGAGCCGACTGTCGAAGACCGATAGCCGCGCTGAGCGGCCCATGCAGTTCGTGCTGACGTTACTGAAGAAGCGTGCGTTGTCCTCCCCAATGGCCTTGCGCGAGAGCTTGGTCACACACACCGAGACCGTTGGAGTTCGAGAGGAACTGGAGATCGGCGACTCACTGTTCCGCAGCTTGGAGCAGCGGGAAGAGGAGGACTGGAGCGACGACGATGAGAAGGAGGAACTCACCGAGGCGGTGACCGCGGCTGCATCCAGGCTCTGCCACGAGTTGAGCCTGGATGAGAAGGGCTGGCTTCGGCGCATGGCCAACATCGTCGAGGAGTACGCCAATCTCCACACGGTTCGGCCGGACGCCAAGGCTCGCGCACTCCTCCAGTGGGTGAAGCGGAACTTGAGGTCTGGCAGGAGTTGGAACGGCGAGCGGGTGATCATCTTCACCGAGTACAAGCACACCCTGGCCTACCTCCAGCGGGTGCTCGAAGAGGCCGGCTACGACGATGCCGTCATGAGCATCGTCGGTGGTATGCCGGACAGGGAACGCCAAGCCGTCAACGAGGCCTTCCAAAGCGCCCCGGGGCTCACCCCAGTCCGCATTCTCCTCGCCACGGATGCTGCCTCGGAGGGCGCCGACTTCCAGAAGTACTGCCGGAACCTCATCCACTATGAGATCCCCTGGAACCCAGTGCGGTTGGAGCAGCGCAACGGTCGCGTCGATCGTCACGGTCAGCGGGCACCAGAGGTCCGGATCCATCACTTCGTGTTCCGGAACCACGAGGACTCCGAGTTCCTCCAGCGCATCGTGGAGAAGGTGGAGACCATCCGGGCCGACTTGGGCAGTGTGGGTGCCTTGATTGCCGAGAACGTTCGGAAGCGAGCCTTGGGCAAGCGCGTCAGCATCGACGACGTGGACCGCCAACTTCGAGATCACAAGCGGAGGAGCCTGGCGCGCAATGAGCTGTCCATCGATCCCCAGGCTGGCGACGACATCGCCACCATGGTCGAGGTGCTCAACACCGCCCGCCGTTCCCTCGGCATCACCGACGACGCACAGCTGGAACTTCTGGAACATGCGTTGGTGCTCGAAGGCTGTCCGGATGGGCTTGTGCGCCGCGATGGGGGCCGCTTCGTGCTGTTCGACGTGCCAGGCACTTGGAGTGAGTGTCGCCGCTACCTCAGCCGTGAGGAGTTCGAGCGCCCCTTGACTTTTGACCGGGAGGACGCGCGCGACAACGACAGCCTCGTGGTACTGCATCTGGACCACCCGCTGATGCGTCGGGCAATGGCCGCGTTCCGGGTGCAGATGTGGAGTGACGGCCGCGAGGACGGGCTCCATCGAGTCAGCATCCAGCAGGCCGAGGGGCTCAATGCACCACAAGTCACTGCCTGGGGACGGCTGGTTCTGCTCGGCCCTGAGCACAACCGCCTGCACGAGGGGTTGGTGCGCTGCGATGTCCGGTGGAACGGAGGCAAGTGGTCACCGATAGATGAGAGTGACCGGCTGGGCAGTACGCCATACACAGGAGACCTCGCTTTGGTGCGCGGCTTGGTGGAGCCCCACCTCGGAGCGCTCACGGACATCCTGAAGGTGACTGGCAAGCGGCGTGCGAACGAACTCAAGTCGACCTTGAAAGCCAGAGGCGCGGCAGCGGAGCGGCACGCACGAGATCTAGCCACCGAGCGCATGGCCGCGATTCGAAAGACCATCAAGAAATGGGAGAAGGAGGTTGAGGACAACCAACTCGCCCTGTTCGATACCGAAGAGAAGGACCAGCGGTCCCAAGATCTCGAAGCGCTTCGAACGCGACTTGTGACCTTGGGCGTGGAGCGGGAGACGGAGCCCAAGCGACAGCGAGCGCTCTATCGAGTCTCAGATCGGCGGGTGTACCCCGTCGCCCTGGAGATTCTGCTTCCACGGGAGGTGCACTGATGGCTCGCAAGCGCACGGCCGACAAGCAACACCGCTGGCTCTCTCAGATCGAGGTCACCGGCGTCGTGTTCAGCGAACCAGTACTCGCCGAGGCCGCTCCCGCTGGCTTCCCGAACCTGGACAAGAGAGTCCTCGCACGCTTCTACAAGGCGCGCGAGATCTGGAATTTGCCCAAAGGCATGCTCAAGGACGATGGGCAGAGCGATTGGATCCGCTTCATCCTCGAGGAGATCCTCCGCCTCAAGAACAGCGAGGACTGGCTGGTCGGTGCTGCGATCCCGGCGGAGTTCGTTGTGCGCCTCTCGAATCAGCAGGAGACGCTGCGCCCCAACCGCGTTTTGATGGACGATGGCGCGTCGGCGATGGCGTTCCTTGAGGTGCCCCGTGGGCAGTCGCTGGATCGCCCCTGGCTCCAGAAAATCGGGCGCTGGAAGGCCTCTCCCACCACCAAGTTGGAGCGGTTGCTGCGAGAGACCAAGCTGGAACTGGGCTTGGTCACTAACGGGGAGGCCTGGCGCCTGTTGGTCGCGTCCCCCTCAGAGACTGCGTCGTGGATAACCTGGACGGCGAATACCTGGGCGGACTCACCCATCACGCTGGCCGCGTTTCGAGACCTCCTAGGTGAAGAGCGCTTCTTCGCTGGTATACGTGAGGATGTCGTCCTGGAGTTGGTTCGGCGGAGCCGAAAGCGGCAGCTTGATGTCGCGGACCAGCTCGGTGCTCAGGTCCGCGAGGCATTGGGTCTGCTGGTCCATGAACTGGACCGAGTCGATGCGGTGTTGGAAGGCGAACTCGTCAAGAGCTACTCCGAGGCGGAAGTCTTCGAAGCTGTCGTGGCCTTCATCATGCGGCTGTTGTTCCTGCTCTTTGCCGAGGAAAATGGCCTGCTTCCGCACGGCACTGTGGCCTATGATCGGGCTTATGGCATCTTACACCTGCTGACTGAGCTTGAGAACCAGCACCGTCTGGCCCCAGAGAAGCTGAAGCACTCCTATTCGGCTTACGCACGAGTTCTGGCTACCACTCGGCTGATCCACGCGGGCAGTGTAGACCCGGACATTCGAGTCGCCGCCCATGGGGGACAACTTTTCGACCCTGATCGGTACCCAATGCTGGAGGGGCGGGAGAAGGACGGTAGCTGGCCCATTGAGTCTCCGGAGCCGCCGCGCGTCAGCGACGCCGTCGTGCGAGAGGTCTTGCGCAGTCTAAAATACGCCAAGTCGGATGGGTCCAGGCAGCTCGTCAGCTACCGTACACTCGCGGTGGAGCAGATTGGGCACATGTACGAAGGTCTGCTCGACCGTCGGGTCGTTCGGGCTCCCATGGATGACGTGCTGTTCATGTTGCAGGGGAGTTCGAAGGTCAAAGAGCCAGAGCCCTTGCGTGGTGCCGAGGTCGAGGGCCTGGAGAAGGCGGACCTGCTCAAGCTGATCGCCAAGCACACCGGTCGGACGAGAAAGACGCTGAAGAATCTGCTGGAGAAGCCGGAGGATCGCATCCGGCTTCGAGATGCCGGGACAGCCGACGGGGGCCTTCTGGCTAGGCTCGCTCCTGTACATCGCTTCATCGTGGACCGCGGCTTGGTGCGACCGGGCGGCCTCTTTGTTACGCACGGGAATGACAGGCATTCGCAAGGTGCTCACTACACTCCGCCTACGCTAACCGAGCCGATTGTCCGGAGGACCTTGGAGCACCAGGTCTATGTGAGCGAGATAGGGAGACCGGGGCAGATTACAGAGCCACGACGGGTAAGGACTCCCGAAGAATTGCTGTCCCTGAAAGTAGTTGATCCGGCAATGGGGTCCGGCGCCTTCCTTGTTCAGGTGGTGCGCTATCTCGCGGAGCGGCTGGTTGATGCATGGGAAGTTCGAGCGCTGGAGAGTTCCCAACTCGTCTTGGTGATGCCTTTTGCAACTGGCTCTGAGGGCGGTAAGGAGGAAGCTCTCCTCCCCGAAAGCCGTGAAGATCGATTGGTTTGGGCAAAACGATACGTAGCGGAATGGTGCCTGTTTGGTGTGGATCTGGATCGACGTGCGGTGGAGATGGCGAAGCTCTCATTGTGGATCGTAACGGCATCGAAAGATCTGCCTTTCACGTTTCTCCGGCACGCCCTGAAGCACGGTGACTCGTTGATCGGGCTATCGAACGAGCAGATTCAAGCCTTCACCTGGAAGGCACTGAATCGCGATTGGGGTCCCCTGTTCGCGAACATTTCGACGTCGATTTCCGAGGCGCGCGCACACCGGGCGCGGCTGCACGGCATTCCGGAGCACGACTTTCGAGGAAAGCAGGAGCGGCTCGATGTGGCCGATTCTTCTGTTGCACGAACTCGTGTCGTTGCGGACTTGGTGCTGGCAGCGTTCTTGGGCGCCTCAAAGGATAAGCAGCGGGAGTCACTCCTTCGCGAGTACCGAGGTCGCCTTGAAAGATCGCCGGAAGGCAAGACAGCGCGAGCTGAACTCAAAGCATATGCCGATAGGATCCGCATTGGAGAACACCCCGTTTTCCCTTTTCATTGGGAGTTGGAATTTCCCGAGGTATTCGGGCGTGAAAACCGTGGTTTTGACGCCGTAGTAGGCAATCCACCATTCGTGACGGGAAGGGCGATTCGTGGGACTTGCGGTCTGGCATACAAGCAACTTCTGTCACAGCTTCGTCCTCATACACACGGCAACGCGGATTTGTCCGCGCAGTTCTTTCTGCGGACGCACCAGATTCTTCGAGAAAACGGGTGTTTTGGCCTAGTGGCCACGAACACAATCAAGCAGGGGCAGACCCGCGCGACGGGACTCCAACATTTGGTGAGCGGTGATATCCAAATCTACGACGCAATTACAGACATGTACTGGCCCGTACCTGGTGCGGCCGTGGTTGTAGATATCGTGCACGGCTGCCGTGGGAACGGTCCCATCCAACGCCGTTTGAACGGCCAGGTCGTTGATGAGATCAACTCAGGACTCACGGCTGGACCTGAATTACCGGATCCCGCGAAGCTTCCAGAGAATAGCGGACGTAGCTTTCAGGGGAGCATTGTGCTCGGCAAAGGATTCGTCTTAGAGCCTGCCGAGGCCAGAGGACTGGTCGATGCGGCTCCAGCGAACGCTGAGGTCGTATTGCCGTACATCGGTGGTGAGGAGCTGAACTCGAATCAACCTGGGTCCAACGGCATGGTCCAGCACAGTCGATACGTCATTTCGTTTTTCGAGCGAAGCATTGAAGAGGCGGCGGCGTATACCTTGCCGTTCCGGATCATCCAGGAACGTGTCATGGCGGAGCGGACGAGAACCCGTCCCGACGGCTCGTTCAAGCTTCGAACTCCGTTACCGCAACGTTGGTGGCAGTTCGCCGACAAGCGCCCCGCCCTCTACAGGGCGATTCGCCAGCTTGAACGTTGCTTAGTTACCGCTCGCGTAAGCAAACATCACTTGTTCTGTTTTCAACCTACTACTTGTGTGTTCTCTGAACAATTAATTGTGGTTGCGCTTGATGATTGGTTCTCGTTCTCCGTCCTACAGTCCTGCGTACACGAAGCTTGGTCCAGGGGCGCAGGACTCAGTTCGACGATGAAGACTGATACCCGATACACGCCATCATCGGTGTTCGAGACATTCCCGTTTCCCCATCCAACTCAAGCTGGACGGTCGACAGTTGTTCAGTGTGGACAGACATTCGATCAGCAACGAACATTGTGTATGCGTCGCTTTGACGAGGGGATGACGAAGGTTTGGAACCGACTCTTGGATCAGAATGAGCAGGATCTGGAAATCGAAACCTTGCGGCAGCGCCGCGCCCAGATGGACCTTGCAGTGTTGGCTGCCTATGGGTGGTCCGAAGTGGAACCTCAGGACACTGCCTCGATCGTGACGTCCTTGCGAAACCTCAACACGAAACGGGCCACCAAGAAGAACCAGCGAAAATGATGGGCGAGGTAAACAATGTACCTGCATAAACTCAATATCTCCGCGATGAAGCGGCTGGATAACTTCGAACTCAACTTCGTGAACTCGGACGGGTCACCGCGCATGTGGACGGTGCTGCTCGGCGAGAACGGCACTGCGAAAACAACGATTCTTCAGGCTATCGCGATGACTGCCGCTGGTCGTTTGCGTGTCAACGACCTTGCAGGTTGGATGGTGCCCTCTCTCCTTCCTCAACGGAAGCGTGATCCGATACTCGAGATCAGGGCTCGCTTTGGCTTCAGCGAACTGGGTCAGAAAGCTAAGATGCACCCTCTCGCCGGCGGTTCGCTACCAGAGGGTACAGAGCTCATCTCACGCGTAAATCTGGATCCTAGTTCGACCACACTCATGGGTTTCGATTGGTACCTAAAGCCGGGTGAAGTCGCTGTGGACCGTCCGCCAACTCCAAAACTCACGCCTTTGGACTGGGCCCGAGCAAGGAACACCGCCCATTGGTTTGTCGCTGGGTATGGCGTGAATCGTCATTTTCCATATGATACCGGAGCAGCGCCGGACCTGTTCCGCGCAAGCGTCGAGCGCTTGCGGCCGCTCTTTGATCACCGGGCCTCCCTCACGGGTATCAGGTTTGTCGATGTGTTCGGCGCTGGCACCACCCGCGGGAAGAGTTTCGTCAAGGCGTTGAATTCTGTATTGGTACAAACCGGACTCTTGCCCGATGATGTGGAAGGTATAGCCTTGAAGGGCAGAAGAGCTCAGCGTCCTGCAGACCTTCCTTATAGGAATACATTCTCACAGCGGGTTGGAGCCCGTTCTGTACGGGTGCCGATGTCTGGAGTAGCCCACGGCATGCAATCAACGCTCGCTTGGGTCAGCGACTTGGTTGGACACATCCTGTACGAGGCCGAAGAGGATATTGATACGAATGAGATGGAAGGCTGTGTCCTCATCGACGAGATTGATCTCTACCTGCATCCAACGTGGCAGGTGAGCATTGTACATGCGCTTCGAACGACCTTTCCCAAGATCCAGTTCATCGTGACGACCCACAGCCCAGCGATGCTGGCGGCGTGCGAGTCAAACGAGATTGTCCGCCTGGCTATCAGTGGCGCGATCGGTAGCGTAGAGCGTGTGGCTCCCCACCCAGAGTCGGGCCTTTGGGTCTCCATCGATGAGGGCGGCAAGGTCGGACTGCAGCCGGACCCACGAATACTAAGTGGGTCAGAGCTCTACCAGCACTACTTCGGACTTGATGGAGTGACACCAAGACCCGAGGGTGGAAAGCTACGCCGTTATCGACTGCTTTCGGGTGATCCGTTCCGCAGTGATACTGAAGAAGCTGAGGTTGTGCGACTTGGCGCGGAATTAGTAGCGGAGGGATTTCAGGTTCCGACTATGCAACCACGAGATCAGTCTTGATTGGGGTCGTTCGAGGTGTCGCGCCGACATCGTTGACTGCCGCCCGAAATAGACGTTTGTGGGCAGCTGTGATCATCTTCAATCAGCACGGAAGCGGAAGCCAGGAACTCACCAATGCCCTTGAGGGATATGACGTCAAGGACGTGAAGAAAACGTTGTATCTTGGTCAGAACAAGAAGTGCGCGTATTGCGAGCGGCGCAGTGACTTCTCAGGCAATCCCATTGAGCACTATCGACCGAAGGCCAAGGCTTGGCGTCACGAGCGCGGCCAGGCGGAACTTACTCACACAAGCCACTATTGGTGGCTCACATGGACATGGACCAATCTCCTCTTCGCCTGCGGGAGATGCAACAACCCCCGGCACAAGGCTAACTATTTCCAGGTTCTGCCCGGAACAGCCTGTGCGCCTCCGACCTCCCCGGTCTATGGTCCGACGCCGCCCTTGTTGGCGACGACCGCTGGCGAAACGCCAATGCTCATCAACCCTGCAGATACGAACACGGATCCGATCACGCTACTGTGGTGGGAGCCCGTGGATACTACGATTCCGCCTCGGCTTTGGGTATGGGAACCACGATGGTCGGACGAACGCGGCCGCATCACTAGCGAGACGCTTAGACTAGGAGACCTCGCTGCAGACGTCGCTCGGCACGTGTCAAAGGACATAGTGCCCAGGGTCTACGAGGTTAGGAGGCTTGCGGCTGGTGGGCAGAGCACACTGGCGCAGGATAAGTGGAATGAACTCTTGGCGGACAAACTTCTTGATCTGGAAGAAGACTTTAGAGAGGCGACCTGGAAAGCTCTGGAGCTGCTTGTGTCGCCCATAGAACGCACCGCATGGAGTCTGGCATCACCAGTTCGGCCGTGAGGTGAGCACTTGATCAACAAACGACCTACGGCTCGAATGTAGCGAGGATCTCTTGTTGGCGAAGCTGGTCGAAATGGTGCGCGATGCGCTCGCCCGCGTTTCCTGACACACGGACCCCCATCTCCATGTTGCGGTCCAAGGCGTACATTGTGAGATTCGCCGAGGTCACCAATGCATCGCGTCGATCCGCGACCAGCACTTTCGCGTGTAGCTTCAGGTGCTTCTCTCCTTCGGGGATGTCCCAGGTGAGGATGACCGGTGGCTCGATATCGTGGGGCCACAGGTCCAGCAGGATCTCCCGGTTGTTCTTGCCGTAGGGCTTGTCACGTTGATCCAGTACCATCGTCACCGTAACCCCACGCTTCACGGCGTCGGCGATCTGCTCGACCACGTCGTTGATGATGCCCTTGTGGTCGCCGCTGCCCGCGATCCAGTAGCCCACCACCAGGAGTTCACGCTCGGCACCCTGGATGATGTCCTGCACCACCTGACGGGTCGCACGCAGGTACGAGCCCTCCACCTTGGGCCCCGTCCACACCACCTCCGTAGTGGGACTCGCGGTCCGTTCAGCCCATGCACCGTCTGCAATGGCCTCCAGGAGCGCCGCGAAGTAAGCGCCTTCCACGGCGACGTGCTCGGACTGCCAGAGTCCAATGAGTTCTTGGAGTAGCTTGGTAACGCCGATTCGCCCAGAGGCCACCGACCCAAGTGTGGCGGCCCCGGACCGTTGGGTGAGCCGACCTGCTCTTAGTGCGTCCAGAGTGTCATCAAGCGCTGAAGCGTTCACCAGCCCGAGAACCAGCCCCGCCAGCTTGTAGGTGGAATCGGTCACGTCTGACTACCAGGTGTAGGCGGCGTCGAAGAAGGCCATGTCGTCGTGAGCCATGCTAGCCACCAGGAAGTTGCGGTCCAGGAAGCGGTTGAAGGCCTCGCAGGATGTCTCCGGAGACAGCACGCAGGCGTGGCAGGCGGCTCCGTTGATGGTCGCATGCACGTCGGGCTGGTGGTCGGCACACAGGGGGTCCGATGAGCAGCGTGTCGCCCCCTTGAGGGCATTGCGAAGCAAGTTTGGAAAGCGCTCCTTACTTCCAAGGTCGACGAGTCCCCCCAGGCTGCCTTCGGAGTCCGGGCTGGCCGTGTAGAGCAGGATCCCTGCCATGAGGCGTTTGGGGTCCGAGCTGCTGTAGATGCGCTCACGCACCGACGCTGCAGAGTAGCCACAGTCCAGCGCGAGCTGGCGAATGAGCACGTGCGCCAGTGTGTGGAGGAGGACGTAGCGGGCACCGGGAAAGTCGTCGCTGTCGACGCCGCGTTCCTCTGCCCAGGCCTTGTACTTGTCTTCCATCGCCTTGGCCCGACCGTCGACCGCGGTAGCAGCCTCCCAGGTAGAGAGAGCCCCCTCATCAAGCTCTATGAAGACGCCTTCACCGCGCACCTCCACGGCTGGCAGCCAGTCTGGGCGGTGGCGGTAGATCGGAGCTCGTGCCGCCCCTTGCCCAGGATCGTCATGGCCCGAGGCGGGGTCGATGCGGGTGAAGCTGGTGAGGGCGCGAACTTCCAACAGCTTGCGGACGAGCACGATGCGGGCGATTTTACCGATGGCGAACGTGGGGACTTCGCCCGGCTCGAGAAAGAAATCGGAGTTGTCGCCCTGGGAGCTGCCCTCCGGATCTCGAAACGCCTGCCACTCTGGAAGCCGGAGGTCGATCTCGTCGGTTTCGATGTTCCCTCGAGCCTTCTGGATGGTGTGCCAGATGTCCTCTGAGTCGAAGCCGGCCAGTGTTGGGAACATCTCCATCTCCAGCATCATGGCGAGTTTCTCGATGGAGTCCAGCTTGTCGATCTGGTGCTGGGAGCACTTCTTCAGCGCAGTGCCGATCGGGCTTGCCGCCTCCTTGATGGACAAAGCGCTTCGGACCGTGGGAAACCAGCCGTTGGTTGCCCCTCGCTGCATCGCGCGAACCTGGTCCTTGTGAGCGCAGACCGTGTCGCAGTTCTTGGTGCCGAGCCATGGGCGCCGCCGTGTGCAATCCCCAAGGATCTCCTGACGCTTCACACCGAAGGCATCGCTGACGCTACGCTTGACGTCACAGTCACAGACGACCATGAGGTCCGCGACAGACCCGGTCTTGCCGCGGGAATACAGGTGCATGCGCTTTTGGCAGCTGGTTGCGCCACGGTGAACGTAGGAGCGCCAAGGGAAGTCGTCGATGTGGCCGCTGGGGCAGGCGACCACAAACGGGGCCGGAATAGTAGGTGCCTTGAACTTGCCCCGCCCCGGACACCGCGGTGCCTTGCAACGCATCTCTTGCCACTTCTCGTTGTACTCGACCAGTCCTTCGCCGAACTCGGACAGCGTGCCGCACCTGCTGTTGGAGCAGACTTGGTACCTCGGAAACAGGAAGGACGGGACGGTACCGCGCTTGTTGAAGAAGCTCCCGTCCGCGGGCAAAGCGGAGAAGAAGCGCTTGACCCGGAGCGCCTGCTGTAGGCGGGGTTCATGGATGACCTGGTCCTCGTCGATGGGCCAGTTATCAATGCCGGCCACGATGACGGACAGCGTCTGAAGGTCAACAATGGCACCGGGGCCGAAGGTGGTGATCACCTGGCTGGGGCGGACGTCTCCGATGGCTCGCTTACTAGACATCGTTCAGCCCTCCTCATCGGACAAGTAGAAGGCCGCCGTGGGCTCCACCTCGCGCAGGGAACCGGGAGTCAGCCACTCGCCCTCGTTGTCGGTGCCTGCGGTGCGAAGCAGGACGCGAGAGTTGTTCGGAGGCATATTGTCACGGAGCCAAGTGTATCGAAGCAGGTCGTCGGTTAACTTTGCCCAGTCGTCTCGGTGGGAGAGGAGACGCTGCCTGACCAACGTGCCGTTGCTCTTCCCTACCAGCGCGCTCGCACGGGCGACGATGTCATCAATGACCTCACTGGTGTGGGCCGAGGCCGGATCAAAACACTGGGCATGCTGAGGGCGTGCCATGTTCGGCCCCGACAGCCGACCGATGGCGGCGAACATGCCCCGGAGGCCACGATCAAGCGCACGGGAGGAGAACGGCGTCACGCTGATCGCCTCGACATAGCGGTAGAGAGCCGCGTGGTAGGAGCGGAAGCGCTCGTAGTGCGACAGATCGCGGGGGCCCATCCAGTTGTACATGGTCACCACCAGCCCGGGGTGCTTACGACCGACGCGGCTGGTAGCCTGAATGTACTCGGCGGTGGTCTTGGGCTGGCCCGTCACGACCATGAGTCCCAAGCGGTCGATGTCCACGCCCACCGAGATCATATTGGTGGCCAAGAGCACATCGACCGGATGGATCTGCCCCTTCACGCGGGGGAACCGCACGTCCAGCTTCTTCAGTAATGTTGGGATTTTCCACGAGTCAAGGCGGCTGGTGAGTTCCTCGGGGTCGTTGATGAATCGGGTGGGGAAGCCCCGCTGGCTCCGCAGGTACTTGAGCCGGACGTTCTTGATGTCGTCCTCGACCAGCCGCTTAGCACCGCCGAGGGCACGCAGGCTGTTGAAGTACCCAACCAGTGTCGCGTAGGGGTCCGCCGGGTTCACTTCAACATTCATCTCCGCCTGGGCGGACGCGAGCAGCGCGGAGTACACCCGGACCAACAGCGTCTTGCTGGAACTACCTGGGGCGTTGATACCCACGTAGATTCGCCCCGCCGTACCGTCATCATCCCCGTTGATAGGAAGTTCCTTGGCAAAGAACGAGTCCCGGGCCGATAGCCCACTCGGCGGAAAGATGGAGAGGTCGCGATCGTAGAGCTGGCGGACCTGTTGGCGAGCTCGGCGAATAGTTGCCGTGGAAGCGATGACCTTTGCTGGCACAGACTGTCCGGACTCGTGGCGCACTCGCGAGAGGAAGTCGATGGCCGTCTCGTAGAGTCCGACCATGGTGCCTAGTGGGCCGGAGATCAGGTGCAGCTCGTCTTGGATGATGAGTTCGGGAGGCAGCAGCGTGGGCACCGCGACTGCATCCTTGACCTTCAACCCGCTGACCTTCTCACCGTGTGCTGGGGTGAGGTGCTCGAAGGTAGGGCTGTAGCGATTCCGTAGACCGAAGAAGGCTTGGGTCTCCCCCTTGAAGGGCATGCGAGCGAACTTGTCCACTGTGGCGATGATCAGCGAGGGACAGGTGCGGTACAGCTCCTCGTCGACCACTACAACAGGGAGCCCTTCGTTTCCGGACTTACGGGCGCAGAACTCGCAGTTGCGGTTTCGGCAGCGGACGAGCGTCCGTCTTCGCGCCTTGTCGTAGGTGTAGGTCTGGTTCTCGGGTTTTCCTTGGGGCGTGACCAAGGCAACGCCGCACCGCGGACAGGTGACGAGTTGGACTGGCGAGCCCTCTCGGGGCTTCTTGCCATCATTGAGATCTTCTAGTGCCTTCTGGGAATCGCTGGACTGGTTTGGCGTGGTCTTGCGGCCCACCCACAGGCCAATACGGAAGGGTTCGGCTCCCCACTTCGCGGGGGCGGCTTTTCGGACCAACTCGCAGGCGCACATCAAGGCCGCAGCACGCTGGAACTGCTGCACGGTGAGCAGGCGCAGCGTGTACCGCATGATGATGTTCACGCCAGCGCCAGCGACCTTGCCGTCTCGGTCTCCACGCAGCCTGCGGTAGGCCAGGATGAACGAAGCCAAGCCAAGATATGCCTCGGTCTTACCGCCACCAGTGGGGAACCAGAGGAGATCGACGAGTTGTCGGTCTTCGCTGTCCTCCCGGGCCAAGCCGCGGAGGTTCAGCAGAATGAATCCCATCTGGAAGGGTCGCCAGGTGCGGTTCTTCACTACGTCGAAGTCACTCGGTTTACCGTCGACCTCACCCCGCTCACGGTTCATCGCAGCCCAGATCGAGTGGATTCGCTGATCCCACATCACTTGGTTCGCGAACTTGAAAGCCTCAAAGACCAAAGGGTCGGACTTGATGATTTCCAGGCCAGCCCGCATCCGCTTCGCGGCGTTCTCGCAGCGCCGGATAAGTTCTTTCGCGGTGTCGGTATACTCGGTGCTGGTGGAAATGGGGGCCTGCGAGGCCTCGCTTTTCCTGTCCCCGATCCAGGCGTCGTAGGCGTCGAGCATGGGTGCAAGCCACGCAGCAAGCTGGGCTGGGTTCTTGGCCTTGCTCAGCTCGTACATGTCGAGCTTGGCACCTCCGGTGGTGTCGGCTGGTGCGATGAGACTCGGAACCTCGAAGTCGGGGATGAAGTCGGTGAAGATCCGGCTCACCTGTTGCCCGTCTTCGGTCGGTGCGCTCCAGCCAGCAGCGACACCGTGGCCCGTCGCGAACTCACGGGCGTGTCGGTAGAGGAGATTGCCGATCGCGACCTCATCGTCACCAAGTGCGGTGCCATCCTCAGCGTCGAAGCGCTTGGCATGGAAGATGGGCTCGTCAGTCGATGCGTAGATTTCGAGCCGGGGCTGCAGAATCCAGCGCTCATCCTTGCTCTTGTCGGTGATCTTGCCTTTTGTTCGGCGATTCACCAGGAAGAGACTGACAGCGCGCTCCCCGTCGATGTCGTGAACCACCCCTTCCAGGGTCAGTTCCTCATCATCGGTTCCGGTGACGGTGACGCCCGCTGGAGTGTGCTTAGAGGAAAGGGCCACCTGCGGAATGGTGCCTGTAGCTCCTACTCGAATTCCCTCAACGATAGTTTTCTGGGCATATCGCTGCCAATGAATTCCGCCCTCTTCTTCATTAGCCTCGCGTGCGTAGTCGCCCCAAGTGACAGTTACGTTCAATGTGTCGATTTCAGGAGAGATAAGGAAAGAGAGGCCAAAGGATGAGGGGTGGAATCCAACAATAAGAGGCGGCTGGAAGTCGCTGGCTCCATCCTCATCGCCCTCGACTCCGGCCTCAAGGGTATCGTTTTCAAGGGGGTCAATCTGACCGTCTTCGTCGTTCAACGCTATCTCAGCTTCCACCTCGCTTGTTGCAGGTGCAAGACGGCCGACAATGTAGCGGCTTGTCGGGAACTCGCTGATGACCTCATCAGGCTGAGAAGGACCCAGAAGTTCGCGCCGCAAGGCCTCCAGTATACGCCCGCGAGCGTTGCGCTTCTTGCTCTCAGGCATGGGCCTGCTCCTCTTCTTGCCTACGAAGTGCACCAGGGCCCTTGCCGGTTCCGGGGTGAGCTTGATGGGTGCCTTTCCGGATCAAGTACTTCTCTGGTACAGCAGCGTTTTGCTCTGGGGCTGGGCATTCACCACGGGATTTTGGAATGAGTTTGAGCTTCTTGCGCACTCGCTCTCCAAAGAATTGCCTTCGGATCTCCAGGCCGAAGAGCTCGCCGATGGCCGGTGGGACCGCGTTACCAATCTGGCGATGCGTGGCACGGTGATCGCCACTGATGGTGTAGCAATCGGGAAAGGTCTGGAGTCTGGCGAGTTCTCGCGTCGAGAGTTGACGACTCTTCCAGTGAAAGGGGCCCGTCGCTGGGCCTGGCTGGGCCTGGATTGTCCAACTGGGCTGATTCTTGGCGAGCTTAAGTAGGAAAGACCAGAAGCGTGTGCGCCAACCGAACAACGGCTCACCGCCTGCTCGGTCCGTGTGCCATTGGTAGTTCTCACCTTCGGGAATGCTTGGGAGCAGTTCAGCCCATTTGCCACGTGAGTTGAGTTCTTCAGGCCAACAGGGGGTGTCTAGATCGCCGATTGCGTCCCAGGCGTTGTGATAGGGAAGCCGGTCTGCTGAGAACAAGCCGTCGTCGGGCGGACCGTGGGTGGGTTTGGGAACCTCGAAACGCCTGCCTTCGCGATGGGCGATAATGAATACACGCTCGCGACGCTGGGGCACGCCGTAGTCTGCTGCGTTGAGATGCACAACGACTGGGTCGTAACGGGTATCGTTTCGGGTGTTGATTTGCTGTAACTCCTTCTTTAGCAGTGCCAGTCCCTCATCCTTCTTGTTGAAGACGAGGCCTTTGACATTCTCCAGAAGGATGACTTGGGGGAGCGCCGCCTCAAGGATGCGCAGGTAGGCTCCCAGCGTGGATGAACGCGGGTCATCGAGGCGTTTGGCATCGCCGCTCACCCAGTAGCCGGATTTCGAGAAGGGCTGGCATGGTGGTCCACCAGCAAGGAGAGTGAGTTCGCGTGGCGAGAGTTTCGCCTGAGCCATGACTGTTTTGGTCGTGAGTTCGTGGACGTCGCCTGGCTCGGCCAGTCGCCACTTGGGGCGGTTGGTACTCAAGGTGCGCCGGGATTCCGCGTCGATTTCCACGCAGAGGGCTGTACGGAAACCGGCGGCTTCTAGCCCCAGGTCCAACCCGCCGGCACCGGAGAACAGCGACAGCACTCGCTTACGTGGCTTCGTGTTCATACTTCCCCTGTTGTGGTGATGGCGGGCTTAATGAGCACCTTGCACACTCCTCGTTCGTCTTCAACGGCAAACGCCGTCGCTTGCTTCCGCTCTCCGCTCAACCGGCAGATGTACTCGCCCATGAACTGCCAGAACTTTGAGACCCTGAACGCTGGAACCTTGACTGCTTGGTCTATATGGCAGACCTTGCCCTCATCAATATTGAGCGACCCAGCGGTCTGCTTGACAGTGAGTGCGGGCTTCATGCGCGGTCTCCACCTGTCGGAGCGAGAGTTCTCAGTGTCAAAGCAGTAAAACGTGGTGTGTCTTGGCGCAAGCAGGTTGTAGAGGATTCACGTCTACCACGTGGTGGTGTATTGTGGAAGTGCTCAGCCATTGGTGCAAAGACGACGCTCATACCGTCGAGGCCCAGGGATTGAGCACCACATGGCATTCTTTGTGGCGCTGTGAAACCCGTAGCCATTTGAAGGTACCGAATGAGCTTGGCCGTTTAGCATATTGACTCAACGACTCGACCCTATGGTCCTACGTCGCACGAGCGAGCGAGAATCTCAGAGAGAACCTCGATGTTAACTTCATCCCCGTTGAAGTTGATGTGTACATGTTGGCTGGTGTCAGGGCTGTCATCGTACACGCGTAGACCAAGATCGTTGAGTTCTCCTACGGTCAGCGAGAGCGTCTTATTCGCCCTGCTTCGTTCGAAGCGGTTCTTCCACTCTTCGTAGGCCTCATCGGCTGTACAGCCCTTGTCCGAGGCCGAAAGTCGTCCATGATCTCTGGGGCGTGGAACGAATGCCTCTGGGCTCACCTCGGTGCCCTGAACCCATCCTGGGTCGGCAGCTACTCGGTGGATGAGGCGGGAACGGTCAGTAATCTCCACTGGCTTGGGCTTGGGCATCACAGGGCACCTTCGAGGACGTCGTTAGCCCAGACGATTAGCGGGGAGAGTGATCGTGATGAGTCAGATACTGTAGCGGTCTTGGCAGTAAGGTTGATTGCTCTTAGTCGAACCTCAAGTGGTCGGCTTGTGAAGCAAGCTCGCAGTGTATGCTGTTCAAACCGCCATACAGCATCGATACCGCCAGCCACAGTCGCGAACAAGTGAGGACGGTTCCATGCTTGGGCTTCAATTGCCTGCCAGAGTTGCCTCTCGACCCATCTACAGAGGGCCTTTGATGGTGGACGGCTATCTTCGTTATCATCAACCCAACCGTTAGAGAGGCCAGCCAGTTTCTCTAAACGTTCCACGATGATGGGCCCATCAATTTTACGAATCTCCTGCGCTAGAACAAAGGTCATGCCACCACTTTCGTCGTCTCGTTCGGCCTTGCCTTGCACAAGCACAAGGTGTGTACCATCAGCGTCAAATTCATCACGTGCACGGTCACGTAGATGTTCGGCGATCGCTATGCGTAGTCTCTGGCCTCCTTCTCGCACCTTGATGCCAATAGCCCACGGATCATTCTCGATAGCGTAGATCCGGCCAGCGATGGAGAAGTCTTCCTCCTGACCAGCCACCACTGCCTGCGCTGCGGCCTTGGCCTTGTCGCGCTGTGTGGCACCCAACGTCACGGGATCGGGTGCTACCCCATTGGCTTCAACAGACAGTCGAATAGTTTCTTGGTTGGTTACGGCGCCGAGTACCGCCGCGAGCTGCTTCTTCGTTCGCCTGGAACACCAAGCCGGGAAGGTCACTTGGTCAGCCTGGAGAGACTGAAACAGTGAGAAGGCTTCAGACTGGGCATCGTCGAAGTAGTTGGCAAGCCCTGGTTGCACTCGCTCCCAGCCGGCGATGTCACATACGGCGGAGCCCCCACCGACCAAACGGGTGAGCGCAGGGCTGAAGCTGGACTTGAAGCCTGCTGGCACACGCTTTCGTTCTGGGTTTTCCGAGAAGAAGAGATCTCGGGCGACACTCTCGACCAAACTGCCTACCGCTCGTAGCGCGGGTAGCGAATCCAGGGGAAAGCCCTCAGCCGCATCGAAGCGTCCCCCACTGAGATATAGTTCAAGCTTGCTGGACATTCTAAATTGTTATCACCTCACCTCGGCAAGGGGTAGCTGGCGGCGCATCGAATCTGTCTAACTCGTCGTAAAACCACCACCTTTTGCGACACCTTCCGCGCCAGGCTTTTGCGCCGGGGTGAGCGCATCTCCAGCGGGGTAGGGTTTTGAGACGGTCTTGAAGGTGCTGTTGGTGCCTCAGCCAACGCGCCTCGGGGGACATGAGGTCATCGAAGACTGAGGCGTGATCTATTTACCACCTACTGGTCTTGAAGTATTCGCTCAATCGCGCGCTGCTTCTTCTCGGCGCGCGTCTGCTGATGCCAGAGGCGATCCCAGGCCGCTTCCAGTGCCGTCTCCAGTTCGGGACACCGACTGGCGACCTCTTCTGGCAGCTCCTCCCAGCAGTGGGCTTGCAGAAACGCATCCGGGTCCGCCAGAAAGCGCCGTCGTTCCCGGCCTCGCAGGATCATTTCTCGTGCGATGGTCTTGAGCTGCCGGTCCGTCAGCCACGTGGAGGGGCTGGCGATGTGGTCGGTGTAGTCCGGGAGGTCCCAGCCATCGGCGTCTCGCCCCTCCATTCCTGACCGCGCTCCCGCCCGCAGCTCGTCCTCCACCTGGTCTTCCGCTGCGGTCAACGGGCGCAGTCCGCTGGCTCGCCCCACCAGCGCCTTCCGTAGCGCCGAGTCCATGGCCACTCGCGTCCCAGGGCTCAACGTCCGCGCGATCTCCAGGAGCCGCCGCCCATGTCGCCGCCGCGTCTTCGGTCCCAACCCCAGGAAGTGGATCCGCTCTGGCTTGCGCCGCTCCAGCAGCGCCGCAAGCTCCTCCTCGCTCAATGCGGCCTTGTTGGAGGGCAACCCCGGCGTGAACGGACAGCGCAGCATCTTCCAGACACGATCGTAGACCTCGACCAACGACAACGTCCCCACCTGCAGCGGCACGATCACCTGCGCGCCAAGTCGGTGGAGGTGTTGCACCCGCTGCGCATGCTCCCGGAGCCGAACCAGTGAGTTCTCCTGATCCCCCACCTTGTCAGGTGCGACCACCGCCAGCTGTCTGCCCAACCCCTGAGCGAGCCGCGCATAGAGTTCCAGCCGCTCGACCCACATCGCCGATGAGATTGGCGTACCCCTGGTGAACTCTCCGAAGGCCCCAGAGTCCACGAAGACCCTCACCGCGCTGTCGAGATTCAGCAACGCCGCTTCCACAGTCTGGGAGACCTCCGGTGCCGTCACTCCGATGGCATGCCCCACCGACGCATAGCCTCGGACCTCTCCGACGTGGTTGGTCCCGCTGGCGTAGTACGTCGAGCTCGGCGGAGTGGCCTCCACCACCTCTTGAAGTGCATGGAGTAGCGCGCCACCCTGACGAGTCAGGAAACCCTCCAGGTCTATCTCCGAGATGCCCGGAGTCCGTGCGCCACGAACTACAGCCAGCGCCCTGGAGAGCCATACGAGCGGCCAGTAGTCCATGGCCGACACCGAACGACGCAGCCAGGACCGCCGACGATCCACCGCGTCCAACAACGCCACCCGATGTTGAACCACCGCCGCCCGCTCTCGCTGCCAGGTTCGCCAGGTCCGCGTCCACGCAGGCTCCGTCAGTATCCACGTCAGCTGGTCCAGCACCCCAATATCCACCTCTGCCACGACCCGCGCCTCGGTCAATTTCAGCAGATGCTCTTGCAGGTAGTGCTGTTGGCGGTCCTTCGCGGCTCCCCCTCGATGCCGATGCCCTGCGATCCCCCGCCAGACCACGAGCCACTCCGTCACCGTCGACCAGACCGGATGCCGGGGGTGGGTGCGATGAAGCGGGAACAAGGAGAGCTGAGTGTCCATGACTCACCCGCAGCCGCTGCCCGACCACAGCCGCGCCAGCTCCACCGCAGCTGCTATCGCCGCTGGAAGCCCCACCGTCATCGCGGCGGTGAATACGCCGATCGCCGCGACCAGCACCACCGTCTTCTGGGGTGGCGGCAGCGTCTTCACCTGGGCCACCAACGCCGCCGTCCAGCTGGTCACCCCCAGGGCCTCTGCTCGGGCGATCAACTCCTGATACTCCTCGGCGTGGCGCGCCTCCCTCGCCTCCAGCTCTGCCTCTCGCTGTGCCAGCACCTCTCCCAATTTCCGCCGACACTCCATCCCCAGCGCCGCCCCCAGGATCGTCACCTCCAGCCGCTCATCCCACGCATCCGACTTGATGAGGTAATCCCAGGCACCCGCCTCATAGCTGCCCAGGATTGCGTCCCGTGAGCTGTCATCGCTCAACACAATGACCTCGGCCCCGCCGGCGGCAGCGATCGTCTCCTTCACCGCACGTCGTCCGGTCACCACATCCGGCAGCCCCCGGTCCACCAGGACCACGTCGTAGGTGTGCGCCTTCATCAACGCCAACGCCATCAGCAACGTCGGCGTGTAGGTCACCCGTATGGCCGCGTTGCCCAACGCTCGCCGGATCCGTCGCTGGTCGAGTTCATCGTCCTCGATCACCAACACCCGCACCAGCAGCTCCGGACTCACCGGTGACCTTCGCGAGCATCCAGCGCCTCCCGCAACCGCATGGCGCAGTCCTCCACACTGACGGTGTTCTCTTCCACACGCTGGCGCACCTCCCCACGGGATGAGCGCCCCAGCGCAAACAAAACCAGCACGCCCAGCAGTCCCACCTGCGGCAGATCCACCAGCGCGGCGACCCCTGAGATGAACAGGAGCGTGAGCTGACCGAGTCGGACCATGAGGCTGGAAGGCGACGACGGAGTCATCCGGGACCGCTCCAGCCACGACCGAGCTGACCCAGCCCGCTGCGCAGAGACACGCCGCTGGCGATGGTCGCCAATGCCAGGAAGGCCCCTTGGGCGACCTCGGGAGGCAGCGGCGCGCCCTCAGGCTTGGCGAGCCAGCCGACGAAGCCAACACACCCGACGGCGACCAACGCCACGATCAAGGTCCGCACTCCCATCACGGTCTGCTTCCATGGCGCGTCGGTGGAGGGTGTCGGGCGCGGAGAGGTCACCCCGACGGATGGTGCCAGCTCAGGATCAACCCAAGGCGGCACGCCTGTGGTGGATTCGATGGGGGCCGATTGCGGCGGATAGAAGGTCTGTGGGGTGGAGTTCATGCCGCCACCTCCTGACGAAAGAGGTGGTCTTCGACCCGCAGGTAGTGGGCGGGATCGGTGTGCTGGCCCCGAAGGCGAACTTCCGCGTGGAGATGAATGCCGTAGCTGCGTCCGGTGTCGCCGATGACGCCCAAGGGCTGCCCCTCCCGCACGGACTCCGTGAGGACGCGGGAGTCCACTCGGGAGAGGTGCGCTGCGAAGAACGCCAGCTCCGGGAACTCACCGCTGGCCAGCAGCAGCCAGTAGCCGTATCCACCGCCCCAGGGGTCGCGAGTGTTGGCCTGCACCACCCGCCCTGTGCAAGGGGACAGCAGGGTCGGCTGCTGCTGCTCCCAACCCTCACCGGCCAGGTCGACGCCGTGGTGCTCCTTCGGCGGGTCACCTCGCAGTCCGTAGCCGCTGGTCACCTGCCAGCCCGCTGGGAAGCGCAGCACGAACGGTGCACGGGCCGCGCCCCAGCTGGCGGCCTTGAGCGTCTCGGGGAGGCTGCCCTCCAGACGCGCCCAGGTGTCCGGCCCCACGATGCCATCGGGGGTCAGCCCATGACGCTGCTGGAAGGCGCGAACCGCCGCCTGCGTCCTAGGCCCGAAGAGTCCATCTGGCGTGAGGCCCAGCAGACGCTGGAGCTGCTGCACCTCCGCGCCGCGCACCCCATAGAACAGCAGCCCTCTCATACAGCCTCCAGTCGCCGTCGTGCTTGTGTCCGCAGGCGCTGAGTCAGGCACCTGGAGTTGTGGGTCGGTCCATCACAAGGACAGTGCCCCAGGTCATCCAACAGCACGCCCACCAGCGCACCCCGGAGTCGATCCGTGGTCCAGCGCGCGGCATTCAGCTCATCGGCCAAGCCCGAGTGTCCCGCCTCAATGAGCACCACCATGGCCCGCTCCACCACCGGGCAGATCTCCTGTCCCAGTTCCTCGCGGACCACGCGGCGAACCCTGGCGGCTCGTGTACGGCTCATGGTCCCCACCCGCCGCGCCGAATCCAACGCCAGAGCGCCACCAGCTCTACGACGGTTTGGGCACCGACCAGAGCAAGGCAGACCAGCAACCCCAAAGAGGTCGCCAGCACCCACCAGGGGCAGCCAGCGATCACGCGAACGCCCCCGGCGGATACAGCCGCCTGGGGTCGATGGTTTGCCCGTCGATGTCCCAGACCTGACGGTGTAGGTGTGGTCCAGTGGAGCGACCTGTGGAGCCTACCCAGCCCAGGAGCTGCCCTGGCCGCACAGTGGCACCTTGCGTAACGGCGAGCCCATGCAGGTGGAGATCCGCCCACAGCCGGCCATCGCGGGTTCGTACAAAGACAGCGTTACCGTTGTAGACACCAGGACCGACGCCCGCGTAGTGGATGAGGTTCACCTGCCCCCAGGAGGGCGCGAGCACGGGCGTACCTTGCGGTACCGCGAGGTCAAAGCCGTCATGCCACGAACGCGCCCCGGTCAGCGGATCGATGCGCCAGCCGTACTCGGAGCTGACCCGAGCCCGACCGGGAGTCGGCGGGTGGTAGCCTGAGATCTGCTGAGCTTGGGCGTCACCCGTGGCCAACAGGAGTCCGAGGCCCGCGACGGTCCCTAGAGCGAACATCAACGGCAGCGGCGCAAACATCAGCGCCCCCCCAATCTTGTAGCGATACCGCAGCTGGCTGGAGCGACTGAGTGGGCCCGGTTTGCGGCTGTGGTAGCTTCACACCGGACTTCAGCGGCGGTGGGAGCAGAATGCGATGTGAGCATTGTGGGGAAGCGAAGTCCTCTCACGATGCTGGGTCTGCCGGGTTGGCGTTCCCAGCGGCGGCTGCTGCGATGGGACTGCTCGGACTTGGCCCCTGCAGTGGTGGAGCCACCTGGGTTCTGTTGGCCATCATCGGTGGAGCGTGGTTCCTCTCCACGACAGATGCGACCCGGAGTTGGTCGTGCACAAACGCCAGCTGTCGGCCCCTCCCGAAGCCCAGCGGCGCGCCCCCACAAGTGACGACAACAACGCCGCCGAGGGCACCACAATCTACGCCTCGGTACGCCGCTCCATACCCCAGGACAATGGAAGAAGATGACAGCTACAAATCGTATGAGGACGAGCCCTATGACCCTGAGGCCGACTATCAGGCTGAGCGGACATCCATCCATCGCTCTCGCTGGAGCCAGTGGGCCGATGATGCTGACTTCAACGGCTCCTACGAGGACTATGGAGATCTGGTCGGGCCAGATATCGATGATGACTGGTAGGCAGTCGCGACCCTGCTCAGGGAGACACTGATGGTCAGCGTGATTCGTTGGATTGTGGCGCTTCCGCTGGCACTCTTTTTCTGGGGCTTCATTGGGAGCGCGGGCGCTCAGCTCGATGGTGGCGGCCTCGGTCGCTACCTGTTCATCTCCGCGATGGCTTTTGGGGTTGGTGCCACTGTGATGCGTGGTGTGACGCCCGACGGACATCGGCGAGCCGCTACTGCCGTCTGGAGCGGGCTGATGGCGTGCGCCTACCTCGGGATGGCTGTCATCTTGCCTGAGATGGCGCGTGACATGGGAACAAGACTCCCGATCAAGCCGTGGTGGATGATGGTGATGGTCGGATTCATTGGCTGCTATCTGGCTGTGGAATGGCGCAATACATCCCCCAAACCAAGCGCTCCTGAGTCGAGCGTTTGAAGAGGCTGCGTTTCCCCGCTGACCATCACCGAACCTCATGCGGCGTCTCCGACTGAAGTAGGAACGGTGACCTGTGTGCGACGCAGGGTCTCGCTGAGTGCCTGTACATCCACTCCTTGAGAGCAGAGCGCGCTGTGAACATGGTGTGCCTTCAGGACCGCCTCACCGGCGGCCTGGCTCATCTGCGGTGGGACAGCGTTTCCGACCTGGAGGTACTTCTGGTGCTGGTTGCCCTGCAGTGGCCAGTCCTCGGGGAAGCCCTGGAGCTTGAGCCCCTCCACCACGTCCACACGGCGGATTCCCGCGACGAGGAAGGCGGTGTCGCTGGCGCGATCGGGGCCGCCGTTGAAGGTCCAGCCGCTGACAGCGTTGGCGCGGGTGCCCTTCTCCTCCGTGGTGGTGACCGTGGGCGCGGGCCGGTCGATGCGCCAGGGCTCCTTGCAGGCACGACCGTGAAGCTCGTCGCAGGGATAGCAGGCGCGACGGTTGCAACTCTCCCGATTGAGGGTGTCCCCGATGCTGTCTCGGATGGTGCTCCAGCGTGAGCGTCCGAGCTCAGCGAAGGCTGGATCTTCGACATCATGGTGTGTCGTCGGAGGCGGCTCTACAGAGAGGGGCAGTGGCCCCGCCCAGAGGATGACTCGCCGGCGGAACTGGGGGGTGCCGTAGTCCGCGGCGTTCAGGGTCCACCAGCCCACGAAGGCGAAGCGCTCTCGAAGCTGGGGGAGGATCCAGTTCTCCCAGTAGCAGCCGATGCAGCTCAGGCCCTCGCCCTTCCCGCCACAGCCCTTGCGATGGAAGGTCCAGCCCCGCACGTTCTCACAGAGCAGCCAGGTGGGCTGCACCTCATCGATGATGTCCACCGTCCAGGGCCAGCCGTTGCGCTCATCGCTCGCGCCTCGACGCTTGCCTGCTGTGGAGCCGGCCTGACAGGGCGGTGAGGCCCACAACAGCGTGGTGTCCGCAACGAAGGGGCTGTAGTCCACTGACCGAACATCCGCGTGGATCGCCGGAAAGCCCGCAGCCTCCAACGTGGCCGCCCCCGCAGCTGCCCACTCCACGCAGGCGAGGTGCCGCCAGCCCGCGCGGGACAGCCCGAGGGCCGCGCCGCCGCAACCGCTGAACAGCTCCAGCACTGTGGGACGTCCGGTCACGACCTACTCCTCGCCCTCGGCGTCATCCCAGGTGTCCGCGTCGTCGGTGAAGAGGGGTAGGGGCAGCAGCAGCTCCTCGACCGGGACATCCAGGGCATCCTCGACCCGCCAGCCGCTGGGCAGCCCGCGAGTCGCGCACACTTCTCGCGCCTCTTGGCCCGCATCCGAAATCCAGGCATCCCGCGCCGCCAATGACGGGAAGCGCAGCAGCTGACCATCCGCGCGAGGGCGCTCACCCACCACAGTCAAGCGGCGGAGACCAGCGGTGCCGGTATGGCAGCGGAAGGCGTAGTAGCCGGGAGAGCGGCGGGTCATGACTCACTCCTGTTTCCTGAGAAGGCGTCCTCGTCGGAGCCAGGGACTGGCTCGTCCGTTGGGACGATCCGGTCGAGGACTCGCCAGTTGCGGGCCTCCCAGCAGGCCACCGCGAGGAACCAGGGCCAGAACAGCGCATCCAGCATCCGAAGCGCAGGGCTGGCCCATCTGCAGGCGGGCCAGCACTCACAGCGGCTCACGCGCTGCACCAGCCGCGCCCGCGTCGGGAACAGCGGCCACAGCATCAGCCGCTGCCCGATAGGTCCCCAGGCTCGATGTCGCGGTGGTGGCATCCAGCGCTGCACCACAGGCGGGAGCACCAACCATCCGGCGAGCCAGCACAACATCCAGGCGACGGCGATCATGCGACCTCCTTGCGGGCTGCTGAGAGCAGGTCGCGAGGGATGCGTCGACTCCACCACCACTGGCCGATCTGCTCCAGGTCCGTGAACCGAAGCTCGGAGGCGGGAGCCCGCTCCAGGAAGGCTTGCCAGCCCGCGTCAGTCGGAGGCAGCACCTCAATGGTGGGTGTCAGCAGCTCGGATCCTCGTCGGATGACGAGGGTGTCGCCGACCAGGGCCGGGATGTGCTGGCTGTCGAGGTACCAGTTGCGGATCTGGGCGAGGTGCTGCAACACATCCCGGCTGTGACGGGCCCAGGCGCGAGTGGTCCAGGCGTCGGGGGCGAGGTGCCACTGGAGCCCCGGCCAGTGTCCGCTGTACGCCAGCCCGCTTCGCAGGCGACCCGGCATGTCAGCGTCCGCGTCGACGACGTCGTTCTCTGGCCAGTTCGCGGGATCCAGATGCTCGGGCTTCAGGCCCTCGCCGTCGGTGCCCAGCCGAGCGAGCACCTCCAGGGACTGCTCACTCCAGGTGGCGCTGCCCGCCCGACGCAAGCCGATGGTCTCACCGTGGATGCGTCCCAGCTCGATGTGCTCGACGTGATCGGGGTTGATGGCTGAAGGGGCGAAGGAGGCGCGGAGGCCCTGGTGGAAGACCGGAGAGAGGCCATCGGGTGCGTGGAGCACTGTCATGTCCCGTGCCTTCCAGGCCCACTTGAGCCAGGGCCAGGCGTCGGTGTCGACCTTCTCCAACTCCAGCAGCCGCGACTCGGCCTCACGACGCAGGCGCTCGGCCTCAGCGGGGTCGCCGGCACGATCGGCCTTGCGGAACAGGGAGTTGGCACCGCGCAGCAGTCGCGAGGCACCCTCGGCGAGCTTCCTGCGTGACTCATCGGCCTTCTTGGCTTTGAGCAGGTTCAGCTTCTTGCGGGTGGCCTCGGGGTCACGGGAGATGAGGAGGAGGGCTTCTTCGGGGCCCATGTCCTGCTGAGCGCCAGGGTTGTTGGTGTCGCGGTCCTGGCTCTTGAGCAGGGCGACCATCCAGCCGCGCTTGCCCTGGATGAGGTTGAAGCGCAGGCCGTCGGAGCTTCGCAGAGCGAAGTAGTAGTTGATCTCAATGGCGCTGAGCGTGTTGCCCTGTCGCACCCCGCGGCCGTTTCGCTGCTGGAGTGTGGCAGGCTCCCAGGGCAGATCCAGATGGTGGATGGCGCAGGTACGGGTCTGGAGATCGATGCCCTCGTAGGCCACCGCGTTGGCGATCACGACGTCGTACTTCGGGAGCAATCCCTCCTCGGGTACGCCGTTGAACTCACACGCGATCCGTTGCCGGTCGACCGGCGATGCGGTCTTTGCGTTCATGACCGCGATGCGCTTCTCGGGGATACCCGCTGCTGCGAGCACCTTGACCACCCATCGGTGGGCGGCGACGTTGTCCACGAAGACGATGTGCCCGCAGGTGCGGTTGGTGAGCACCTCCTTGGCCAGCGCCGTGAACTTGGGGCTGCGAGGATTGACCGCGTCGGTGTTGGCGGTCTTCCAGTTGTAGCCCTCGTCCAGCGATGGATGGATGGCGACCAGGGCCATGCGCGTGAGCAGCCCGAGGATGGCGGTCTTGGCCTTGGGGTCGGGGTTGTCCAGGGCATCCTGAATCTGTGAGACGTAGTCGGCGTACTTCGCCTCCTGGGCCGCGTTCATCTCGACTTCGATGACCCGCACGGTCGGAGCAGGCAGCTTGAGTCCCACATCCTCAGCAGTCTTGAACTCGCTGTAGCGATGGAGTGTGTCTCGCAGCTCGTGCAGGTTCTGGAAACCGACGACGGCACCCTTCTCCACGACATCCATCTTGGTGTCCACCACCTGTCGCAGCTCTACCCGCAGGTAGCGATCAATGAACTGCTCGGGGTCGCGGATGCCCATGCCCGTGAAGGCCTTGGGGTCCACCATCTGGAGCAGGTTGTAGAACTCCAGCGGGCTGTTCTTCGCAGGGGTTGCGCTCAGGAGAACCACTCCCGTCCCGCCTGTCTGACGTCGCACAGCCGCCGCCCGGAAGTCGAGCTGCCATGCGCGCTGACTGCCCTCGCCAGCGTTGCCCATGAAGCGAGGCACGCCGCCCTCACGGGCTTCGGGCAGGTAGAGGTTCTTGAAGTTCTGAGCCTCGTCGACCATGAGCAGGTCCACACCCAGATCATCCCAGACGATGCCGGGGTCGTACGCCCAGCCTCGGGGCAGCTCCAGCTTCTCGGCCAGCCACGCCGCCACCCCTTCATGGAGCACAGCCTCCTGCCGCTCACTCAGCTTCTTCTTGCCCCTCGCGTTGCGCTGCCGGAGGCGGATCTCCCGCTGGATGGCCTCGACCTGATCCGCGTAGGCTCTCAGTGCCTCTTCGTTGATGCGGGTCCGGCCCAGCGCGGAGTAGGTGATGAGCACGATGTCGTACTCGCCTGCTTGGAATCTTGTCCACTTGCGAGCGCGCTGCTCCGGGGTGTCAGGCTCGCTGGTGACCTGCCCCTTGCGCTTGCCCCGGCTGATGATCTTGCGCCGTGAGCCCACCACCGCGAACCGGTAGTCCGGCAGCACCCGTTCCACGTCAGCGGCCCACTTCCAGATGATGGAGTTGGGCACCACGATCACCGGACGCCTGCACCACCCTTCCTGTCGGGCACGAGCGATGGTGAGCAGCCCCGTGTAGGTCTTGCCCACGCCCACATCGAATGCCAGCAGCCCACCTCGGTTGGTGAGCAGCCGTCTCGCTGCAGAGACCTGATGCGGATGGGGCTGGATGCGTTGACTGGCCCACCGGGCGACGGTCAGGGGCTCGGCGGTGAAGGTGGGGGCGACCCAGCCCTTGAACTGGCGGTTGTAGACCGTCTCAATGGTGGCCTGACGTTCCTCATCGGCGGCCAGCCAGGTGCGGAAGCTGGCCTCCCACTTGCTGGCGTACTCCACCCGCTTCTTGTCGATGGTCTCGCCGGCGTTGCGGCTGTACTTCGGCTTGAACAGCGTGTTGTCGTGGTTGACCCAGCCCAGGCACCACACCGCCTCCATCCGTGTGGAGTAGCTCTCGTACTCCCGACCTTCGAACTGCAGCAGCCCCTGCTGTCGCACCAGCGCGGGCAGGGTGCGGCTGCGACTGTAAGGATCCTTGAATGCCTCGCTCATCCAGCCGTGCAGCAACTCCAGGGGAGCCCAGCCGTCTCGGGGGCTCACGGCGATGTCCTCGAAGGGCACCGGGCTGATCGCTGCCGTCAGACGACGCGCCTGATCCGTCGCTTGGGGCTCGGTGTTGGTCTTGAGCGCGGCGTGAGCCCGAGCGCAGTCGAGCTTGGGCCAGAGGTGGCCGGTGAGGTAGACCTCCTCAGGCACCAACTGGTCCAAGTCCTCGCCGTCCAGACACCACCCCAGCTCGAGCAGCGCCTTCAGGTCCGGTGCGCCTCGGTAGCCCTGGGCCTTCCAGAACTGCGATAGCTCCTCCACCGTCAGTGTGCGGTGAGCCCCGTAGAGGTGGCGGGCCATGGCACCGACATCCCGACCGCTCTTGTAGGGCGGCTCGTACCGAGGCTTGCGGCGCAGGCCCTCGATGAGGGTCTTCTTGCCCTTCTCGAAGGCGGCCAGGAAGCGCTCGGCTCCGGTGGTGCCTTTGTGGGACAGCTTGAGCAGCGCCTTGTGGCTCCACGGCACACCGTGCCCCTTCACCCACGCACTGAGCGCGGCGATGAGCTCCTTCCAGAGCTGCACCCGCGCCAGGGAGCCCACCGGCTCACTCAGGTAGCGGTCCACCCGCATGCCCAGCTTCACCGCGGCCCGTAGCTCGTCCGACAGCCCGTTGAGGCCCTCGGCCTTCTTGCTGCCCGCGAGCAGCCCACGGCGTGGCTTTGATCTCTTGGCCTTTGGTGTGGGCGGCGCGTCCTGAATCACACAGGTCGCGCAGAACTCACGCTCCACCAGCTTCGGCAGCCCCGTGAAGTCACCCTGGATCTGGTAGCCGAACCGGGGCTTGGTGGTCTGATCATCCTCGCCCTCCTCGGCGCCCATCTCATGGCCGAGGATGTGCGCGGGGAACTGCTCAAAGTAGCGACCCTCCAGCACAAACTGATCGCCCTCGGGGATCTCGGGGAGGGTGCCGCCGCGAGCACGGAAGAAGAGCAGGTCGGTGACCAGCATCGCGCCGGGGAACACCGCCTCCCGTCCATCGCTACCCACACTGGGCAGGCGGTACGCCGCCGAGAGGTGATGACGCAGAAACACCTTCTCGCGCAGGGCGAAGTGTCGGGTGCTGCGACCGGTCAGGAAGCCCGCCGGGACCAGGAACACCCCCAGGCCATTGGGTGCCAGCAGGTCCAGGCAGCGGCGCAAGAAGTAGGCGTACGCTGCCTTCTCCCGGTAGGCGCGCTCGGGATCTTCAGCCACCGCAGCTCCGCGCGGTCCATACGGCGGGTTGGAGACCACCAGTCCCAGTCGACCCTTCATGGTGTTGCCGCGCTCACGGACCCAGCGCTCGAAGGGACCGTGGAACAGATCCAGCTCTGGGTAGAGCGCCCCCAACATCCGAGATGACAGCGACGACCACTCCACCGCCCGCCAGTCCAGAACGCCGAACTTTGGAGTGTCGAAGGCCTTCAGGAACCGACCAATGCCCGCGCTGGGTTCCAGCGATAGCACCTGGTTGGCCTCGGGATCGACCGGCAGGCTGGCCAGCAGACGCGACACCAGCCCCGCGACCGCGTCAGTGACCACGGTGGGGGTGTAGTACTCGTGGATGAGCCCCCGCTCCTCAGGGCGCGGGAACTCGGCAGGCAGCTCACGGTTGAAGCGATCCTGGACATCGCGGAGTGAGAGACCGCCCCAGCCCGAGTACAGCTTGAGCACTCTCCGGTCCTTGGGTGTCATGGCCAGAGTGTTCTTGGTGGCCACCAGCTTCATGGCTGCGAGGTTGGCGTTGGTCCGCTGAACCTTGCCGCGTAGCTCTCCCGCTGTAGAGCGAGCCCGCTGCTCGCGCTGAGTGCGCTGCAGTGTGTCCAGTCCACTGGCGAGGAACCCGACCAGCTGGGAACGCCAGCGCGTCAGGAAGGCGTCCAGGTCCGTCTCGGAGATGCCCTCCGGCAGATTGGCCTGTACCACTGGCACGACCCGATCAAACAGGGCCTCAGCGACGCTCATGAGTTCTCCATTGGGTTGGAGAGGCAAATCACATTTTTGTTTTCAACTTGACCATCGAAAGACAAAACACTACTTTTGTCCCCGACGGAGAGACCTTGAATCCTATAGGACAAGAAATCGAAGACCGCCGAAGACGGCTCGGGATGTCTCGCGCAGATCTGGCTCGCCAGCTGGACGTGACCTCCCAGACCGTCCTCAATCTGGAGCGGAACCCCGACTACAACCTGGGCACCCGACTGCTCCGCCGCCTGGAGTCTGCTCTGGGCGTGGAGTTCACCCTGACCATGACGGAGAACGATCCCATGAACGACCGCATCAAGATGGGGAACGATGAATTCATCCTCCACATCCGCAAGCACTACAACTGCGACATCGCCAACCCCCAGCTGGGCCGTCGCATCTGGGAGTGGCTGCGCGACAACGCTGATGGTGAGAAGGCCAAGGGCCAGCCCCCCGCGATGTGGGGTGATGGCATCCCAGCAGTCGGCCCCACTCGCCTGCCTGGCAGCGCCACCCAGTTCGAGTTCCGGCTGGATGCTCTGCCTGAGCTCTTCCGCTTCCTCAGGCAGCTGGGCACTGGGGCCGCCGCCGGTCAGTAGCGTCAGTGTGTGAAGGAGATTGAGCATCACGCCGCTTCCTTCAGCGCCGCAGTGATAGCCGCCTGGAAGGCCCCCAGTAGGGCCTTGTCCTTGTCCTCGGTGCTCAACGTCGAAGCAGCCTTGCGAGGTCGTGAGGGCTTCGCTGGAGCCCGCTTCCTCGCTGGTGCTCGCTTCTTCGTTGGAGCCTTCTTGGTGGGCGTCTTCTTCGCCGGTGTGGTGGCCGTCTCCTCAATGCGTGCGGTGAAGCTGAGTTGGCCGCGCCCACAGGACCGGGCGACCTTGGCGGCGGATAGCGAGAGCTCAGCCCCTGCGCGCTGGAGCTGTTTGACCGCGCCGTCCTCACGCGCCTTGTCCACAGCGGCTCGGGCGCGCTTGAGTGCTGCCTGGGCTTCCTTCTTGTCGGGCCCCTGACAGTGGGGGTTGTCCACCAGCCGCTCGGTGTAGGCCAGCAGGTTCTCGGCCCGCTTGAGGTGGTGCGGATCCATCACCGTGAGTTCTTGGAGAGCGGCAGCTTCGGCTTTTGCGCTGGCCGCCTGGTGGCCCAGCCCGTCCGGCGTACTGGCCTGCATCGTGCCCGCACCCTGACTGCTCACTCGCTTGACTGAGACCTTGGGTGACGCGGTCTTCCTGGTGGTCGGAGGCAGGTCCAGGGCGAGTCGGGCCAGCGCGAGCAGGGAGGCGCCCTTGAAGATGTAGTAGCCGATACTGATCTCCACCGACCGGCCCACGGTGCTGCTCCAGGAGTAGCCCGAGGCTGCGTTGCCTCCGCCTGTGCCCAGCTCTGCTTTGAGGGCCGCCCGCAGCGCCTTGTCGTCCGCTCCGCTGTCTCGCAGCGTCTTCCAGCGTCCCGCCGCGCCGCTCAGGGAGTGTGCGGCGGTGTGGAGGGTGTCCTGCAGCCCCTGGAAGTCCTCGAAGGCCTCCACGCTCTCCAGCTCGAAGGGCTTGACCACGCGGGCCTGCATCGTCTTCTTCCAGGCATCGGACGGTGTGGACTTCGCCCTGGAGGAGACGGCCTTCGTGCGGACAGGCTTCTTGGGGGCCGTCTTTCTGGCGGGTGCCCTGGGTGGCTTGAGTCGCTCGGTGCGATCCCGTCCGTCCTTGGGGACGCGGATGGGTCGCTTGGCGGCGTACTCGGTGTCGAGGGCCTGACGGCGGGTGGTGTCCTTGGTGGAGCAGGCACCGCAGACCAGCCCCATGGCCAGCTGTGCCCCTGTGGTGATGGCTGCGCTCAAGGTAGCCTTCGCCGCAGCGGTGTCGGTCTCCGGCTCGCTGAACCACTTCTGGAGGCGCTCGAAGGCGGGCACCCAGCCCTTGGGGGTACTGGTGATGGTCAGCCATCCGTAGCTTGCGATCTTGCGGCGGAGGGTGACCACCGGGGTACCGCCGTCGCAGACCAGGGTGCCAGTCCACTGGCCCTTCAGGGTGATCTCCCCGGTCTTGGGGGGCTTGGACTTCATGTCCTTGATGGCCTGAATCGCCTCGTCGGGCAGCACCTCGTTGGTGGGCTTCCTGGGCCAGTCGGACTTGTTGGCCCCCCAGAGGAAGGCCTTCTGGGTCTCGCCGCGCTGCTTCTTGGTGATGAGGACCAGCAGCGCGTTCTGCTCGGTGGGTCGCATCACCAGGGCGAACTCACCCTCGCAGGCGCGACCGTAAGCGGTCACCAGTCTGGGGAGGGTCTCGCCAGCGCCGACGAATGACAGGCGGAAGGTCTTGGGCTTGTGAGGCATCGTCAGCTCCGACGGAACAGGAGGGGGAGCAGCACGGCGGCCGAGGCCAACCCCAGCCCGGCAGTCAGCACAAGGCCAACCATGCTGCTCGAAGTGGAAGCGGGAGAACCCGGGAGCGACCAGCCGCTCGTGGGGGGCGTCGCTGGGGCTGTGGTGTTCTGCGGCACGGTGGCGGGCTGGAGGGTGCGTCCCTGCTCGCTGGCCACGACACGTGCGGCGAGGTCCTCACGAAACAACGCGGTCTGGTCCCGCAAGTTGGCGGCGTGCTCGTAGCTGGCCACCGCCCAGGCGATGGCCGCCACGCCCACGCCGAGACCCGCCACGATCAGCAGGGGCCCCGCGCTGAGCTGGAGGGCTTCGCCGCCCTCCACATCCGAGAGGAAGCCTGCGGCGAGGTCGTTGTAGCGCTGGCCCAGCGCCGAGGCGCTCGCCTGCTCCTGGTGGGAGAGGTGGCCTTCGTGGGCGCGGATCCAGGTCAGGTTCTGCTTGGAGGCCGTGAGCGCTGCGACGAAGCCTTCCACCTTGGCCCGGTAGGTCTCCGGTGCAGCTACGATCGCGTCGTAGAGACCGCTGGCTTTGGCATCCAGGGCCTGCCAGCCGGCGCTCCAGCCCTGTCGGACGGACTCCCAGCTGCTCCGCATGCTCGCCCACGCATCCGTCGCCGCACTCGACGCCGCGTCCGACCAGGAGGTCGTGCTCGCCGCAGCCTCACCAGGGAGGCGCAGCACCTGACCGGCCTCGATGGCGTTGGGGTCAACCAGCTGATCGCGGTTCAGGTCGAACAGCTCGGACCAACGCTGGCCGTCACCGAGGTGGCGTTCAGCGAGGGCCCAGAGGGTGTCGCCGGACTGGACGGTTGCGGGCATAGAGGGCTCCAGGTGGAAACGGATTCCACCCCGGTCGAGAGGGTTGGGGTCAGGCGGACAGCCAGTTGCCGGTGGGGGCGGTGGGCAGCCACAGCACCAGTCCGGGGTTCAGGGCCTCGGTGGGCTTCTTCCCCTGGAGTTGGCTGGCGTTGACCAGGTAGATCTGGTTCCAGCGCATCCCCGTTCCCAGGTGCTTGCTGGCGATCCCCCACATGGTGTCCCCAGGCTGGGTGACGACGGCACCGCCGACGCCAGGAGGCACCTTGGACTTGTCGTACCAGGGGTGTGAGGGCTCCACGCTCGGCTGGGCGGTCGGGACGGACGCCGGCATCATCACCGTCGGGGTGGGCGGGGCCTGCTTGTTGAGCGCCCGCTGCGCTCGGAGGCTGGCGAGCCGTGCGATGAGTGAGAGCGCGCCCAGCTCGGGATCACCGCCTGCCAGCTCAGCTTCCTTGAGCTTCTGGAGGTTCTCCATGTCGCCAGGAGCGATCTCCGCGACGAGGTAGAGACCGGGCTCCAGCTCACGGATGGCGGCGCGATGGCCCTTCTTGGCGTGGATACGGAGCTTGCCCACCATGGCGGCCTTCTCCCAGTTCTTGCGCCGTGTGGCCTTCCTCGCCTTGCGGCGTGCCCGCAGGCCCTTCTTCTTGCCGGCGAATTCGCCCTCGAACTCGTCGTCGTACTCGTCCTCGATGTAGTCCTCGTACGGGTCTTCGAAGTCCTCGGGGTCGTACTCCTCGTCCGGGTAGTCGTCGTAGTCCTCGAGGTACTCATCCTCGTAGTCGTCATAGGGCACGAGATCGTCCTCGAAGACCTGCGGCTCTGGTGCTCGGGTCGGAGCGGTCTCGGAGCGCGTGCGCTTGGAGCTCTTCCGCGAGGAGCGGCGCTTCTTCCGGCGAGACGAGCGCGAGGAGGTGACCTTGGCCTCACGTTGCAGGCGGTCACTGTCATTCTTCAGGCGCTTGGACCGGCGCTTCTTCCGGCGGCTGCGGCGCTTCTTGCGACGCTCGATGCGCTCCTCGCGACCACCGAGGTCGTCGTAGTCGTAGTCTTCGCCGGCGATCTCGACGACTTCATCGAGTGGGCGTGCGCGCTTCAGGGACATGGGGGACTCCAGGGGTCGGCTGTCAGAAGCCGGGAGGGTTGGAAGAGGGGCGGCAGCGCGGGGTCACGCCAACGGCGGCCCAGCGGTCCTTCACGGCGGGGTCCACACGGCCGGCGTACATGCCCAGCCGCGCGCTGGGGTCGTCCACCAGCCAGCGGCCCTTCAGTCGGTAGCGGGTGACGCAGTGGTAGAGACCCACCCGGCCAGGGCGAACGCGGGTGCGCAGGAACACCTCCGACCGAATGGAGGTGAGCCGGTTGCGGCGAGCGTGACGGTAGCCAGGCTCGTCTGGACTCAGGGCCTTCCAGCCCCGAGCCATCAGCTCGCCCGCCCGAGCCGCGGAGAGTGCGTCGCAGTCTTCGTGTCCTTGGGAGAGCAGGTTCAGGAAGTCGCACCAGACCTCGTTCTTCTCGCGGCGATAGACGACGCCCGACTCGTAGAGCAGGGGCAGCTCCGGACGCTCGCGAAGCAGCAGCGCGTTCTCCCGCGCCAGCCAGTTCAGCATCCGAACCGCTGCCTGCTCGTCGAAGGCCAGCTTCACCGCGATACGCACAAGACCACCTCATCAGCGCCAGCGCTCAGCTGACGGCCTTGGTGTTGAAGTGGTTGTGGCTCATCAGGTACACCGCAGCCGTGTGGTTTGGCAGCGTGGCTCCACCCAGCACAGTCACTACTCGGACAAACGGTCCAATGTCCGTCGCGACCTTCCACTCGGAGAGGGCACCGTCGGCGGCGAGTTGGGTGCTCTCCACCACGTCGGTCCAGGAGAGCCCGTCGTGGGAGGTCTGCAGCTTGGCCTTCACCGTGGGGCTGGTGACCCCGCCTGCCTGGGTCAGGTCGAACCAGACCTTGAAGGCGAGCTCCGCCTCGCCGTGGTTGCCCTCGAGGATGACGTGCTTTGAGCCCGTCTGGTTGCTGTTGACCGGCGACGTGACCGCCAGCAACGCCTTCTTGTACTTGTAGACCGCCATGGAATCCTCAGAGGGCCAGGGTGAAGAGCACCCGTCCCAGCACCTGCGAGAGGTGCGCGTTGGAGAGTTGGAGTTGGTGGCTGCCGCCGAGGTACAGACCCTCGGCGGGCAGCGCATCGCTGGGGAGTTGGCTGCGGAGCTGGGCCTGACCATCAAGGAGCTTCACCGCCAGGGTCTTGGCCTGGTCCGGGTCCGCGACCTCCACCCGCACCCGACGAGCCATGGGCGGCAGCTCCAGGCTGGCGCTCTCACTGGCCGGGATGGTGAAGGGCTCCTCGTAGACGTTGGTGGTGCCCACGAAGCCCGAGGGCTCAGCGACATTGACGCTGACCCGGTTTTCTTCGCCGTGCAGGTTGGCCGCCCGCACCCGAAGGGAGCGAGCCACCACACACGCCTTGGTCGACCGGCTCACGGTCAGCAACACACGCCCACCGGACCCGGTACCGCTGGCCCAGACGAGCTCAGCTTCAAAGGGTCGGTCGGAGGCGCTGAACAGCTCCACCAGCCGCCAGTCCTCAGCAGGGGCTTCGGTGTCCAGGAGCGTCTGCCACTCCTTGTCTTGCTGACCGGAGGCCCACCCAGCCAGCGTGAGCCGGTTGGAGCGGGTGGCCAGCGAGGTGGGGCGACGGCTCATGGTTCACCGAGGTCCGAGTCCGCTCAGGACTTGGGCTTGAAGCCGGTGACCGCCACCTTCAGGTTGCCATCAGCGTTCAGGTCACCAGCGATGGTGATGTCCAGGCCCGCGCGGAGGTTCTGTCCCTCCAGCAGGTCGCGCATGAAGCTGTTGGTGCCAAAGACACTGGCGTCCACGCCGCTGGCATCACTGAAGATGAGCCGATCACCGAAGTGGATGCTGGTGATGGTCGTGCCGTTGAGCAGCGACCCGGCGAAGGTGATGTCCTTGGCCTTGAAGTGGTGCTGCAGACGGATGGACACCTTGGCAGTCCCCGCCGCCGTCAGGGTGTCGCTGCCAGAGATGATGGTGCGCGCCCAGCCCTTCATGGTCGACTTCTTCTTCTTGGAGCGCTTCTTGGAGCCGCGCAGCTTGCGGATCTGGTCTTCCAGCCGGTCGACGCGCTTCTCCTTGCGGCTGGCGCGGCGGCCCTTGCGGCGAGACTGGCGCTCCTTGCGGCCGCCGAACTCGTAGCCGAAGTCGTCGTCGTCCTCGTCGTAGCCGAGGTCATCGTCCTCGTAGCCGAGGTCGTCATCATCATCGTCGTAGCCGAACTCGTCGTCGTCATCGTCGAAGTCATCGTCATCATCGAACTCGTCGTCGTAGCCGAACTCGAAGCCGGTCTCGACGGGGTGTCCGCGGCCGGAGCGGCGCACGCTGTCGGTGTCCACCAGCAGCTGTCCGTTGCGGCTGTCGCGGTAGACCGGCGCCATGCCGAAGGGGAGGATGGTGCCCAGCATCAGGGCGCGAGCGATCGTGGAGTGCATGGTGAAACTCACCTGGGATTGAGGGATGTGGGCTGGAGAAAAGGACTGTGTGGGAGGGCTGGAGCGGCGGCGTTACGCGGCCTGCTCCTCCTCGCTCTGGTTCATGGGGCCCTGGCGGAACCGGTTGCGGCCACCGCCGCCCTGGCGACGACCGCCGCCACCGCCACCGCCACCTCGCCCACGGGCCATGACCATGGCGCGACCCTGGCCGCCGTCGCGCTCCTTGCGCTCCTCGAAGGTCAGCCCGTCGCTGCCGCGCTGACCGCTCTTGCCGCCGCGTCCGCCGCGACCTCCACGACCCTGGCCACCCTGACTCTGACCACCACTGCGGCCACGTCGTCCGCCGCCCCGGCGCTGGCGACCGAAGTCGAAGTCGCCCTCGGCGGAGGGCTCGGGGGTGAGCACGACCTGGCGCACGTCAGCGCCCATGTTCATGCCCTGCATCACCGGCGCAGAGACCGGAGCCGGGGCGGGCTGGATCGCGCCGCGCTTCTCCGCGAGGGCGAGTCCGGCCTGAGCGCCGAGGGACGCGAGCCAGGAGCCGGTGACGCCGTTGGCGACCGCCAGGGCGTGGTTGGAGCCGGGGAGGTCCATGAAGCAGCCCATGAGCCCGTAGCCCATGCCGGCCAGCCCGAGCGGCGCACGCACGTCGACCTTGCCGAGCTGCATGCGGTCGGGGCCGCCGCGGTAGCCCTCGATCATCGAGAAGCCGAAGATGGTGGTCTGGGTCTCGACGGTGTGGACCACCACGCCTGTGGCGTTGTCGACCGCGCCCGTCAGCTGCTCCTTGGCGTTCTGCGCCTGCTTCTTGAGGCTGCTCAGCTTGCCAACCGCTTCCTCCAGCGCGCTCTTCGCCTGTCGGTCGGTGACCGCCTCGCCCTTCATGGCCTTCGCCAGTGCCGTACTCATCAAGACCTCCGTGGGGCTCCACTGCCCGCGTTGAAGAGAGCCTAAGCGCTTGAAATGGTGAGTTGCGGAGGGTTTCGCTTCCCCGCCGCTGCCCCAGTTGTGGCCATCCTGACGGGGAAGTGGTGGGGCAGCTCTCGACTGTGCGGGGAAGTCGATGGGGCAGCGCGGGGAAGTGCTCGCGGAGGTGATGGGGAAGCGGCGGGGAAGCCTGGGAAGTGTTCGGGGAACCGCCTGGGCAGCAGGTGGGGAAGCAGTGGGGAAGCGGTTGTTGGCCCCAATTGGGGGGTGTTCATGCTACTGAACATACCAACAGTGTTTACACGTAAAGAGGCAGACGGTGACCCGGACTTCTTCACATGTGTTTGAGGACTTCGACGGCGTGGCCGAGCGGCTGCGGCGTCACGGTGACGGCATCGGCTACCTCGTGCTCTTCGATCGTACAGAGAGACCTGAGGACAAGCTCGCCCGGTTTGACTGGTCCATGGAGACCCTGGCCGACAATCCCGAGCTGGCAATGGCAGCTGAGGACGTCGAGGACGAGGACGACGAGTCATTCGAGGAGGACACCTACCACCTCTTCGAAGACGCCAGCGACGAGGACTCGTTGGCGGGCCAGGATCTGGTGGGTGTCGCGGTGTCGTGGCTGCGCCGGATGGCGGTGGACAACTTCATGCCGCCCTGGCGCCGCTTCCGGGTGCGGGTCTACGGCCCCAAGGGTCAATCCCACCTCGACAGCTTCCAGTTCAAGGTCCACCGCGAGGACGAGGACGATCCCCAGCCGACCGTGACCTGGCCCACCCCGCCTGTGCCCTTCGATGCCGCCATGGAACGAACGGGCGTGACGGCGCTGGACCACCTGGGGCGAGGTTACGGCCGGTTCCTGCATCTGGTTTTGACTGGTGTGAACCAACTCCAGCAGCTGGGTGCGGCGACCAACCAGCAGCTCCACCACCAGCTGGTGGACTCCCGCAAACAGAACGAGCGGCTCATCGCAGCCTTCGTGGAGCAGCAGGGCGAGCTGATGCAGGTGGAGCGTCAGGGTCTCGACGCCCAGAAAGCGCAAGCCCAGATGCAGCTCGGCCAGCAGGCCCTCCAGACCTTCGACGACGCCACCCGTCTGTACCTGATGACCAACAAGGGGCTCCCACCGGAGCTCCAAGGACTCGTCAGCGCGGTCACTGGCAACCCCGACCTCATGAAGGCGCTGTCCAACCCACAGGTCCAGATGCTGCTCCGCGATCCGCAGGCCCAGCAGCAGCTCGCCGCCCTGCTCCAGCTCACCGCTCAACAGGCCGCTGCTCAGGCCCAGACCGCGCAGCAACCCACCTCACCCACACCCGCACCTACGACTGAGTCGTCAGCGGGCTGATCCGCACCGGAGTTCTGAATGTCCAAGCCCCCTCCCTGGCTGACCGCCGGACGTGACTTCTACAAAGCCGCCTTCGAGAAACGCACCCGCCCCGGCCTCGACGCCTCCATTGATGACTGGATGCACCTCTCCCCCGAGGAGCACGCCTTCGTCACCAACCACCTCCTCTACCTGAACCTCCTGGCACAGGCTGACCAGGTCGCCCTCCTGGAGGACATCCAGGCGCGGTTGACCGATAGCCAGGGCGCCCAGGAGGAGCTGGTGGAGGCCCTGCTCAGCGCTCGAAGTGCCGGTGAAGCCGAGGACACCGGCGACTATGACGATGGCTTCTACGAGGACGACAGCGCGGTCGTCGATGCGCTCTTCAGTGAAGACGAGGATGACAGCTTCTTCGATGAGGAAGGCCCGGAGGACGACCCCGCTGAGTTGAACGACACCATCGAGCCCGATGAGAACGAGGAGGCGGTCGATGAGCCTCTGATCGTGATCGACGTGCCCTCGAAGACCACTGAGATCAGGACGGGGGCAGGCTGATGCGCGTCGCCCATCCCCGAAAGCACCCGCCGATGCGACTGGAACTTCGGGTGCCCGCGATCCAGCTTCTGCCCGGAGTTCGGATTGATCCCCTCCAGACGCTGACCGGGCGCTCGCTGGAGGAGATGCTGGCCGTGGTGCTTGAGGGCTCACCCTCGACCCGCGATGGTCGTACCATCTACCGAGTCACTCTTGAGGACGGCGTTGGAATTTCACTGCCCTTGGGCCACTTCGGGGAGATAGGGTTCCACCACGCCGCCGGTGAACTTCAGGTCACTGCCCCGGCCCTAGCTGCCATGTTCCTACAGAATCTCCCGTACCAGGTCGGTGCCCCGGAGATCATCACTGCCATGACCGGCAATCTCTCCAGGTACACACTAGCCCCACCGATAGGTGCGACCTTCCGTCTCCCAATTGGGAGTGTCTCTATCGAAGTACGATCTGGCTGAAATTTAGCGGACTTAACTATGGTGCTCAGATCGATGGGGTTGCACGGGTTGTGCAGGTTTGGTTTTGGCTGCGACCACGACTGCGTGGAGGATATGGGATACCAGTTCTATAATTGGTGCCCATGTCCTTCCAAGAGGAGCCGATGGACCCCCTGAATTTTCTTGCACCGACTACATTCATGGGTGGAAGCCCGGCTGACTATGTCATCACTATTCTGAAAAACGGTGGGTATGCTACCAAGCACATCCCGACTGGGCGGCAAGTTCCCCATGTCTTGGCCAAGGTTGGGCCAGAGGCGCTGAAGCAGGGCCTGACCTTACCAAACTCTCCTTCGACGCTTACACAGTTCGCGACGGCCGGGATGCAGACAGCGCAGATGGGGGTGGCGGTGGCCAACCTCGGTGTGAGCTTGCTGAACCTAGGTGTCAGTGCGTGGACAGCGTGGAAGGTCCATAAAATGGACAAGAAGTTGGACAGCTTGCTGAGTACGGTGGCAGGCGTAGACAGAAAGGTCGACTATGTTGGCGCTCTGTTGGAGAACTCGGTCGTACATCTTGATAGGCTCATCCAACGCAACGCTCTGATGTTGGGCCTCATTCTCGAGCACCAAGCTCATCTGGAGCGCGGGATCATTGCGCTGCACCACGCGGTGGAGGAGGGCTTCCGAGGCGTTCATGAGGCGCTTTCATCAGCCGAAGCCAAGCGTAAGAGCGATGAGTTGGAGCGCCAAATGCGCACCATCTTCACCTACTATGAGGTGTGTTCGAAGGAGATGCAGGCTGGTAGGGAGCCACCTTCAGCGGACCTCCGGCGGATCGTTGATGTCGCCACGAAGCTGATCGCGTGGCTTGATACGGAGATCGGAGCACTATCGATTGGGGCACCCGAGAGACTTCCTTTGATGATTGCCCGCGCCTTTGCACTTCGGCTCGAGATTGAGGCTAGAACTGTCTTGGACGATGCCCCCGGGGCACGAGAAGACGAGATTAGCAAGTTTCTGAGCCGAATTGAGGCAGAGGCAAGGTACATCGCTGGGACTGCATCAATATTTGATTTCGCTACTGGTAACGACGTGATCGTTGAGCATTATGTGTTCCTTCATCGAGCCCTGCGGGCACCAGCGACGATGGTGTCTTTCGATGACGGTCGAGCACTTCCGTTCTACCCAGAGACTATTCTTGAGTGGGATGATGGATTCAAGAGGGTGAGAGAGCTCGTAGTGGCCGAGGAGAACGGAGCATCGCCGCAGCGTCTACCGTTGGAGGCCTTGGAGGAGCATAGAGCTTGGGAGACACTTACCGGCTTGCCACAGGGTGCAAGCGACGATGAACTTCTGTTGGAGGATCTGACAAAAGCTCTAGGCATGCCCCAAGAGCCGTCCATCGGAGAGGAGCGGCTACGCGAACTGCTCTTGGAAGCACCGCGAGCTCGACGTACCGCTCAATATGCACTTGAGCGCGAGGCTAGCTGATGGCCAGCCAGCGGGTTCGAGACGTAGGTGAGGTACTTGAGCGTCAGGCGAGGTCTTGGAAACGACTCCAGAATCGCATTGAGAAACTCCACAAGGCCGTCATTGGGGCAGTGCGTGACGACGATCTGAAACGGCAATCCAAAGACTCCTTGGTGGCAATGGCAATTGCGGCAAAATGCTTTGAGAACGCCGCTCATGCACCTGAGGTTACCATTGCCACAACAGGCACAACCAGTTCAGGCAAGAGCACTCTGGCTAATCTGCTTCTTGGGGTAGAACTCCTTCCAAAGTCAGTCCAGGAGATGAGTGCCGGGGTTGTGCGTGTGCATCACTCGGACATAGACAGGCTACTTATTGTGGAGGAGACGCGCGGAGCTTCTTGGGCCACGGGTCAGTGGAAAGAAATCGGTGCCGCAGATGTGAGGCGTCGCCTTGAGGACACGATGGCAGCCTACCGACGCATGCTCGGTGACAATGGCACCGTGGCATCCGATACTATCGAACCACCGCGATTCGTGATTCACTGGCGAACGCGGCTTGGTGAGAATCCCGAGGCATTGGGACTACCAAGTGGAACCAAACTCACCATCGTCGATCTTCCTGGGTTGAAGTTCGTGAACGACGATATCAACGGTCCTGTCGTACGCGACCAGGTGCGCAAGGCACTTTGTGTTGTTGCCTACAACTCCTTCGAGACCGACCCTAGGAAGCAAGCTGCTCTCCTTCGAGAAGTCGTTGACCAAGTAAAGGCTCTCCGCGGTTCGCCAGCACGGATGCTGTTCGTCCTGAACCGCATTGATGCTTTTCTCAAGGACCGAGACCCGAAGGCGAGTGAGCGGGAGTTTGCGGATCGCGTCACAAGACAGATACGATTGAGACTCCGAGAGGCATTACCTGAGTTTACGGAGCACGTTGAGACAATCGAACCGGTCGCGTTGTCCAGTGAGCCTGCTTTGTACGCATCTCTGGCAGAGTTCGAGTCGGGCGAGAATGCCATCTCGCTCATTCGGAAGTTAAAGCGCGAGTACAATGGACTCTTTCCAGAGGAGCAGCTTGAGCGTTTGCCAGGGTCGCCGCTTGATTGGTCTGATGACCAACGCCGGTGGTTCCTTGAAGAAGCAAAATACAAGTCACGATTTGAACAGTTCGAAACCAAGCTGCGTGATCATATCACGAAGAACCTGCCCGAGTTGTTGCTTCCAGAACTAGTTGAAAATGCAGACAAAGCAGCACGAGATGCCTTGGTGGTAGTTGATGCTATTATCTTGGCGTATGGCAAAACAGAACGCGCGAATGTCAATAGAGCGAAGGACCGCCTTGAGTCTGTCAATCGCAGTTTGAAGCGCTTGAAGTCGGAGGCTGTGAAGGTCTTGGACCCTATCCGCGAGGTTGCAAACGGCGACAGCGACCTCATGGTAAAGCTATTCGTCGCCGTGCCCGAAGTTGAGCGTCGTCTTGGCGTATCTTCTGAAAACGCTACAGGCACTGGACCACTCGCAGCACTATGCACTGCATTGCCAGATGCAGTTCAGGAACCGCTTCAGCGCCTCAACGACATTGTGGTCCGTCTGATGGCAGGTGAGTCGGTTGATGACACGTTGCTATACGGCCTGCCATGTACGCCTCGTCTGAACGCAGTGATAGATACTCTTAGAACTGGGCCGTATGGTCAGTGGTGGCGTACAGGCGGTGAGTTCGACGGAACTGATGCACCTGTGGTCGAAGAGGCTGTCAAAGCTCTCGCGTCTTCCTTGGCGGAGACCGCTCAAGCGGTTGTCGCGCGGGAGTCGGTCATTCAGGCCGACCGTATGAAGGGCGCTATAGATAAGTGCGGTGAAATGATCGTCCAACGTCTGGAACGAGAGGCAGCCGAACATGCCGCCGAGTTTCAAGGTCTCCGAGGGGTATTTCGAGGTACCTTCGACTTGGCGCCTCCTCGACTGCCACCAATGCAATTCTCTCCTGACATAGAGCGCTGGAAACGGATCGAGGAGCGCGTCGAAGAGGAGAAGTACTGGACTAAGGAGCGGACGTTCTGGCATTGGTTCTGGATTGTGCCCAAGAAGGTGCAGAAGACTCGAAATGTGATCAAGAAGACAGAACGAAGTGGGATTGTAGTTGCGAAACTAGGCGACTTGCTTGAGGGCTTCGCTACATCAGGAAGCCGAACCACCTTGGAAACTGTCTTCGCCGGTTGGCTCGTAGATGGCGTCATAGCATTCGATCAAGCCCTCAAAGCTCGTCTCAAGAGTGGGGTCAAGACCTACCGCAGCATCCTGTTGAAGCGCATGTCCGAGCTCGAGGAGGGAGCAGAGTCCCGCATTTCTACCGTTGAAGCACACTTGGATTCCATTCGCGTCATCGCGGATGACATCAAAGTTGCTTCAGACTGGCGCCATCATCATGATGGGTAGCTCGGAAATCGATAAAAAGACGTTGTTATCAGAGCAAAGCTACAAACTCCTCGGATGGCTCTATCGATCGTCGCACCCTGATGAGGACTCGGAGTCAGGTCCGAGGTTTGTCTTGCATATGCTCGATATATTGTCTCCCGACCTAAGGGGTAATGAGGGCATAAATACTGAAAATGAAATAATTGTATGGGTCAAGAAGCATGGCGGGACGATGCCGTCCAGCCCATTTTCTACCGGTTTGTATCTCAGAGGAAAGAAGGAAGAGCGCATGGAGCAAGAACAAATCCAGTGGCTCGGTCTGGCGATTGCTATCGCATTGATCTGTGGAGTGCTATTCGCTCTTTCTCGACGCACATCAGAGAGAAGTCTCCCTTCTGAAAGTGCACTTGAACCTAGCCCTCCAACGCGCCCTCGCTCTCCTCCAGTCCACTCACTACGCTTGGCGATGGTGTTGTCGGCGTCAAAACTACGTGACATAGGCGAGATGGCCGCCAGCGCAAGCGACCTGCTTACTCGTGCGACCTACTGGTGGAGCGGTACTCCCTCGGAGTGGTCAGCCATCCCATTAGACATTGATGCTGCGAAGATCACCGGTGAGTTGGCTGATGACGAGTACATCGTGACGGTCTTCGATGTGAACCCCTTTGCCGGGAGCGCCCCGACCAGTCGTCCAGAGGGCGCGTTAGCTCTTCGTCAGGCTTCAGCTAAACATCAGGTCAGGCATATCGCGACACTTGTTGTTCGTCGCCCATCAGACTTGGAGAAGGCTGGCTTTCGCCGGTAGTGGAGTAAGGTGGACCTGGTTTCGTGGACAGTCCGAAAGTGTCTACTCAACCGGGTCACACCAAGCTACCAGCCATCCGTGAGCTTGCTGGTCAGGTGGTAGCCCCCGGTTTGGTCGCACCTGTAGACGCGGAGCTGGACGCCTCGCTCTCGGAAGATGTGAGCCGCGATCTCGTGGGCGTCTTCACTGGATGGGTAGAGCCGCTTGGACCTGCCATTGCGATCGGTGCAGTAGGGACAATTGTGACGTGTCATTGTTCTGTTCTCCGGGCGGAATCGCCAAGAGCAAGATGTCCCGCAGGCCGTCCCCTGCCTGCCGTCATCTCGGGTCAAACACTCCGTCAGTCACGAGGCGGGCACGCATCTCGTCGTACGCTGAATCAGCCCCGTAATGCTGGGCATGCTTGAGGGAAAAGGTAGCGTCTACACCGATAAGCTCCTGCCAGATCGCCTGCCCCGCCCAGAGTCGCGGGTGGGTCGCGTGAGCCTTGAGCAGAGTATCCAGCTCTTCAGCGATGGGCGTGGCACAGTGCAGCTCAATCTCGCTATCTCCCTCCAGCGCCGCGTCGACGATATCCACCCGGATGGCGAGGACCAGCAACTCGGGCAATCGGTCCGGCATTTCAGAGTCGGGCAGAATGAGGCAGGCGTCATCCAGTAGCTGACAGGCCAACTCCACAGCCTGCTCGATGTTTTCACTGATGAGCGCGACAGCATTGTTCACAGCAGATGACTGCTCGTCGCCGAGATTCAGGAAGCGGGTCTGGCCGCTGACTCGATCCAGACATCCGTGGGCGATGGTGAGCATCGTTGTAGCGGCGGCGGAGCGCTCCACGCTGCTCTTCGATGTCGAGTTGTTCTTCCACATACCCAGCCACCGGATCGCGGCCTTGAAGTCTCCAGACTCAGCTAGGCGATGTGCGCGCAGTGACGCGAAGTGGGGGTTCTGCTCAACCACGTCATCGCCAACTAACGGCTCGAAGCTCAGCGGAGCACGTACTATCGGAACGGTGGCATTCCAGGCTTTCGTCACTTGTTCGATCGCCTCCATCCCACCGGCTGCATGGGCCAACTCCATCCAAAAGCGCAGGAGGTCGATCTGGCTCGGGGGCCCATCACCATCGCGGCGCACCACCAACCGCAGCTGCTCTCTCAGCTGTTGAGCGTGTGCCACCTGCTCCGCAGATGGCTCATGATGTTTCACGACCTTCAGGTCCAGGCTCTCAGGCCACGGGAATGGTTCGCCGTCAGCGACCTTCGAGATCTCGAAGACTACCCTCCAGTGCCACTGAAGAATCTGGACCGGGTCGGTGGTCGTGGCCACCAGGACATTCTCAGCGCCGAGGTTGTGACCGACCGCTGTGATCAGGAGCGGGTTGGGGGTCAGCACCTGCTCATACAGCAATCCACGAAGCAGCGCGCCCTCGCCGCCCTCTCGAAGTTCCTGGCTCGCCTGAATCAGCGCTTCGCCGATGTCCTTGGCCTCAATGGCATCCAACAACGGTGCCCAGTGTTTCTTGCGATTCATCACGAAGGCAGCCGCCGCATCGGGATTCTCAGCGAGAGCTTGCCCCATCAGCTCACCGAACCCGGCCAGGCTCTCCGGTTTCGTCAGCATCGTTCTGGTCATCCGTGCCCAGGCTCGGACCGCTGCTTCCACGCCATCAGCTTCGGATGCGCCGATCCATCTGGACAGCGCCTTGCGGGCAGCTGACAGGAGCCGACCGAGACGGAGCAGTAGCAGCGCATTCTGTTGCTCCTGTGGTCCGCCCATGAGCGTAGCTATCGCCTCGATATTGGAGATGTTGGGGACAGCCAGATCACTCTTGCTCCGCCACCGTTCCACCGCGCGCTTCGAGGCAATGCGACGGCTGGCGAGTTCAGCCTTCTGCTGACTCAGGGTCTTCCAGTCCGGCTGGTGCAGCCTTAGGAGCGCTTCCACTAGGCGCCCGAAGACTCTTGGGCTGAGCGGCTCACAGAGCCAGTCGGCCAACGCGGGGCAGGCTGCCTTGACCGTCGACCAGAGCCCATCGTCCACCATCACCGCGAGCGCTCCCAGCCGGACGCCGAGCTGCGGTATCAGCAACCGGAGGACAGGCGGCAGAAGATCTTCAGGCGGCAGGCCCAGGTCATCCAGTCGCGAGAAGTGACCGTCAAACTTCCGGCACTCCTGACGTAAATGCTCAAGGTGCTGCGCCGTCAGTTCAAGTTGCAGGGCCCTGCAGGCTTCTTCGATCAGGCGATCCCAGGCCTTCCAAACCAGATCGCCGTTGAGTGCATTCTTGGCAGTGGTCTTTGAGAGCTTCGATAGATCATCAAGCAGGCCCATCCACTGAAGCGACCAGGCGATAAACTGCTGTGAGAGAGGGAGTGCGGTTCGAGTAGGCATGCCAGTTTCTTACGTCTCCAAGCCCCTGCGTCGCTACCGTCATTTCAGGTCAGGTCTCGAAGAGTAGTGCTCCAAGTCAACATCAAGCTGATGCATTCCTCCTCCTTGGCTGGTCACTGGATGTGACTTCTGCAAGGCCGCGCTTCGAGAAGCGCCCCCGTCCGTTCTCGACGCTTCCATTAAGGATTGGAGGGGCTTTCCATCTGCCCATCGGAGGAACCTGCATTGAAGTTTTACGTTACTGAATCTTGGACAGTCTTCGAATATTTCCATCCCCCATCAGGCGGTATCGGTAGCAAAGGAACAGCTAGGACTTTGAGAATTGGTCGATGCGAACATCTGGGCGCGGAGCTCCGCGGGCCGTGGAGAGCGACTCCTGAGCATGGAACACGCCTTGCGCGAAAACGCGGAGGTATACGTTCAACCAGGGTCACTCCACAATCACCAGCACCGTGGCCACATTGAGGCCCCCGACCCCCCAACGTATCGGCCGCAGGGCCGCAGTTCAGGGGGCCGAATGACCGCGTTCGCTGTGCCCAATCGCACCGACACCTCGGCGGAAGCAACGAGATGTGTCGGGGTGGCTTGGGACTCGTGCATCGCGCTCAAGTCGGGCTCGTCATGACTCCAGAAGAGCGGGCTGCCTACTATGCATTACTCGACTTAGAGGTCGGTGCTCCACTACCTGAGGTCAAGGCGGCCTACAAGGAACTGGTCCAGATCCTCCATCCCGACCGCTTTGATATGAAGCCACGCCTTCAGCGGCGTGCAACCGCGAAGCTTGCCAGGGTGAACAGCGCGTATGCCGCTTTGAGCGAGGAACTTGCGGCGGAGGAGCGGGCACACCGTGAGGCTGTGGCTCAACGATATGCTCAAGAGGAGGTGGCCCGCCGTAGGCGTGAGCAGGCCGCCGCCGAACAGCGGCGACAACAGGAGCTACAGAGGGCCCGAAATCGGAAAGAGGCGAAAACTCGTTCTCGTGCAGCAGCCCTGTCCTCGCGACTCCAAGGTCTTCAAGCGCGGGCCAAAGGGCTTGGCTACCCATTTGAAATTCCGCCACTCAACGCATGCAGGACCGCAACCCAGATCACTGCGGGGGCCGTGTTCGTCGAGGCTCAAGAAGCCAACGTTCGCCGCTGGTCAGAGCAACGACATGAGCTGGAACCACTTCTTCTTGCGGCGAAGGGTTTGGGGCTCGCTGTGGCTGGAACGTTGGTCTTGGAGGCGGATGGTCGCCGAACGCTCATCAAGCGGATTGAGACTAGCCGAGCCATTTTATCGCAGCTGGTGGGGCTTGAGTCTGAACACCGCGACCTCGCGAAAGCGGCTAAAGCCACTGGTTTTCCGCGCACTGTTCGACCAATCGTGCGAAGTCTGCCGCCTACTGCACAAGAAGTCACCGCCTTCACCGGTGAGGTTGAGAAGCTGCGAGCTGAATTGGTTCGTTGGACTGAACGATCTGACATCGCACAGGAACTGCAACGCCGCCTTCGGTTGCTCGGAGCTGAGGCCGATCTTGCTGGCGTGGTGACACCAGACGGCCTGAACTCTCTTCGTGCCGAAGTCGAAGTCATGGAAGCAAGACGGAAGGCACAACGGCGGCGACAAGGCCTGACGATTGGAGTTGGGACACTTGCGTTGACTGCGGGTGCGCTCGCCTTCTCCATCTTCGCCGCAACTCTACGGGATGAGACGGCCTGTGAAACTGCTCGGAATACGGGGACGGTGGCCAACTGGCAGGGCTATCTGAAGGCGCAACCCAAGGGGGCCTGTCACCAAGAAGCCACTACCCGCATTGCGCAGATTCCCTGTGAGTTGGCTCAACAGAACGAGAGCGTGGCCGCATGGACCGCCGTTCTGGAGCAACCCGATGCTCCCTGTCGTGACAAAGCTCCCGCCCGGATTGAGGCGCTCCCATGTGAAGAAGCCGAGAAGGAAGATACCGTCGAGAGTTGGGCTCGGTTCATAGATGAGCATCCGACCCACCGATGTGTAGAGCAAGCGCGACGACGTATCGCAGAGATTCCATGCGAGGTGGCATCAAGAACGGACACCGTAGCTGCGTGGGAGAAGGTTCTCAGCGCTGAGACTAAACCGATTTGTAGCGACCGCGCGCAAGAGCGCATCGCGGAAATCCCATGCGAGGCAGCTCAGCATGCTGGCACCATCATTGGCTGGCAGAATTACCTGCGTGAACACCCGGTTGGCAAGTGCGCAGCAACAGCGTGGCAGCAGATCACCTCTCTCCCCTGCACGATGGCCGCCGAGCCATCTATGAATGCGCTCCAGGCGTGGCTCGAAGTCAACCCACATGGTCGCTGCCACGCGGCGGTGAGTCGACAGCTACGAATAATACGATGTGGCGAGCGGAAGTCTCTGCGGTCCCTCCAGCGGCCTGAGGACGGAAAATGGAAACGCGTGTCGACCTTTAAGGGTGGGGAGATGACTCGTTGGAGCTACGATACTGAACGCTGCGTGCACATCTGCAAGGACCGGTGCGACTCCGTGGAAACGGTCATGTATACGGTGGTCGCAGACCGTGGGTTGAGCTGGCACATCGAAGCCGACGATGGAACGGCTCGCGCGGTCAGGACCGTGCTGGGGGCGACAGTATACGCCCCCACAGAGTTCGAGTTGAACTACATCAGTGGTGCGGGGTACCACGATCCGTACGCTCGGATCCGTGTACCTACAGTAACAACGGGCTCGTGGATTCGCGCTATTGAGGCTTGTCAGGCTGTGATCCAAGAGCAGGAGATGTCCTGCGAGTGAGGAGATCTGACCGTGAGAGAAGATATCCTGGCCCGCCGGAACATTCGTGTACGCAGGCCTCGTCGCGGCTCCAGTCCCTCAGCATGATCCAACCGAACCGTTGGCAGATCTGCAGCCGATTTGAAGAGAACGACAATCCGAAGGAAGACGCCAGACTCAGCGAAACTCATTCCTCCCCATTGACGACAGTTATTTCTCCCCATCCAGCGAGGTGATGTAGCGATCGAGCTCATCCGCATAGGTCTCCTTGATGGCCATGAAGCGCTCATCCAGAGCGGCACAGCGCCTTACCTGCTCAGAGAGCGCTGCTTGGGCAGCTCGCGCTTCTTCAGGGTTGCCAGGGGCCTCAGGATTCCAGTCATCAAGCGCTTCATCATAGACGGCGTCCTCGTAGACCTCCTCCAGACGCAGTATCTCGCCCCGGATGATCCAGAGCTCATCAAGCATCTTCGCCACAACCAACGTGGTGATGGTCCCCACCGCCCGAAGCAGTGCTTGCAGACGGTCCTGGTACATCTCCGCGAAGCCGTTGTGGATCCAGAATTGGAAGGTGGACTTCGGGATCTGAAAGTAGAGATCGCCGCCGGCGATGCCGACCTGATGTCGGCGGCTGAGGCTTGCCCACGACTCCTCCGAGGGATCTCCATGATCCCAGTACTCAAGCGCTTCTGCATGTGCTTTACGAAGCAGACGCTCTGGCACCACACCCTCCGATTTGGAAGCTGACAATATCACCTCCGGATGTCCCTTGGGATGGTGACTCTGTCTTCTATTTTATTGTCATTGGTTGGGTTGTCTTCGTCCGCATCCCAGAGCGCCCTTTTCTCTCCTGAATTACTGGCTTTACTATCAGAATAGCGGGGTTTGAAGCCTTGAAGGTATCGCTGGGGCTCGGATCCGATGAGAGCGCACCCAACCTCAAGCCGGACATCGTATTTCAGCCGAGGTGCTGATTGCGGTTTGATGGCCCGGCACGTGATTTCAAGTGTTTGCACAAGAAAGCCCCGTCAGGTTCATCCTGACGGGGCAAGGCTGTGGCCTGGGGCTGTTGATCAGCCTCTGCTTTGTTCCACCAATGAGTCGAGGTAGCCGGGGATCTCCAGTGCGGAGGCGACCTCGGAAGTGAGCTGTGGCATCCCCAGGTAGGTGAGCACCCGCTGTCGGGTCTCCTCGGGGAGCGCAGCCCACTCGGACGGTGTCGGTGGCCCAGGGCCGCTTCCCTGGCTGATCCCAGGTTGCCGACGTCGTAGTAAGTGGATGCCCTGATCAATCCACTTGCGGGCCTCGCGGATCATCTTGGGGAGGCTCGGCGGATCCCGAAAGGGAAAGACTCCCCAGGGAGCCCCCGCCCACTGACCCCGCTTCGGCGCATGCCGCTCCTGATCCAGATAGGCATCGAAGGCAGCCCGGAGCTGCTGGTCGTCTGCTTGAAGCCCTTGAAGCTCTCGGGCAGCTGAGCGGTGAGCGCGCCCATCCTTATGTGCCATCGGCCCTGGCCAGATGTACTCACCAGCGATCTGTCCAGCGGCGGACAACGCGCTGGACGACCATGCTGCCAACCAGATCGCCTGGATGCTCTCTGGGGAAAGAGCTGGCTCTGAAGGTGGCTTCTCAGCCGTAGGGGCGTCAGGAGGAGCGGGGCGTCTACGGCGGCGCTCCCGCTTCTGCTTTCCCGCGCCCTTCCAGGACTGTCTTCCTCGCCAGGGGCGCTCGGTTGTGGAGGTCGAGTCTTCTGCCGATGGCTTGCAGGCTGGCGTCATCGCCAGCTCCTCGGCCTCTGCCTTCTCGACCTCACCGCGAGCCCGGTAGAACCAGCCCAGCGGGAAGCGCCACTCAGTGGTGACCCCGCGCCCGCCCTTACGCCAGGTGGTGTGGAGCATGCCCAGCTCCTGGAGCCGGTTGAGCGACGCTTGCACCCGCCGCTCACCGCGGCCAACGGACTTGCAGATGGTCCCCACAGCAGGCCAGCAGCTCTCGTTGTTCACGCCGAGGTTCCAGAGGTACAGGAACACCCGCTGCTCCAGCAGCGCCAGATCCATACGGGCCAGCGCGGCCTCCAACCAGCCGCCCCAGGGACGCTCACTCGGTGAGGCGAACTTCACGCCGCCTCAGGTGGATCATCCGAGCGCATGGCGCCCCGGGTCGCTCTCCCCTCCAGACGCCCCATGGCCTTCGCTGCAGCGAGCTGGCGAGCCGCGAGGATCTCGCACACCTCACTTCCAGACGACCGACAGGCCCTCCAGCCCTCTCGCCACCCCAGGCGCCGCCCGCGAGCGCGTCCCGCGCCGTAGCCGGCCATGTGCGCCAGCAGCACCGCCAACACCAACAGAAGCACCGCAGCTGATTCACCCACAGCGGTCCTCCGCGAGCGAGCAATCCAGAGTCGTGAGGAGGCCGAGCAGCGGCGCGATCCGCTCCCGCAGATACAGGCGATCCCCTGGGCTCAGACGCGAGCTTCCCGATGAGCTGGCGGCCGTCACCTGGACGACTGCCTGTGCCAGCTCACCGAGGGCGACCTGCACATCCACGAAGGACAGGAGCACATCCCGGACCTCGGGGAGCCCATCGGGCAGGCGAACCACAACGCATCCCCCCACGGAAGCCAGATCAGCCAGCGCCCCCCGAGCATCCCCTTGATTGCGGATGATCCGGCGAAGCGCCCACACCGACATGGTCCGTGCGCCTGAGCGCCAGTGAGAGACGAGGCTGGCATCCACACCGCACCAATGCCCCAGCTGATCGGTGGTCAGCTCAGGGTCCAGTCGCTGAACACCATCGAGGATTCGTCGGGCGCTGCCGTCACCGGGCATGCTCATGAAGGCCTCCCATGCAGGCGTAGAGGTGGGCGCACATAGAGCGGTTCAAAGCTGCTCTCCTGTGGATGTGTCAGCGGGTGGGCTGGTGTCTGACGGAGTGTTGGGGGAGGCTGTTGCGGAGCCAAGAGGAAGGAGGTGTCCATGACTTCAGGCGGCGCTGGCAGTGGAGACCGGCTGGATACACAGCTCCAGACTCAACGCGAGGCAGATGCGCTCCAGCGTCGCCAGCGAGAGCGAGACGCCGCCCTCAACGCGGCTGATATGCGCCTGACTCAGCCCGATCCGAGCAGCGAGCTCTTCCTGGCTGAGATTCAGCTCCTGCCTACGTTGCCTGATCTGATGACCGAGGGTCATGGGAGAACCTCCTCATGAGCCGTATACCATTTCAGTATATACCAGCGCAACATGTGAATACCATAACCACCATAGCTCCCCAGAATTGCGAACATTACAGTTCTGGTATGAGCGAAGCACCCACCGATCCTGATCTCGCCCTGGTCCTGGCAGCGCGTCTGCAGAAGATCCGGGAGGCCATGGGGCTCACCCAGGAAGAGTTCGCCCACAGGGCCGGCACCACCCAGCCGTACGTTTCAAGGCTGGAGGGCGGGCACCGCTTCAAGCAGGTGCAGCGGCTCGGCGAGGTCATTCGGGCTGCCGGTGGCGATCCCCTGGATCTCCTGACTTCTGAGAAGCCAGCCAACGCAGAAGAGGCTCGACTACGAGATCTCGCCCGTGGCGCAGACCCGGAGATCCTCAGGATCTGCATCTCCATCTTGGAGAGGGATGTTCGGGACAACGAACAGGCTACCGAGGTCGGGTAGGGACGAGAGCGCGACCTTCAGCCAGCGCGCTCGCAGCTCAGGTGACAAGCGGCGGAGCTGGTAGACCAGCTCGCCAATGAGCGTCTCGGACGCCTTCGCGGCAGCCCGCCGTGGGCTTTCTGGCGAGCAGTTCTTGCTTGTCAATACTGAATTGGTATATACCAATTCAGTATTTAAGGAAGCGATCATGTCATCTTCTCGCGGCACGGCCAGCTCCACACCTGAACATATATCCAGTACCACCGAGCAGGCGGACTTGTCCAATGGATACAGGCCTGACTGGCGGCAGATTTCGGCGGAGCCGGGAGAGTTCAAGAGCCGGCGTTGCGCCATCTGCTTCGGTCACGCCCCGCCTGCCACGCCGTCGATCGCGATCGTCTCAGCGATCTCCCCCCTCCACACCGATTCCCACAGGAGTCAATCATGAAGCGCGCCGCCCAGCAGCCTGTCTGGACCCTCATCCCTGGATCCCCCTCCGAGTTCCGCGCCGGTGAGATCGGCTTGGTTCGCTACGACGCCACACGCGACTGCTGGCGGTGGACGGTGCTGGACAGGCACGGCGAGTCTGAGCAGGTCGGGGAGGCCCTGGCGGAGGCACAGGCCGCGCTCATCAAGGCGCTCAGCCCTGTTGCTGCTCGGTACTCCGCGTGAGCGCCGAGGAGCGAGCCCTGCAGGTGTGGCTGTCAGCCCGTGGCCCCTTCCTGAGCAACAGGGAGAAGCGCGCGGCGGTGGCGCGAGTTCTGGCGGATCCCGTACTCCAAGAGGAACGCCCTCGGCGGGAGATCGCTCGTCACGTCGGCTGCTCCCATACCTTCGTCAATAAGGTCGCTCGCCAGCTTCCTGAGCTGCTGGAAACGGCTTCCAGTGATGGAGCTGTCATCAAGCTGGCCAGCCACAGCCGATCGGCCAGCTTCCCCGAGAGCGCTCGCGACAACCTCAAGGAGCTGATGGTTCTGGAGGGACTGCGTGAGCTGCGGGCGGCGGAGAGTCCAGAGGCGGTGGCGTCCATGGTGCGTCGGATGAAGCGGGGGTCGACATGAACACGACGCTCTACGCGTTGTCCGTGTGGCCCGAGTGGGCCTGGGCGGTGTGCGCGCTCGGGATGGACGTGCTGCACGGCGACGAAGCCCCGGCGATCGAGCCCCCATTCTGGCTGGCGATTCACGCCGGCGGACGCTGGGGTGGGCGAGACACGCACTGGTATCCCCGACACTTCAAGCACGTGGTTCGGGCCGCGAGTCGGGCAGGGTGGAGCGCATCCCCGGTGGACGGCGTGCGGAGAAGTCGACGGGTCCGTGGTCAGGCGCTGCATCAAGGAGAGCGCATCGCGATCCTGCCTCCGGCTGGGAATGTCCCGCCGGTCAGAGCGCTGGTCGCAATCGCGCGGGTGGTTGAGGTCGGACGGGGGCTGAGCAGTCCCTGGGCATGGTCCAGCGCCGTGGGCTGGCGGCTCTCGGATCCCGTTGTGCTGCGCGAGCCGTTGAGCGCACCTGGACAGTCTGGACTCTGGCCCGTCCGGGGTGAGCTGTTGGAGTGTGTCCGCGCGGACTGGAGCGCCGCGCGCTGTGCTGAAGAAGTCCCCGTCAGATCAGGAGGTGAATCATGACAGGAGCAGTGAAGCGCCGAGAGGATCTGCTGCGCCGCGAGGAAGCAGCCATCTACACCGGCGTGTCCGACAGCTGGCTGGCCCGTCACGCCCATGATGGCCTCGGTCCACCCCTGATCCGCCTCGGTGGTCGGATCTACTATCGCCGGGACTCCCTCGATGATTGGATTGATGCCCAGGAGCAGTCGTGCCCCGTCGTTTTGAAGTCTGCGACCTCGGCCCCATCACCCTCTTCCGCCGCTCGAAAGCGGGCGCCTTCTACTACGACTTCCGTCACGGCGGCGACCGGCACATCAAGTCCACCGGAAGTCGATCTCGCGAGGAGGCTCAGGATGTCGCACTCGAAGCATACCGAGCCGCCCGCACCGCAGCTGGTCGGCCTGGACGGGGGGAAGGCCACGACCTCGCCGAGCTAGCCGCGCTGGACCTGAAGCGAGCCGCCGCCAAGGGCGTCACGCGCTCGCAGCGCGTGAGCGTCGAGGCGTGCTGGGAGCATCTGTGTCGGGTGCTCGGCGCTGACCTGGATCCCGAGACCCTCAACTACGACATCATCGAGGGCTACATCGCCCTGCGTAGAACGGAAGGGGCCAGGGGACAGTCCATCCGCAAGGAGGTACAGGCCCTCAAGCGCGGCGAACGCATCGCTGTACGCAAGAACTGGGTGGACCGGCCGCTCCTTGAGTGGCCCGAGATCACCAGCGACCCCGAGGGGGAGAAGCGCGGCAAGCTCCACGAGGCGGACGTGCTCAAGCGGTGGCTGGAGGAGATCGCGGAGATCCCACGTTCGGGTATGGCGGTCTATCAAGCCGAGACGGCGCTGCGCACCGGACTGCGCGCCGCGGAGCTGCGTCGGCTGTCTCGGGGTTGGGTCGAGATAGCGCCTCAGGAAGTACAGGCACCGGCGCTGCTTCGGGTGCCGGCCTGGGCTGCCAAGACGCGCAAGGAGCGGGTGGTCGGGCTGACCGGCGAGGCCTTGCGGGTGCTGGAGCAGGCCTGGGATGTACTCCGGGCGGACAACCCGGACGCCAACCGCACGACCCCGCTGTTCCCCGGTCAGCACAAGCGCGCCTTCGACCGGGCCCGCAAGGAGATCCACTACACCGACACCATCACCCTGCGAGACCTGCGGCACTGCTACGCCACCTGGGCGGCTCGGGGGACGGGGGACGCAGCGGCTGCGCAGGCCGCGCTGGGGCACGCGGATCTACGGACCACCCAGCGCTACCTCTCCTCGACGCTTGAGCGGGTCGTCGGGGCCGCCTCAGCGGTCAGCGAGACCCTCGCCGGAAGGAGCAACGGGAGGGGGACCAGAGGTGTTGACGAAGCTGCCGCGTTGGCCGGCGAGTTGGCCTCGATTCGGGCCACGCTGGAGGCGCTGGTGGCGTCAGGTGGGGACAGGGTTGGGGACACTCGTGGGGACACCCCTCATACCCATGTCCCGCAAGTACCTGAAATAATGGTCGGGGTGGCCGGATTCGAACCGGCGACCCTCTGCTCCCAAAGCAGATGCGCTAGCCAGGCTGCGCCACACCCCGATGTCGTAAGTCCTAGCACGGCTTGTAACCTGAAGCCACTCTGGGCCATCCTCCAGACCGCACGCATGTGATAGACATCCTGTGACCTCTGGAGGAACCCGCATGAGAGCCCAGATCCTCGCTGGCGGCCTGTTCGGCGCGCTCGCGCTCGTCGGCTGTGACGACACCCTCTTCATCGCCCACGGCGGCAGCGACACCGTCCCCACCGGCAGCGACTACTGCTCCGTGCAGACCGTCATCGCCAACAACTGCCTCGACTGCCACAGCGCCGCGGCGCACCTCGGCGACCTCGACCTGGAGAGCGACCTCCACACCACCGTGGTCGACAACGTCGGCTACTACGGCGTCACCCTGGTCGTCCCCGAAGACCCCGAGGGCTCGCTGCTCTACCAGAAGACCACCGACACCCAGCCCAGCGACGGCAGCCTCGGCGGCGTGATGCCCACCGGCAGCGCCGGCCTCTCCGCCGCGGAGAACCAGGTCATCTACGACTGGATCGCCGCGGGTGCCTCCATCGAGTGCTCGGACACCGGCACCACGGACGACACCGGCACCACCGGCGGCACGGACGACACCGGCACCACCGGCGGCACCGATGACACCGGCACCGGCGGCACCACCGACACCGGGCCCGTCGACGCCAGCTGGTCCGAGGTGCTCTCCCTCTTCGACGCCCAGTGCAACTACTGCCACAACGCGGCGGGGGCCAAGAGCTTCTCCTACCTCGATCTGGAGACCGACCCCTACAACGCCATCGTCGGCGCCTGGAGCGCCCAGTGGTCCGATCAGATCCTGGTCGTCGCGGGGGTGCCCGAGGAGAGCCTGCTCTACCGAAAGTGCGTCAACGACATCCCGAGCGACTTGAGTCTCGGCGGCTCCATGCCGCAGAGCGGCACCGTCAGCAAGGCTGACGGCGAGCTGCTCTACAACTGGATCAAGAACGGCGCCACCCAAGACTAGTCCCGGAGACACCCATGCTGATGCTGCTTGCCATGCTGGGCGCCACGCCCGACGCACACGCCTTCGTCGACCCCAAGTGTGAGGGGGAGACCCAGAAGTTCGACGATGAAGGCCAGACCAACTTCATGTTGAACTACTTCGCCCTCACCACCAGCTACTCCGCGCTGCACGCCCCGGTGCCGCACAAGCCCGGCACCGGCAGCGTGGGCCTCGAGCTCAGCCTGATCCCGCCGCTGAACTGCTCGCAGCGCCTGGTCCTGAACTCCACCAAGACCGAGGACACCAACAAGGCCCCGGTGCTGCCCCGCCCGCGCTTCACCTTCGCCTTCCCGAAGATCGGCGAGGTGGTGCCCTACGGCGGCTTCGCGGTGCTCCCGCCCGTCACCCTCTTCGGCATCCGCACCCTGATGTTCAGCGGTGAGTTCGGCATCGGCTACAAGTCGAACGGCTCCATGTCCTACGGGGCGCGGCTCCACGGCAACATGCTGAAGACCATCGGCGAGATCGCCACCCCCTTCGTCGAGGGCGACGAGGCCGTCGACGATCTCTACATCGGCTCCGCCCTCGGGCTGGATCTGATGCTGGGCTACGAGGACTTCGAGAAGATCACCCCGTACCTGGCGGTGGGCCTCACCGACGCCTCGACCTACTTCTTCATCGGCGACGACGCCTACGTCGGCAACAACACCCAGCCCTTCTTCGGCCCCACCGCCTCGCTGGGGGCGGAGTACAAGACCGGCAGCTGGGCGGCGAGCGGCGAGCTCTACACCGCGCCGGGCCTCACCTACACCCCGCCGGGGCTGGTGGAGGACAACGAGTACGCCGGCTGGCAGACGATCGAGGGCGGACTGCTCTACACCGTGCGCGCCAAGATCGCCTACGTCTTCAAGTAGTCGGGCCTCTTCGGGGCGTCAGCGCCCCGTGTCGAGCGCCGCGCTCGGCGTGAGCCACGCCGAGTAGACCAGATCCGTGCCGTTCAGGTGGCAGTAGATGCAGTCGTTCAGGGTGCCCTTGAGCTTCACCTCGCCCTCCGGTGAGTACCGCGCCCAGAACCAGTCGTCGTTGTCCGGATCGTAGCCGGGGATCTTCTTCATCGCGGTCCACTGGAGGAGGGTCTCGCCGTCCTCGTCGTAGTCCGCCGTGACCAGCACCCCGCCGGGCAACACGTCGCCGCCGATGGTGCCCGCGGCCAGGCGGTTCATGCGGATCTCGGTGTACGCGCCGTGCTCCCCTTCGGCCTCCAGCGTCGAGGCCGGCAGGCCGTCCCATCCCTCGGGAGACTGCCAGTGCCTGGCCCCCTGGAAATGATCCCAGAGGGTCTGGGCGATCACGTCGTCCCCCGGGGCGGTCTTCTCCTCTTGCGGGCCGCAGGCAGCCAGCACGCCGATGAGCGCCACGAGGGTTATCCTGAGACACATGCGATTCCTCTCCCGGTTCTTCACCCCGATCCTCTTACTCGGCGCCGCCGCTTATGTTTGGTGGAACAACCAACAGGACGGTGAGATCATCGCCCTCTTCTTTCTGGGCGACATCTTTCCTACGATAGCCCACAACCCCAGGGAGCTGGGGAAGTTGACGGTGGGTATCCTGGGCGCTGTAGGGGGGCTGACGCTCTTCAACTCGATGATGCGTTGGCAGCGGCGCTTCAAGCCGCCCCCGGAGTAGGGCGCCCGCGTTGACATCAGGTGTCAGGCATCCGGTGTGCTGAGCGCGCTGGCGATGAGCGCGCCGCGGGAGGCCATCAGCCAGAGGCCGACGTGGTGGGCCGCGGGGCGATCGTGGAAGCCGGGGGCGTGGAAGGTGTCGCAGGCGCTGGCCAGGACGACGATTCGGGTGCCGGTGATGTCGGCCACATAGCGCTCCCGGTCCGATGGATCGGCGGGCGTGAGCAGGCCGTGGTTTCGCGCGCTCAGGGCGGTGACCACGAAGTCGGAGACGCAGATGTCCGTGCAGTCGCCGGTCACCAGCAGGGTGCGGATGCCGTGGGCCTTCACCCACTCGGTGAAGGCGTTGCGGCCGGTGTCCCGGTCGATGGCGCCGACGAAGCCGTTGATGCAGTCCTTGCGAACGACCACCACCTGCGGCTGTGAGGGCAGCCAGCTGAGCTCCGGGTCGATCAGCTCCTCGCCCGTGCCCTTCACGCCGTGGGGCGGGTAGGGGGGCTCGGGGATGTCGGGCTCGTGGGTGTCGAGGAACACCAGAGTGTGCAGCCGGTCGCCGAGGTCCGCGCGAAGGCCGCGCCAGGTCTCGCCGATGGCGCGGACCATGGGGATCATGTGCTCCGGGTCGGCGAGGTTGCCTTCGCGGGTGAAGCCCACGCCAGGGTCCACCACCACCAGGCCGATGGGGCCGTCGCCGATGGTGAAGGGCTCGGGGGTCACCGGGAGGAGGCGGGCCAGCGCCGCGCGGTCCTGCTCTACTGCGTCAGACATTCTTTCACCGTGTCTCGGATGAGCTGCTCCAGGCCCCGGCTCACCGGCACCTCGACCTGTCGGGCCAGCCGCGCCTCGTCGGGCAGCGCCTTGCGGGCGGCGATGGCGTAGTCCCGGACCTCGGACAGCGGGGCCAGCGGCAGGGACTTGTCCCCCATCCACACCGGCCCGAGGAGGGGCTTGCCCTGGCCGCGCTCGTCCTGTCGGGTCACCACGTCCAGGCCGCCGGGCTGGCGCCAGACCTGGATGAGCCCCGGGAGGGTCGCCTTGCCCGAGCCCCGGGAGAGCTTCATGGTGGGGCGGCCACCCACGAGGCAGAGCTTGCCCACCGCGCCCACGCCCACGGGGGCATCGGGGGAGGTGACGATGCGCTCGCCGATGCCGAAGGCGTCCACCGGCGCGTCACCCAGGGCGGCGACCTTGTACTCGTCCAGTCCGCCGGAGACGAAGATCTTCGCCTGCCGCGCGCCGAGGCTGTCCAGCATGGCCCGCGCCCGGCGCACATTGTCGGGGGTGATCTTGGAGTCCAGGCGCACGCTGGAGAGCTTGCCGCCCGTCGCCAGCACGGCGGCGCGGATGCCCGTGCGCTCGCCGAAGGTGTCGTAGGTGTCGACCAGCAGCGAGGCGTTGTTCGGGTAGGCCTGGTAGAAGGCGCGGAAGAAGGCGGCCTCGGTCTCGTAGCGGGGCACGCCGGGGCGCTCCCAGGCCTGAACCGCGAAGTGGTCCATGGTGCCCATGGCCGGCACGCCGTAGCGGTGGTGGGCCTCGACGTTGCTGGTGCCTGAGCAGCCCGCGATCCATGCGGCGACGGCGGCGTCCACTGCGGCCATGGGGTGTGTGCGGCGCTGGCCGAACTCCAGCACGGAGCGATCGCCGGCGGCGTCCACTACCCGGGCGGCCTTGGAGGCCACCATGGTCATGTGGTTGATGATGGAGAGGAGCGGGGTCTCGATGAGCTTGGCGCCCAGCATGTCCGTCTGTACGACGAGGTAGGGGCAGCCGGCCGTGGGGCGCACGCCGTCGACCGTCATCGGGGCGCCGTCCATCGTGATCGCCGGGCCGGCCCAGAGGGGGGTGCCTTCGGGCGGGGCGGCGATGTTGCCGCGGAAGCGCCAGCGGCGCAGACGCTCGACGAGCTGGGGGCGGGCGCGCAGCGCGGGCCCCAGAGTGGGATGGGAGAGGAGGGTCTCCGCCCGCGCGTCATCGATGCAGGCTTCCCTCAGCCACTCGAGGCACCGGCGGAGACCCGCCCACACCAAATATCCCCGAACGGGGCGGCCGTCGGGGCCTTTTGGGAGTCGGCGGGAGAAGAAGCTCATGGTCACCGGCTGGTCCGCGAGGCCAGCGTCCCAGTGGGGGACGAGCGAGGTGAGCTGGTAGAGATCGATGTGGGTAGCGGGGATCATGGGGCGATCTTACTCGACCCCACGATTCCCGACTTGATGGGCTGGCGCTACGACTCAGTCTCGGGTGACGCTCAGCTGTGGGTTACCGCCGTAGATCCCCTCCAGGGAGTGGGTGCCCAGGAGGTCCAGATCGAGGGTCTGGCCTGTGGCGATCGACATCTCCATCGCGCGGGTCGGCGAGAGCGCCGTGAAGGTGCTGTTGTTGTCGGTGCCCTCGACGAGGATGTCGGTGCCAAAGCTGAGCTTCACCTGGCAGAAGCTGGTGGACGGGAGGTCCACGCTGTAGCCGGCGTCGAGATCGATGGTCTCTTCCACTGTCGTGACGACGAGGGCGCCGCCGCAGCCCCAGAAGGTGACCTTCTCAAGCCACACCTTGGAGGCGTCGACGGTCACGCTGGCGCCGTAGTCGGCTTCGATGTGGAGCTGTGGCGCGGACTGGGCGTTGGCGCTGCTGGAGAGGGTCGTGAGGGCGGCGCAGAGGACGAGCGCGCTCGTGAACAGACGAGTCATGGTTGCTCCGGCCGGCGGGCAGAGGTCTCCCCTGGAGCGGGCTGGGATTGAACACAGAGTTCGCCCAGGCCGCCTGCTCGCCGGTTGTTATGGTTTCGTCGCCGTGTGGTCGACGGAGGAGGCGAAGTGATAAGTTATGTCTTCGCGTTCCTCACCTGTTGAATCCCCTCCAGCACCAGTTGTGATCACTTTTTGTGGTGGGCATAAAAAAAGCCCAGCTCAGGGTGTGCTCGCAGTCCGTTGGGAGCCTGCCTACAGCACCGCTGCGGATCGTGACGTCGCGCCAATAAGGCTTCATCTTCCTCCTCTCCTCCTCCAGAGCGGCTGCTTCACAGCGACTCCAGCGGCTGCTTCACAGCGACTCCAGCGGCTTGCACGCGCCGAAGGGCGCGCCAACTGCGAATGGGTACCAGGCTCATGACGCGGTCTCACTGACCCCTCACCTTCCACCAGCACGCGCCGCACGGCGCGCGCCAACATCGAATGCGTACCTTTGAGGAACGCGACGTCCCAGCGCCTCACACTAGAGGGTGTTGCGACGTCAGATGCCTCGCCGCAAGGCGACATCAGGAGGCAAGACCTTGCGAACACGTGGACGGTTTTCGACGGAG
>Ga0316204_10001169_pt1 | contig 76648 bp, 57 predicted proteins | sample 6monrhotite_MG_2_FD_205661 | JGI IMG/M metagenome (GOLD analysis project Ga0316204, IMG submission 205661) | Microbial mat bacterial communities from mineral coupon in-situ incubated in ocean water Damariscotta River, Maine, United States -... | ecosystem: Environmental > Aquatic > Marine >...
TGCTTTTAACAAAATCCCTAATGATTCATTGGATTATTATTTGCTGATTTTAGACCCCCGAGGTAAACAGGTCTATAAAACAAAGAAGCTCGATGCTAATTACAGTTACAACTATACCTTTACACCTCAAAAAACAGGCAAGCATACGATCCAAATCAAAGGTATTAAATATCACGGCGGATTTGAGATAACCATGAGTCAATTTACCATAGACAACCAATTAACCGGTGAAGGTAATATAGTGGAAGCCGGCGATGTCATGAGTAGTAATCTAGCTGCGGGTAATACTGCACAATACATTTTTCAGGGTGAAATTAATAGCGCGGTACATTTTGCTTTTAACAAAATCCCTAATGATTCATTGGATTATTATTTGCTGATTTTAGACCCCCGAGGTAAACAGGTCTATAAAACAAAGAAGCTCGATGCTAATTACAGTTACAACTATACCTTTACACCTAAAAAAACAGGCAAGCATACGATCCAAATCAAAGGTATTAAATATCACGGCGAATTTGAAATAGAAATATCTTCCGGAGACGAATATGAGAATTAGTACCCTATTAATTTTATATTTTGTAGTATTTAATCCAATCGTTAACTCGGCAACTCTTTCCATATCAAAATCCAGTGTTACTGAATCCTTCAGTAACACAGTAAAAGTATCTGGAAGGTTTTATCTTGGTATGGTGTATGACACTGATGAACAGGTCGATAAACTAAATGTGTTATTCCCAAAGGAAACTACTGGAATGCTTTGTGTCTCCATTTCTAGTATCGATGGGAAATACAAAGCTAATATATCGCACAAAATAGAAAAACCTGTGACAGGGTTGGTTCAATTAGACTTCGAAAGTGATTATAAAGAGGAGTTAAAAACGTATCGTTCTAATCAACTAGCAGTGCTATCAACCATTTCAAAGTCTTGTGATGATGTTAAACAACGAAATATGATTTCCTCTTGGAGCTCTGATATTAACAATAAAAACATACTACTTTTAATAAGGAGCGATGCTCGAAAAGATACTGTTCTTTTTCCAGGTTCTGATATGAAAGTTAAGTGTAAAAAGTTTAGAGATGAACATAAAGTCACTTACGATAAATACTGTGAGCTTTCTGGTGTTGATATTACAAAAGTTAATACATTAACAATAGAACGAAAAAACTTTCGTAAGATGCCTACTGAAGCTATATTGATGGCATACTAATTATGAATTCAGGTAATCAGGAACCTCAAATAGAACAAGAGCCTCAACAAGACACAAATCAAGAATCGCACAAACGCTCTATTCTTCTTAAAATTCTTTTAGGTATATTTGTTGCGACAGAAGACATGCCCTACTCTGCAAGTGAATTTGTTGAGGAAGCGCAAAAGAGTAAGCAAAAAATTGTTATTTGGATTTCTGTCTCTATATTTTGGTTATCGTTGTTATCTCTCATTGGTCTTTCTTATATATTCCTGAATAGTAAAAACACGCTTTTCAATGTAACTGCGACCACTGAAATTGTGGAGATTGAATCATTTAAAATCGCTAAAAAGCATTCGAAAAACGGGTCAAAAGAAAAAAATGATCAAATGACGGCCTTTCCTCCATGGAGGCTCAATGACGCCAAAATATATGATAGTTGTGATGAAGATTTTGATTTTTTATCTGGCACGCTCAAGATTAACCCGACCACTCTAATTGAATTTAGACGTGTTGATACTAAAGAACTGATTATCAGTTTAGTTTCTGAGGATTCAGATTCGGTTGGTTTCATCAATCTCAATTCCGGTAATAAACATCTACTATCTGATTGTGTAGGTATCGAGCTAATTACAAATAGCAATACCTCTTATACATTTCCCTTCGATGGGAAAATCTTTATCGGTAATGACATGAAAGAAGATGTTAGTCGAAGTCCCATTTTATACAATGGAACTGTCGGAATTGCAGATAAAGCTGTGCTATCTCAAGAGTACTATTCTGCTGAAAAATATGAGTTAGCAATTGGAGATAAGTTTTCAATTCGAAACCAATCAACACAAAGTTCTGGCTTTATCTTTGTAAATAACGAACCTGGCATGAAAATAACGTATCGTGGCAAGGGCGTAAACGGCGTGATCAGTAAGTACAAGTCCGAAAATGTAATATTAAAAAATAGTTTCTGGCTCAAACTCTACAATGACGAAACAATTCTTTTACTTTGGCTTTTATTAGGTGCTATTTACACAGCAACTAAAGTCGTTACTCGTTTTTGTATCGAGCATGTTGATGATAACAAGAACAATTAAGCTTTGGTTTTAAAGAATAGATAGTAATAGAGAAAGCTACTCAACCAACTCTAAACCATACTCACTAAACAAATCATTGAATGCGGTAAACTTAGGTAAATTTTTTTCTCGTATAATCGAATGGGCTTGTTCGAGTTTTTCTTTCGCGTCTTGAACTTCCCCTCTCTTATGAAAAGAACTTGCCCACAGGCATAACAGGGATGCCGAAGCATTACCCACCCAAGGTTCATCACTATATTGCGCTAAATATTGTTGATAATTTTCTGCTAATCCATCTAGCTCTTCATGTTCTTCTAATCGATTTAATAGACCAATATTAAGATATGTGTAAGTGGAGTATTCTTTTTGCCTTCTTAATTGTTTGGCAATATTTACGACTAGCCGCGAGCAAACCAACGAATTCTTATTCTGATTTATTTTTGCTAGCAAAAAGCCTAACCGTCCTAAAAGAACAAAGTATATTTTTCGTTCTTTAATCTCTAGTGTATTAAAATGCTCATTTAAACTCTCATAAAAATTTGTTTTGTCGATCCCATTATTACTGTCGGTATCTAGCCCCCTAAGCAACGCCTGCCGATAAACTTCAACCGCTTTTTCATACATATTTAACGATTCCAAAGCTATCGCTAAACGGGTAAAACTATAAACTACTATAGGATGCCCCCCCTCAAAAGTTTCTAAATTACTAGCTAAAGCCAGCTCATAAAGCTCAATCGCTTTTTCATACTGGCCAGATGCCTCTAGAACACTAGCCATATTACTGCGGATTGTAGCTACGCGAGAGTGAGCTACCCCATAGGTTTTTATATCACAGGCCAAAGCCCTCTTTAAAAGCTCCAAAGCTTTATCGAACTGTCCTAAGGAGTACAACCCGTTCGATAAAGTATTATATGAACTAACGACCTTAGGATGACTCTCCCCCAAGTTTTTTAAAGCGCTGGCTAAAGCATGCTCAGAAATCTCGGTCGCTTTTTGGTACTGTCCCAAACTTATTAGAGCTCCGGCTAAGTTGTTCTGTTCCCTTACGACCGTAGGATGTCCCTTCCCAAAACTTTCTAAATGACTGGCCAAAGCCTGCTCATAAAGTGCTACTGATTTTTCAAGCTGGCCTGATGACTTCAAAGCTCCCCCCAAGAGACTACGGCTCGCAGCTATGCGACAGTGTCCTTCCTTAAAGTTATTCAAATCACTCGCCAATGCTAACTTGTAGAGCTCAAGCGCTTTATCATGTTGACCTAGAGCGTCCAAAGATACTCCTAAATGACGATAGGCCTCGGCTACTTCAGGGCGAGTGTCTCCAAAGCTATTTAAGCGACTATCCAAAGCCTGTTCGTAAAGCTTAAATGCTCTTTGATGCTTATCTAACGACGTCAAAACTGCTGCTAAATGAATTCGGTCTGTGGCGACAGTAGGATGCGCCGCCCCAAAAATTTCTAAATTATTTGCTAAAGCTAATTCAAAATATTCAAGAGCTCCACTGAATTGACCTTTATGCCCCAAAATATTCCCAAGACAAGATTGGCATATCGCAATATCAGATTTTTCTACTTCCCTATTATTCATTGCAATTGATAGTGCTGTACGATAAATAGGCTCAATCAAATCATATGCGGCCGCGTTAAAAAAAATTAAACCTTTTTTAGGTGCCCATTTGGGAAAATCTAATGGTTGAAAGATTTCTAGATGATAAGCCGCTTCTCTAAAACTAAAACAATGTTGTGCTTTTATATCAATAGCTTTTTCAATACTGCAGTTAGCATCATAAAAGTTAAACAGAGCTTCATGTACTTCAGAAAATAGTTGAGGTGAATTTTTTTTAACTTGCTCAACCAAATACTCTCTCATTAATGAATGCATAAGGTATTGGCCGTCATCATAATGATTATCTATAAATGAATGCCCCGTTATTTGTTCAAATCGTACTAATGCTAAAGCTGGAAATTTACGAGATAGAAAATTAAATATTCTTTCATCAAAACTTCGGCATTGTGCCAAAATTTTAAGCGCGTTTTCGGTTGGATTATCTAAATGGTCTAAAAAACGAGCAATAATTTCTGTATCAGTTCCACCGAACATTTCTTTAACAGGATGATCATTCGTTCTTTTTTCTCTTTCATAAATATTTACCTGTAGATCAAGATAAAATGGAAGTCCTTTAGCTGAATTAATAATTATTTGCCTAATATCATCTTCAATAATGGGGACTCGTTTTAAAAACTTATCTGCGTCTATGTTAGATAAACCACCCAATATATGTTGATCAACTACTCCCTTCCAATCAGAATCATTGTCTTCCCAATCTAGTTTATTTCTCCCAAAAATAATAAATACCACCCCCGGGCATTCACTAACCAATTGCCTAACCCATTTATCTCGTCTCATTGAAGAAACACCATCAGTTAAATTGACGTCCCTCCATAATGCTTCATAGGTATCCAACAAAATAACAATTTTTCGACTTTTTCCTTTACTCGATTCTCCATGAAGATATTCATAAATATCAGCCCCTAAATATACACCCAACTTCTCTAATAGCGTTTGTTCATCATATTCATCTAACCCCCTTAGCAAACTAACGCCTTTTCTTTCCCACCATTCGTTAAAACGATTAGTCATTCGTGAAGCGTATTTATAAACGAAAGAAAAACCAGGTACTTCTGATAGGAGATCACCAGAAATATCAACAATATCTTGAATAGTTTCACTTTCTCCTTTAAAAAGTTCGGGGTATTTTGCCCGAATGTCCCGCCCAGGATAACGAAGCCTATGATACCGGCTAAAAGCTAAATCAAATGCTGGAAATTTAATACTGCCTGAGGCTTTTAATTTAAGGCGGATTTGTAGCAGTGCTTGTTCAACATTTCGATTTTCATCTGTCTCAAAATCTATTTTTGCCCAACTAAAGGATGTAGAGTCATCCGCTACTTGATTAATTTTTATCATTTTTATAAATTCATGACAAAGCGCAGTTTTCCCCTGACCGCCAACGCCATAAAAGGTCAAAACATTATAATCTCTATTTCCATATTGTGTTGTTAAGGCCTCTGTAAATAAGGCCCTAGGCTCTTCGCGATCAGTAAATTCTTTGTTGGCACTGAAAGAATGGTCATTTTCTTGATGTGTCGGTCCTAAAGCCATTACTCCGCCCTAATAAATCTATATTGTTATTGTTAGTTTATACATACGAAAAAGCTTACAATAAATTCCATTAAAACACTTATAAAATAATATTAGCTATTTGTTATTTAATATTTTATTGCTAGTTAATATATCTGTTTGCAACCATTGCTTTAAACATTCTTTCAACCTAGGCAATCCTCCATAACTAAACACCTCTATGTCCAACTCAATCGCCCTTCTCTTTTCCCCATTGCTAAGAGGATAAAAACTAACTAATGCACCTTTAGCTTTAATCCCCCCTAACCTTTCTGCTAATGAATCAAGCTTATACAAAGTATCACTACCACCACCATTTTCAAATCGCTTGGTTTTACACTCGATGACGTAGAGTTTGTTATTAACCAAAGCTACAACATCTAGCTCATTGCATACTTTTTTGCCGTTAATCAATCGCTCAATTTCAACACTATGTCCATCATCTTGAATTGTTTTTATTTCACTTCGCAAGTCTCGGACATAAGAAAAAGTTGTTTCTTCTAACCAGCCGCCATTACAAAAAAACCGAGCTTTTTCATGCAAAAATTCCACATTTTTTCCATCTAACTTAATTACGCCATTTCGCTCAAGATCTTCAAGTAACCATTGCAATGATTCATCGGACAACATCGCTTGATCTTGCTTTGCGGTAAGTCGACCCCGAGCCGTCATAGCCAAGTAATTAAGTTTTGCTAGACCAGAGTGAATTTTGTTTGCTTTAGCAAGCCAGCTTTCCCCAAAATCACGTAATTCTTTAGATACGCCGTGTCTGTTTTGTTGGGCAATCAGCTCGCAATCGTTTAGTTTGAAAAACTCATGCAATTTAATTTTGTCTTTGATTGGCGTGAGTCCTTGCCCTTCTGGATAGAGCCAACATATCGCATCATAGGTAGGTTCGACGATAAAGATTGGTATTTGATAACTACGAGCTATTTCATAGGCTGCTAGAACTTGTTGACGGCTTCCATTGCTAGCGTTTAACCATATTTGACTATCAACCTTCGATTCGCGCTCAAATAATTCCATAAAACTAAGCTTAATGAATTCTGTCTCTAAAGAGTTAGGTAGTTTCCACATATCAACTTGATGGCCACGGATTTTTGCAATATTTTTAAGTGCTAAAGCAGCAGATTCTTGATTGGCTAAATGAGCGATAACAAGTCGTGAACTTGGAATAGTATGATCGGCCAGTGGGGTAAGGTTTGCGCTGGGATCGTCACCGATTAGGCAGATATGTGTTACTGATTTGTTTGAATCCATATTTCTACCGTCTCTTCCTTTTATAAAATGCTAATCAGTAACCACAGTCGAATAATACTACTACAAAGATTGCTGACATGAAATATTTAACCGAATAAATCGTTGCTTATGTGATTTTAGCAATGTAAGTCTGGTTTTAGGCGAGTCCAGAAAGTTTATAAAAGGACATTTTTATGAATAAACATCTCTATCGGATTGCACCAATTCTATTTTTAGCTCTGTTCATCAATAGCATCAGTGCTAATTCTCCTGGGCAAAAAGAATTTTCTATTGGTTTAGAGTTTTATTCTAATAAAGAGTACCAAAAAGCAGCCCCCTGGTTAAAAGATGCTGCTAAACAAGGGCACCCGAAAGCAGAATTTTATGTTGGTATGATATATTTATTTGGTCACGGATTAGAAAAAGATAAATTAAAAGCCCATCATTGGTTAACCTTGTCTGCAGAGCAAAACGATCCTGAAGCTCAACACCTAGTCGGGCTTATGCATTACAAGGGAGATGGTATTGCTAAAGATTATGAGAAGGCAAAATACTGGTTTCAAAAAGCCGCTAAACAACAGAACCCAATTGCACTCTATATGGTTGCAACCATGTACGATAGAGGACACGGTTTTACTAAAGATCAAAAACAAGCGGCTAACTGGTATAAACAAGCAGCAAAACTCGGTCATACCAATGCTAACTACCAACTTGGGCTAATCTACCTTAACGGCGATGGGCTTGAACAAAATTATAGCCTTTCAGCAAAACATTTTAGGAAAGCCGCTTTGGCTAATCACAAACAAGCCCAGTACTTTTTAGGTTTAGCTTATGATTCAGGTGACGGTGTTGCCAGAAATAATATAAATTCAGCCTATTGGCTACAACGATCAGCCCAGAATGGTTTTAGCCTAGCCCAATATGATTTAGGAATAATGTATCGAATGGGAAATCCCATTAATAAAGATCCTGCAATGGCATTGTATTGGTTATTTAAAGCTGAAGCGCAAAATCTAGCAAAGGCTCAATTTGCAATAGGAACTATGTTTATCGAAGGTCTGGGTGTTGTTCAAGATATGGGACAAGCTAAATATTGGATTAAAAAATCCTATGGTAATGGCTATAAAGATACCGAAAACCTTTGGGAGAAGCTTGAACTTTATAAGTATTAGGTGAACGATATACTGGCACTAGAACTATCGAAGATATAGAGTAAAGAAAAGGATAATTCCTATAATTTGAAATCCTGATGTAGGTTTTTCCAATGTTCGATTAACTTATGTTTGTGCATTTCGTTCATCGGAAGGTCTTTAATGGCTGAATGCCACAGTATACGGGCTTTATCCATTACATCTTGTAAATGAGGTTTTACCGCTCGCCAGGGTATTCCAGATTTATCTGACCCTAACTTGACAAAGGCTAATGTGCAACATCGTAGCATATCGTTTAAGTTATAAACCTAAACACCTCCCCCAAATTACTCGAACAAAGCGTCCATAATATTATTGTCAACATATTAGGTGCTTTATAGAAAATTCAGCCATAAAAACCAAAGAGCAACCTATGTGTTTCTTTTAAAGTTTGTGTTACAGAAGATGTAAAACAAACCTAGACAGTATTTAATTTTCTTCTATTACCTTAAAATCCGACCTGGGCTAATCCATGGAATTATTTCTATTTTTTCCCCATTCTAGACCTATTTCAATTTTCAATTCCTAATACTAGACCATATGGCACTGAGAAACTTAAAGCTTATCTGCAGTTTTAAGTTTTGCTTATGAAATATTTGCAGTTTTTTTCAGAAAAAGAGCAAAAAAATAAAAAATTTCCCTATCCTATTCCATATAAGCGATCAGGATGGATAAAAATGAGCAAAAAGATCAAACGAAAATTAACACGGAGCAAGAGAGCGCAGGACTTAGTTGAAGTTACGATTCATCCTTTGGCTAAACGGGCTTTTGAGGCCTATAAGAAGATGCCGAAAATCAATTTTGACATGATCGACGTCTATTCAAAAATTCACCCTTTGGAAGAGTGTGAAGTTCCAGTTGTTCGAGGTACTTCGAAAAATGAATTCTTATTTTTCGGAAATTTTAGTCAACGAATCAGATTCGAAAAATATCGACCAAAAAAGATAAATTTGGTGATTTACTCAGACTTATCCGATGAAATCATTGCAGAACGAGCGTGGGCATCAATGATTCGCGAATGTTTCTATTACGCTAATCCTGAATTTGGGATGGGAGAAATTTACAGATTAATAAATAAAGAAATGCCCCTAAATTTTCGAAGAATCTTCTTTCAAAATAGTTCTCTTTCTTTTCGCACTCTTAGTTATGCAACAGGTCTAGCAGTAGGTGCTATCAGATACCAAATTACATGTCACAAAATATTCTTAGAAAAGGGAAGAAATAAACAAACAACTAAGAGAGGCAGTTGGAACAAAGCAAAGAAAATCCAAGACGACACACCGGTAAAAAATACTAATAATTGTGAAGAGGCATCAGTTGCATGCGTCATTACTAAAAACAAACCCAAACCCAAACCCAAACCCAAACCTAAACCTAAACCTAAAACTAAAACTAAAATCTTAAATAAAAAGAAAAGCTTTTTAGACGACGATAAAAATCGCCAACAGGATCTATGGGGGAATCATGACAAAAAGCGAACTGCTTAAAAAACTTCGATGTGATCTTCTTGAGAAAGAAGAATCTGAAGTATTGCTGAGTTACGGTGCTAAGCTGTTAGAGGAGCTAAGGAAGAGTGAAGCATCTATCGACTTGCCTTATTCAGAAATGCTTTATTGCCTAGATAAGTTTAAAGGTTTACGAACATCAAGCATTCTAGAGCGTCAGATAATTTTCGCAAAAATTAACCGTAACTTTATTTATAAAGCTCCCGTACTCGCAATGCTTGCAGCTGATTCTTCATCCGTAGAAATCAATCGGAGCAAATTTAAGCGAATTAAGTCTCTAGTACTTTTTGTCTGTATTTGTCTACTCCAACTAGGTGCAACATCAAGAGATTTAGAACTAATAACTCGTCGTGTTAGAACGCTATTAAAACCAAATTACAACTATCTTTGGAAACATTTACCGTCATTTAAAGGTGCGATTGAAAATATCAGTTGTAATTTAAATAGTGAAAAAGAACGGCTACTAGAAGAAGGTAAAGATACGAATGCTGTTGCAATCAGAAGACTACAGGAAATCGTAGCTCCTATTAATGCATTGATTAATACTAAAGAATTTGAGGAAAAGGAAACACCCGACAAAAAAACAGGTTCGACCAAGTCTCCGTTAAAGCTGTTATTAGTTGAACAGGATGATGTTCTTAGAGAAGAAGAGTTAAGTTATGTAGAAGTCATTGAAACTATTCCTACAACAAAAAATATAGATAAACAGGAAGCGCTCGGTGACCATATAAACACCGACAAAATGTTGATAGTCGATGCTAAACCACCCCAAGCTATAGCGTCTTCTAGGGCATTAAAATCATTCCACACCCTAAATAGAACAAATGCTTTCATCAAGCGTGAAATCGCTTTGTTAACGGATAACCGTAGAATGACAACAAAAGAGGTTTCAGTATTTCTTCAAACTTTTTACCAAAACCCAAATTCATTAATCTCTTTAGTTTTATCTTTTGGTTTTTTGTTTTCCCGCTCATGGAAACAATCCTGTGCAATTCTAACCAGAAAAGGAGGACTAGAGTCAGGAGAATACTTAATTAAACGCAAAAAATTTATAGCTTTAAGCTACGCACCTCAGCTACCAGAGCACCCCATCAATAATGACAATTCGAGATTTTTATCACCGACCGAAAGTCATGTGTTACTACCTATACCCGAAAAGTTCCGCCTCCTCATAAATGAGTGTTCATCGTTAAAATTTGCAGACCTTGTAAAACAGGAGGATCAAGCGAGAGAATTATTAGCAAAACTCAATAGAAGAAACAACTCCAACATAAACCTAAAAAAGATAACTTCATTCTTGTTTTTCGAACTGAAACACTCTGATATAGATCCAACCATATCTGCTTATATTTGCGGTCTATCAGCCCAAAAAGTACCGGGAATGTATTATCGAACATTCGTAGCCGAAGATATTTGTAATTCCTATTGCTCTACCCTCAAGAATATATTTGATAAACACTCAATAGAGTATACAAAACATCAAATGCCGTCACAAAACTATGTCATCGGCTCAAACTTAAACGTTAAAAAAGAAGCCGTTGCGGAAGTGTTTGAAGAAATCAAGCAGCAACTACATAGTTCACCCACAACAACCGTGAATGACATGTTGAATTTTCATAACCTTTACACGGCTTATTTTTATTTGATCTTATCAATTGCAACCGGCCAGCGCCCGATTACATCACCCTATGAAGATATAGGACAATTTGACTTACGAAAGAAACTTGTGTGGATTTCAGACAAAGAAAATCGTTCTAACAGCGCAAGTCGTGTATTGCCAATAAATGAAACGGCATTGATTCAAATTAGTTTTTTTATCAACCATCTCAAATCACTCGACCGTATTTGTAATTTAGAAAAGGCACAGCTTTCTAAGCAAATTAATAACATGTTATTGGGAAAAGAACCTTTCCTGCAGAAGTTTGAAGATAACAAACTTGTACCTTTGCGGCCTATACATGTTAAAGAAATTATCGGTGACATTTGGCCCTTAAAAGATAACTGGCATCGCCACTTTGTACCAAATCAATTAGCAGCAAAATCGCTTCCCGGCTATTTGATTCAATCATGGCTAGGGCATGAGAACTTTGGTGAGGAGAGTTTCGGAAAATTTTCAGGACTATCATGTAGTACTCTATATCAAATAAGTGATTCGATGGAAAATGTTTTTCAAGATCTAAAGATAGAAGCAATCAAAGGAGTTAAATTTTATGAATAAAAAGAGACCAAGTGTGAAAAAAAACACCACAACTAAAATAGGTAGACAAGCACGCAACAATAGAAAAAAACAAGAGCAAAAACGAATAGTTCAAGCAGCTATCAACATAATACACAAAAATATGTCATTTTTAAATTCCAATAACAGGTCTATTGACATATATCAAAACGAAGTGCGATTCGTTCAATCTAGGCTACAAGAGTCATTTCCAACTAAAGCTCAGTTCAGAGTAGCGATGGAAGTATTTGCTAACAGGGTCGAGGAGAAAAACGAGTTTTTAAACTGTGATTTTGAAGTCCCGAATGTACCCATTACCATTAAAAGATACAAACCAACGCATTCACTTGACTTTTTTAAGAATTCATCACGGGTGGGTGAACTCGCCTATCGGTTTGAAGAACTTTTAAAAAAAGAGAATATTATTAACCCTCTATCAAAAAAAGAAAAACTCTTGTTAATTCCACTATCATCAATTTTATTTGGTCCACATGGCTCCGTGACGAGCGTAGCTGCACTTGCTAACTATTTTTTAAAACATGAAAAGGTTAATCACTCAAAACTAGGTAATACTGATTTAGTTTGGATCGACCTAGAACTAAAAAATGACAAACAAAACAATGTCAGATTAGATGATAAAGAGCTATCTATCGAACGTTTTTTTATCGACTCAGTGACACTAGGTTTTATCAATCAATTTCTAAAAGATCAAAACCCTATTAAAGTAACTAAATCCTTTGATTCAAAAAACCTGTTTTCATCAATTAAAAAACTTTTAGAAAATCTGGGTGTTTGGGTCAAAGGTATCATTAGCCTAAAACAGTTATGCTTAGGTGGTACATCGGAAATGACAAATCAGGAAGGTGTAGATATCCCATGGTCTTTAGCAGAAATTTCTATGAAGAATTATCCATCTTCTTCTCTGCCAGACATTTTCTTTTCCCAAATACTTTCGCCCCAAATAAATAATTTAGGGAGAATCCAATTTAAAGATTACGAGGGCTTCCCAACTAATTTTTCTAGAACAAAAAAGCGAAGCTCAACATCCAAACCGAAATTTGTTCGAAGGCTCACAAAAGCAATAAATCAAAACGACAAAAATGGCAAGTTGATGCCCGCACAGTTTATTTCCCACGAGCTCGGGAAGTTTTTAGATCCAAACCTCCCTTTGGCTTTAGTCTGTCTAGTCAAATTCTTTCAACACCATTTAAACGACGTTGGTAATGTGGTAAGCACAGTTAAGCGCTACAGTTCAGCAATTTCAAATTTAATATGCTATATATCACATTCCCATCCCTTCGAAGAGATGGTAGGCGAAGAAATAACCGCCATTTATAAAACTCATCTAGAGGGTCGAACGAAAAAACAAAGAAGCTTCGAGGGAGGCGTTCTTCAACAATTCCATGAATTTGGTGTCAAAAACTTCGGTTTCCCAGGGTTAACTTCAAATTTAATAACTGGCTCAAAACTAAAACCCTTTGTCAACGCTGGATATATTTCTAACACCCTATATCAGAATTTATTAATTGAACTAGAAAACATCTCAGATCTCGATAGCCATACAAAATTGAGTCTAAAACTAGCAGTAGTAATTGCCTATCGAACAGGCACTAGAATTTCTGAAGTACTATCCATTAAGCTGAAAGATATTGAGCGTTCCAAAGATTTATTTTGCATCATTCGATCAAATGAATATTCCGATCTCAAATCTGTTTCGGCAAGACGACGAATCAAATTATCAACCGTTCTCTCACCTGATGAACTCAATGCACTTAGGAGTCTATTGGCAGTTCGGAAACGAACGCAACAGAATAAAAACGAGCTTCTATTCTGTCACCATGGCGACGGGTTAAGAGCATTTAATTTTAGTTCTGTTTCGCGTCTTGTTAGTGATATTCTTCGAAAGTTAAGCGGTAATCAACTTGTTGTATTTCATCATTTACGACATACTGCTATTTCTAATTTATTTCTTATCGTTTGTAAAGAATGGGAGCTTGCCGAACAGCTGACTGGATTACCACGCAAACAGCTCATAAAAATTAGGCAAAACATTATTGGAGACTCATCAAATCCTATCTGTGATTTCTGGGCGTTAAGTAGTGTTGCAGGCCATGCGTCTCCCCACACTACCATTCAATCCTATGTACACTTTTACGATCTGATTGTTTATTTGAAATTGTCTAGAACAAGCCGAATGCTAACCCGCAATCAAGCAGCTAATACCTTTGGTGTAAACACATATTTTGCTAAACAGATCAGAAAAACTAATTCACTTCCTTTAGATAAACTACCGCTTGAAGCGTTAAGAAAATATTCAGTAAAAAAACTAAAACCATTTGTTCAGAGTCTAAAAACTACCAAACATAGGCATGGGGATCAACCACTTGAAGTAGGCCTCCTCAACCAAAAACAGCAAATCACTCATTCAGATGTCTATGTTATTCTTAAAGACATTGATTTGGGACACCGCATTGACGACATTGCGTATCGTTTTCACGTACCAAATGAAAGGATAAAATTTTGGCAATGGAATGCGACTCGTTTAAAGCAAATAAAAACAAGACAAGGCACACCTCGATTATTTTCTAAAGAAAGGCTTACAAACAATCCTAATGCGATTTCACCAACTCAGCCATTGTTTAGAAATGAACGTACCCAGGTTACAAAGGTCATTCGAGAGATGAGACAGCATTATAAAAATGACAAAGATTTACTACATGAAGTAATCCGTTATTTTATTTTACATTCTACCTCAACCCGAACAGGGGTCAGCTTTAGTAACAAGAAAACATTTAAATGGTTTATAAAAGCACTAAAATCTTTTATCCCTTATCATCACTGGACACTAATAATCGTACCACATACTTTTCAAGACATGCAATCGGCAAAACGCGATTGGGCGGCGCCACAAAACATTAAAGTTAAGTTAGATCGAACTATCAAAAATAGAACTAGCTCAAAACAAGCTTACCTTCATTTGAAACATCCTGATGAAGGCGGCCTTATTTCAAGCTCAAGCAAATACACAAAATTCACCTCCACATCATTAAGGTATATTTTTCATATGATCGCAATAATGCGATTTGGCGAAGAAGACTTTAAAAAGGTTAAGGAGTCTTCTGATATACCTAACTAACCCTCATCTTTAATCATCCCTGATAGGTTATTAATCCGCTCATTCGTTTGCATGTGATTTTAGTAAAGCTTCAAAAACCGAACCATCCCGCCGAGTCAGATTTGGCACATAGCGTGAATACACCTTAAAAAGCATATTAGTATTCGCGTGTCCCATTTGTCTGGCAATCCATTCAGGATTCTCACCTGCTGCCAGCCATAGGGTAGCGGCTGTGTGTCGAGTCTGATAAGGCCTTCGTGCTTGCAACTTTAAATACCTTAGGGTTGGATGCCAAACTCGACGTGTAACGTTGCGATGGTTAAGATGACCTCCTGCACCATTGCAAAAAACGAAATCTGATATGTTTTTCGAAATAGTTTCCTGTTTTTTTAGTGCATCAGAAACAAAACTATTCATATCGATCGCTCGGAAACTTCCATCTGTTTTTGTTTCGATCAGCTCATTCATCACAAGTGCTTTATGCACCAATATTTGTTTGCGAGAAAAATCAATTTTATCCCATGTTAGTCCATCTATTTCAGATGTCCGCATCCCCGAAAAAAAACGTACTGTATAATACTCCTTAAAATCCGGCCTGACTTTTGACAAAAAATAAAAAACTTCATCAAGTGAAAACGGATTAACATCTGGTCGTTTTGTTTTCAATGGTTTAATATTTTGCCAAGGGGAAACAAAACCATAACGGTCCGACGATTCATTCAATATCATCCTTAACGGTGTAAGTATTTTATTTATACGTTGCCCTGACAACGGCGCACCTAGACGACTCTTTGTATTTGCTAGTTCAGAACGATATTGAAGTATGTCAGCTTTACTAATTTCACTAACGCTAATATCCGAAAATTTAGGAATTAGATATTTGTCCAGCGAACACGTTATGGATGCTTTATAACTCTTTCGCCACTCAACCTGTTTTTCATTAAGCCATGTTTTTGCAAATATTCCAAATAGAGGAAACTCTGAGGAGTTTGATTTAACTTGTTTTTCCAACAATCCAAATCCTGCTGCCTTTTTACTATTAGGGAAGTAGCGCGCATACTCAAAAGTTCCTAGTGTGATTTCTGCTTCTATTCTTTTTAACAATAACTCTAGACGTTTCCGGTTTGGAGGATTATCCACCAAACCGGTTGTTTCTCTACATCGTTTCTGTCGATATCTAAAATCAATAATAAGATGGTTACTACGGGAATTAATAGAAGCCATAACTGCCCCCTATCGTATAGAGGCAATAATGGAATCAACACTGGTGCCACAGGCCATATCTCTTTCAATGACTTCCCAAATATAAAGTATTTTTCTTCCATTAAAAGGTCGGATATAGTGAATGCCTTCGAGCAACACTGAATCTTTCAAACTATTCCGAATAGTACGGACGTTGTATTTAATACGTTGTGCTAATTCTTCAGTCGTTAAATAGGTTTTCATTGTTATTTCTCCAAATTGATAAAAAAAGAGCTGCTAAATGCAACTCTTGTATTTCAACATTGGAAAAATAATCGGCAATTAAGGATGGAGGAGGAAGCGAGCATAAGATCAAAAAAAAATGAGTTTTACTTTTTAAATCTGAATTTCCTTTCAATAAAAGATTATAGTCATCAACTAAATTTAGTTTCCACGATCAACTCTGACAGCTTTAAACTTTCCGACACTCGAAGAGCCATTATTTCCGCCGGTACTGCATTTTGGAAAGGCGTCCCTTTCAAACTAGGAGCCGAGTTAAAATTTACTGCATAGAGTTCACCATTTCTTTCGACAATGTCACTTCGATATATAGGCACTATTGTATTGATATCATTCATCATTATCTGACCCTCTTCATCGACCTGGTCTATTTCAGAAACCTGACTAAGATCAACTCGAACAATACCACCATTTACGGTTTTACCTGCTAACCACTGTTCATCATCAATTGAGCGGTACTCTTGACGGTTTGTCATTTCATAAGCATACACTTTACTACCAACATACAGACATCTTACGCTTTGGCCTACGTTCTTTCTATCATCTTCAATAACGTATTCAACCACAAATTCATTCTCGTACTGACTTAATGCGGTTGATAATTTTACTCTTAATGGATCAATAGCATTTTCAATCCAAACGACGACATATTGTCCTTCTGGTTTATCTACGCCGGCAGCCTTTAGTTGGTAAAATACTTCTTTTGGCGTGCCAAAGAGCGGCGTATTGATTCCGTAGGATTTAAGGATCTTGTATTGGGTCGGTTTATTAGCCCGCCATTTATTCCACCTCGTTAAGGTTGAGTTGTTATCTAATTTTTGCAGTTCGGCATCGTAATAATCTGAAAAGTCCGATTCTAATTGAATCATTTAGTACCTCTTTAGTAACGGATTATTGTTTTGTGAAAAATCTCTTACAAAAATATCAATTAAATATGCTCACAAAAACACTTTCATTTTGAATCCAACCGGTTATAGCCTTACCATTTAAATCAGTTTTTATTACAGGATTAAAAGAATCATCATTACCATTATTTATCATATTAGGTAACCCCCAAACTCCGGTAGAAGCGCGAAACCTGCAAGCAAAAATTGAAACAAAAGAGCTAGTTGTTTCTTGCCATACAACTAGAACATTATCGTTTAAATCGATTGCAACTTTAGGGTAACGTGAATACTGACTATTGTCAGCCAACAGTATTGGCTCACTCCAACTATTACCTAACGAAATTTGATTTGCGTATATATCTGTCTGAGTGTTTCCATCATCAATATTCCAAACCACAACGCCTTTACCGTTATTGTTTATAGCTGCCTGTGGTGGACCAAATTCCCCCGCATCATTAACTTTGTCAGACTCCAACTCTACCGCCTCACTCCAAGTACCGTTTAAACGATAGTTAGCCCATACGTTATCCGAAAAATTACCATTGTCTGAATCAGCCTGAAGCCAAGCGACAACAATATCTCCATTATCATTTAGTGCGATGCTTGGTTCGAACGCTGATACAGCCGAGTTTTCAATAGTTCTCGCGCTAGACCATCCCTGGACAGGATTAAACTGACGAACCCAAATACTTAGTATAGAGTTTTCTTTTTGTTTCCATACAACAACAGCCGTACCTGTCGAGTTTAATGTTACTTTCGCTTCAGTAGCATGATCTATTATAGATTCGACGGGCTCAATTTCTTGCCATACCCCACCTTGAAATCGTCTTGAATGTATTTGATTATGGGTACCTTCTCTTTGCAACCATACAACTATCACATCACCTAATTCATTCATCGCTATCTCCGGAACCAGAGCATGGCCAAAATCATTTTCTTCCAACAGTTCAGCACTAGATCAACCTGCAGTTGAATCAAAGTGACTATAGTAGATATTTGCTCGAGTTCCATCATTTTGGGACCAAACAGCTACTGCCTTACCAGTTCCATCAGTTGCGATCTTTGGTAAACCACCCTCCGTACCGCTTCCGGTAAGAACTCCAGCATTGCCCATATCCATGTTTTCTAATAATTCTGGACTCTGCCATTCACCATTTTCTAAAAGTGAATTTGTATAAATATTATATCGACCATTTTCAAGCTGAGACCAAACAGCAATTGCACTGTCATTTTCAAAATATGCAACATCTACACCTTCAGCGCGTCCATCTTTTGCCTCAATAATATTTGGGGTTTGCCAAGTTAGGTCTCGCGTTACAAATTCAGACCGGTGACCAACTATAGAATTTCCTGCAATATCAGTTATGTCGCTGCTAAGAGTAACGACATAAGTCTCTAGTATTTGTAGTTGTTCATTAGGGGTTAGTATTGCAGTTCTGTTTGATGTATCAAATGAGACTGTAAATCCAACCAAATTTCCATCTAGAGAAAGCTCAAAGGATTCATCGGAAATTGTGGATGAATCCATATCTTCACTAAACAAGACACGAATTTCAGTATTAAGAAGTATATTTTGTTCACCATCCGATGGTGATATAGATAAAATAGTTGGTGCCACTGTGTCGACTGTTGGAACCGGTTGTTCAGGCTCTTGAGGTGTTTCAGTACCTCCACTTCCGCAAGCAATAATAGTGATTAAAAACAATCCTGTAATAACTGTTATTAATTTGTTAGGTTTTCCATTTAGCATTTAAACTGTCTCCATCTTTTACAAAAATTAAAATAGATTTGCTGCTTTAAAGCAAACTTATTCTATGTGAACTTTATTATTTATTATTTATTATTTATTATTTATTATTTATTATTTATTATTTATTAAGAGGTTAAAGAAAAATATTTACTGTTTTCCTTTATTCGGAAAATTCTTTTTCAGCAGCCTTTTAACGTCTTTAACGCTTTTTGATGGGATGTAGAACATCTGCTTAAAATATTCTTCTGTTGGAATATTTTCTGGTATCAAGATGGGGCATGCATAATCCCAAACAATCGGACTAATCCAATTAGATACCACCTGCTCGGACTCTTCAAACGTTAAACCATCAACTTGGTATTGTTCTAATGCCTCAAGATATTGAACTTCAAAATAATGATATATGTGGTTGAGATGCTTGTTCCATCGCTGATTAAAATCCTTGAACCAAGCCTTATTCTTATTTTCGCTGGTTAATCCCAAGTTTGACTCATAGTCCAGCATTCCCTGAACAATAGGCAAACCAAGAAATAAATTTTGCTGTAGGTACTGAGCTATCGCGGAGCTATCCTCATAGTTATTAATTTTCCAGGCTTCAAATAGCTCCATATATTGATTAGCGACTTGTGGACGCATACTCAGATTACTTCCCACGATTTCACCTTTGCCATTTAAACAAAGAGGCACCGCATGATTAAGCATTGAGAAAACATTGGTCTTTAGGGGATGAATATACTCTTCGCAGATCAGCTGGAAATAGTGGTAACTTGAATCTTGCATTAAAACATATGAAGTTGCCTCTTTGTAAAAGCTAGAGCTTTTATTTAAAAGTGTTCCTAGGCTTGGCAGGCGATTTGAATCCTTGTGGCTTGTCATGCTTTCCCTGTTTCAGTTTTGAATTATATAAGAATATATTGTCAACTGAGACAGTATATTCGCCAAGCAATAAACAACGCAAGAATATATTATAAATGGGTTAACAAATTCGCTTATCGAACACTTCTTGTACAAATGCTCCAAAACTAAGTTCTTTTTACAATAGTTGAATCCATTTCGATTTGAACCTCTGTTTGTATCACAAGCTTCTTATCCGTAAAAAGTTCAATTTCTTTAATCGAACCAAATGGAGTTTGGTAGCCTTCTAGTCGAACAAGTTTCTTTAGATAATACCAACCAACATCATCTTGGTAAGCAATAAGTCTGAGCTTTTTATCTATTAGCAAAGGTTCAGGCCTAAGCAACAAAACTTTAACGATTTTCATAGCTCGCCTTGAAATATTCGGTGGTTATCAATTTCATCAATTAACTTGATAGAAAAACACCTTAAAGAAAATCCATCTTGCGTCCCGTTTAATATTAACGATGTATCCTGCTCCAAAAGCCATGTTATAACGGCTTGTTTATTGCTTGACTCTATACCTGTGCCGATTATGCCGAGTAACTCCATTCCGCTGGATTTGACATTCAATCTATTCAGTAGGGAAATTGCGAAGTTCGATAGCAGACCGTTCAATTTGGCTATCGAAAAAGGATCGTTGGAAATGTTTTTTAGTTGGTGTGAATTCATTTATTCGCCTTAGTATTGATTGTTCATATTCTTCAATATGTGACGAGTTTGTAAAACTACACGTTTTATTTTCAGTTTTTTATAAACTGAGTAATTCATTAATAAATTCCATCGTTGGAATTTTTTTTCCTTTTTTTCCCTTATACGCGATTATCCAGATCCAATTACCTACAATAGCAATAAGTGAGCTTGAGCTTACTTATCTAATTTGAATTTTAACCTCAACTAACTATAGGAAATAACGAAATGAAATTATCACAAGAAGAATTAAATGAAGCCAGAATGACTGCTGACGAATGGAGAATGTCTGGTGAAGATCTGCATAAAGAACCAGAAATGAGGGAGAAGCGGCTCCCTAGACATCCTGGATTTGTCTATCGGAATTCCGGCGACTGGAAAGGATGGAATCACTTTCTTGGAGTTACTGACACCAACTCGGAGGAATATAGAATCAACGAACAAACTGATAAGTTAGAAGCGGCTGCCTATAAAATTTATTGGTCATAATTAAAGGTCTCAATTTAACCTAATAGTGAACAATCAATCCGAAAGTCGTTGCAAGAAATACTCATATTGCAAAGCCTTGACCAAAGCTTTGCCCTCTTTCGTTGATGCACCACCATGGCCACCATTAGGATGTTCATACAAGTAGACACCGTATCCAAAGTCATGCATGCGAGCTGCCATTTTTCGTGCATGACCTGGATGAACGCGATCATCATTGGCATAAGAAATCAATAAAGGGATTGGATAATCCTTTGAAGGATTAATAGAATGGAAAGGAGAATGCTTTAGAATATACGCTCGCTCATTAGGATTATTAGGATCGCCAAACTCTCCAATCCAGCTATTTCCGTCGAATAATTCAGTAAAACGCTCTAGATCCAATATTGCAGCTTTACAGATAACGGCGTTAAATAGTTCTGGATATCTAACTAAAGTAGAACAAGCAGCAAATCCACCCAAACTGCCACCATAGAGACCAAGCTTACTTGGTACGGTAATACCTTTCTTAATTAATTCTTTTGCTACAGTGGCGACATCATCGACAGTTTTGTGCTTAGTTGTTCTTAATGCTGCTTTCCGCCAGCTATCACCATAGGCTCCCCCTCCTCTAACGTTTGCTATCACATAAATAGCATCTCGTGATAACCATTCTGTTCCTAATGACTCACTATACCAAGCCGTGCGAGCATCACCATATGCACCATAAACATAAATAATGACAGGGTAGTGTTTGTTGGGATCTAGATTTTTAGGTCCGACCATTTGATAGGGTATGCTGACGCCATCACTACCTTTGGCAAAATGGATACCAAAAGAAAGGTTTTCCGTTTCAAAAGCTTTGGGCGTCTCTGACCATAATCGATGAGTATATTTTTCTGTATCAATAAAATAATTGGTCGATGGATTTAAAAAACCACTATATTCAGCAACTATTTCATTATGAAAATTAGAAGCGGAATTGATACTAAGCACATCATTAGATGGCTTTTTAATATAGTTAACTACCCACTTTCCTTTATTTCGTTTTATCGATACAGGGTATGTAACTAATTCAGATAACACGTTAATGACGATATTACTTCGAGTGACATTAACCAGTTCAAATGCTTGACTAGGGTTTTGCTCAAAAATTAATTCAAGTTTGGGTTTATTTAAATCTAAACTATTCAAATCAACCCCAACAACTGAACCATCTGGATACGTAACACCGTTTGCCTGCCATTTTTCATACAATTTTACGATTGCAAAGCCGTCATGAACGCCATAGACTTCATGGCTTGTTGGGATACCAACCTCTATCATTTTGTTGTTGTAGTAAAGCCACATGAATCCATTGTAATAGTCTGTCCAATGCTGGATAAGCATGTATTTTTTTTGATTGGAGATAAAAGGCTTTGGTAAAACACCCCCAATATTCTTCCCTTGATATATGACCTTGGCGTCAGTTAGTTTTTGATGTCGATTTAGAAGATGAAGCTTAGTAGGGAAACCTGATTTGGAAGTATTTTTACCATCATAGGTTGATGCGAAGAATAAGCTATCTTTATCGTTCCAAGCTACTGAAGTAGTTCCTATTGGGATTACAATTCCATTTTTTACAAATTGGCCAGCAGATAAGTCAAATTCCCGATACTCCTTTTCATCAGAGCCATTAAGAGAAAGGCTCACCATACATTGATTAGGCTGGTCAAAATTGCAAACGCTATCACCATAGACCCAATCTTTTTGTTCGGTTTTAGACAGTTCGTCAAAATCTATTTGTATACTCCAGCGTGGATTAGGCTGGTAAGATTCCTTTATTGATATAGTTTTCAATATGCCTTTTGAATTTGGTGTGACTTTGTCAATTTGACCTATCAGATTACCTATATAAAAAACTGTATTAGGCGAATTATTCGATTGAAGCTGGGAAAGAATATTTGAACGTATTTCTTGGTACCTAGGTTTTTCAACAAACTGGCTAATTGTTTTTTGATTTTGGTTAAAAACCCATTCTTTGGAGCTTTTGGATTTTAGTTCCTCCAGCCATAAATAATTGTCTACGTCATTAGAATAACAAGTTGTCGATATAAATATTAATAAAAAAGATATCCCTATAATTCTCACCAATGCTCTCCTACAGTTAGCCTCTTCATTAAACTTCATACATTATAACCATCATTACTAATTTCAGGTAGTTTAAATGTATTAGATGTTAAATGTATTAGAGCTCAAATACTGGTTTAATTGTCTAATTAATACTTGAACGGAATTATTTGAAATTTGACCAATACATATTTACATTCAATACTGATCAAATATTGGAAGTTAGTTGATTTATGTATAGCAACAACCATCAATTAAAGATTAACAAATCATCGCCCTACCCTTTAGCTCCGTCATTAAAAGTCTAAATGCTTGTTTTTCTAATTGGCGATTCGTTTCGTATGAATTCCCTAATTCTGTTGCTAATTTCATATAGGGTATTTTTTTATCAATCAACCAGCGCCTATTTAAAACTTTTCTTGTTTCCGTTGGCTGCTGACTTACAAATTCTCTTACGACACTAAGAACCTTGCACTCATCGATAGACTCAGCGAAAGAGCTTTTGAAAGTGTCTGGTTCAATACCCGAGAAATCAAACGACTCAATCCCGCTATGACAAAAAAACATCTCTAATTCTCTAACCCGTGACTCAGCAATATCAAACTCTTTTGAGAGTTTAATTAAAGATTTCTGTGATAGAGAGTTTCGGCCAGCTAATTCAGAAAAAATTTTCGACCGGACATCCGACTTACAACGAGGAACCACAAAATTACTATACATTTCAGATCGTGCATAAGTGTTTAATGCGCCATTAATCCAATAAGATGCGTATGTCTTTAAGCTGCACTTGTCTGAAGATGTTATTTCGTAACGGTTTACCGCTTCAAAAAAAGCGATACAAGCCTCGCTACGCATTTCGTCTTCATTAAGCCCTGCTTTTTGTTTCATTCTTTTCCCTACGACTTTACTAATCCATTCGCTATGATATGGCCATAGTTTATTAGAAGCCTCTTGTTTAGCTTTGGTGTCACCACTTTGATATTTTTTTATTATTTCTAACTGTTGATTCTGATTCATTTTTTAACCTCCGTTGGTTTTTATGGAATCAGAATTAATTTATTACTGAAGTTTTTGGATGCAATTAAGGAATGGGGCAAAGTGGGGTTGACTAAATTTCGACGTTCTCAACTGGACTACCCTCGATCTGCCGGACACTACTATACTTTAAATTAAAGTAAAAAAAGGTACATTGTGAAGCTTGAGGATATTTAGAAAACCTACGACGTTTCAAACTAGTTGATTGATATTGAAATTAATCGTCATCACCCCACTTTTTTTATGTATAGGACATAAAGGTAATATAAAATTACCAATACAGCCAAATTAGGGAAAGTGAACAGCAATAAGATTAACAATTCCATATGAGGGGCTCCTTTATTTGCATTTATGGTAGTTAATGCAATACAAATATTCTAGGTTAATTTAAATCCTTAGATATTTTTATACATAAATAGTTTTACTCTTTTGTAACACAGATGATGCATTCCTAACCGGTTAAACTACTTATCAATCCAAGCTGCGGCGATTGGTTCAACAGCTTCAGGATGTAGCCATTGATTAGATTTCGCATACAGCACATTTTCTGCATTTTTAAAGATTGTCTCAAAATATTTCTTATTTAATTTTTTATCTACCTCCATCGTACCAGTGACGCCCTTTGTTTTAAGCCACTGTCCAAACGCCTCTTGATTTTCATTAACCACCCCATCATGATTTATTTGCCAATTGTAAAGTTCTTGCCGTTGTCTAACCCCGTTTTCACTCTGCCATCTCAAGAAAGAGCACATTAGTACTTCTGTATCGATGCTATCAGTTTTAATTACAGCAGTAAGACCATCAAAATCAAATTCCTTGGCACTATTTAATAAATACATAAATATAAAGTTATCCAAATCCATCATCTCGGTATTTGTCCTGCTAGCTGCCAACAAACGGTCAAAAGTTAATTCATATCTTTTTTTCTTCACCCCCAAATCATGTTGTACTTCATCGCTCAATTTTATGTGCCAAACGCTATTCTTGTGAGTTTTCTCTAATATCTGAATTTTAAGAATATCAAACATTCCTTCAACAAAAGACTTGGTATGTTCCGATGTAATAGTTAGGCTAATCGTTTTAGCGTTTGGATCAAACCCGCTTGCAAACTCAAATAACTCCCGTTGTTTTTCAACAGCTTCCTTAGCTTTATTTAGAGCATCTTCTATTCGCTCAGAAGTTCGACTAATACCTTGAGTCGTGGCTTTTTCTAAAATTGATTCAATATCTGTTAATTCTGCTAACTCGCCTAAAATATCTTCCCCTAACCTTTCATTGTATTCGCCACTCACAGCGGCCAAATCGCACACCACTTGGTCAATCCTCTCGTACATCAAATCCATAATTTGGTCATCCGCAGACTCTGGTGAGTGTACATTAAATACAACAACTCTATTTTTCTGCCCATATCGATACAATCTACCTATGCGTTGAACCAACCTCATTGGATTCCATGGCAAATCATAATTAACCATAATGTGACACTTACTTTGCAAGTTAATACCTTCTCCACCAGCTTCTGTCGAAATAAGAAACTGTCCACTATTTTCAAAGTTATAAATAGACAATTTTCTATCACTGTGTTTCATTGAACCGTTGATCATTTCCACGCAACCTTCACTGTACTTTTTCTCAATAGCTTCTTTTAAATAGTCTTGGGTTGAACGGTACTCTGTAAAGATTAGTATTTTCTCTTTTGGGTTTGTATCTAATACTGTTGGTAAAACATTGTTTATGAACTTCTTTAATTTCAAATCATTAGCTAGAACTAACTCACTTTCTAGAATAAGTTCGTCAAGCAGTTCGAGCTCACCTTCAAAGAATTCTCGGGACGATGAAGAGATATTTTCTTCAAATTCACCGACGTAACGTTCATCTGGTATCTTCGAAACTGTTTCATTGAGATCCTCATTATATTCTTCTATCAACCTTCGTTTCCTTCTCAACAAAGCACTGTGAATAGCTTTTGCGCTTGATGCGGCTAGTTTTCTGTATACGGTCATAACAAAACCTATTGCTCTCCCTGTTTGCCCCAGCGATTCCGCTGCTGAATACCCTCTTCTTAAATATGACTGTAGCGATTTGTCAAACACTCTCGCTTTCTCATCAGAATTTACTTTGAGAGCATGTGTGGTCTTCCCTACAAAGATGAAATTCCCTTGGTCATCTGTGACGTCCGACTTATTATTTCGAAACATCATCTCAGATAAGATTTCAGGATTGAAACTCAATGTTTCTATTTCTTTCTGGCGACTTGGGTTTAATAGCATTAACAAACTCTGAAACTTATCTTGCTTTCCTTGATGAGGTGTAGCGGTTAATAAAACCATCGCTTCAGTACGCTTTCTAAGTAAATTAGCAAGCTCGAAACGCTGTGAGGCATCGAATTGCATTCCATATTGCCTTCGGCTAAGTCTATGCGCTTCGTCAAAAATCACCAAGTCCCAGGGCTCTGCTCTAATTAGTTTGTCTAAATGCCCGTCATCTTTTAACCGATCTATGGAGCCGATCACATGATCGTACATTTTCCATTCCCGAGCTTCATCGATCGTGAAATTCTCTCCATAAATACTAAAATTACTAAGGCCGAACTTATGATGCAGCTCTTCCTTCCATTGGTTGGTTAAACCCGCTGGAGTTACTAACAAAACTCTTTTTGCTTGCCCTCTTTGTTCTAATGCTTTTAGTAACATTCCAGTTTCAATAGTTTTACCTAACCCAACATCATCCGCTATTAACCAGTTTAAATGGCCTGATTCGAGAATATGATGAACTAGATGAATCTGGTGAGGTAGAGGGTCAATATCAAGACGAGAAAGCGCGCCAGTATTCTGATTCCAAGTCTCTAACGCATGAGCTAGAACTTTCAATCGAAACCTTTCAGCCGAATTTTCTGCGCAATACTCCCCAACGAAAAACCGATGCTTTACTCCTTTAATCCAAGATAGCAACTCAAAGGGCAACCACCTCACCACATTACTACTAGGAAAGCTGACTAACACCTGCTCAAACTCAGCAACTCTGCGGGTCTTCAAAATTATTCCTTCACCTAAAGATGTCTCTATGGCTGATGAAGGGTGATGCTGCACTTCCATACCTACGCTAAATCCGCACGTTACTGAATCTAATAAAACAGTATCTTTTTCCACGCTCTTATCGTACCATTTTATTTTTAAACTAATTCCCTCTGTACCATCCATCGAATGGATTACCAATCCCAATCCATATTTTTTATGTGAAATCCAACATTTTTCTACTGGGATTCGAGTTTCTAAATTACTCATGTTTCTAGTTCCTTTTCTTGTATCTAATCATTATTAAACTTATCTCATTACCTTTACGCTCGTTGGATCAAACTCTTGGTCTGTATAATAGTAATTTTTAGGTGCATATTTCTCATTTAGATCAACTCCACATCCATAAAGAAATAAAGCCTCGGCTGAAGTGTTCCGCATAAGTTCTAGATCATCTAAACTATCATAAGCAGATTGCTCTCCAAATCTTCGGAAATCAGCAATATCAATATTCGCCAACGTAGAGTTAATACGATAGCTAAATAAATAAATACTAAATGCCTTGTACTTACCTCTTAACAACCGACATGAATACCAATACTCAAATTCCATTTCTAAGAAATCTATTATTTCCTCTATTACTGGCATTCCGTCGAATAACCTAACGATCCGCAAAGCTTGTTTCCAACTGCAATGGCGATAAGTTGCGCCCGTCGACTCTCCCATTGCCCAAACTCGGGAGAACGTTATCCAGTAACGCTCGCATTCTTTCCAAACTTTTTTAACCTCATAAGCCAATTCAAGTTCGTTACGAACCATACCTAGGCTAACCTCTCGCTCAATCGCTCTTTTGGTTGCACTCCACCCACTTTCGACGAAAATTTCAGTTATTAAGGTAATATCCTTCTGTTCCCATCCAACAGACTCAATGAATGAAATCGCTTGCTGACGCGCTCTGCCAAATGAGTCTATTTTATTATCAAGCGCACTGTTTTCCTTTTCTCTTAAACTCCCGTCTTCTTGAGCTAATTCTTCCTTTAATTCATCTGCCTCATCCCAAAATTCATATATTTCAAAGTCTGAGTTTTCTTGAAGTCCCTCGCCACTAAGAGGCTCACTTGTTGAAACTTCAGTCACCTCACCAAAGCTAAATTCGTCTATCGAATCAACTACAATTTCATCCTCGAACAAGTCATCGATAGATCTTTGATTACTCGGCACTATCCCTTCGTTGTCAAGATGTTCTTCATCCTCTACTTCGAAATTTAAATCGATTTTACTGTTATTGCTATATTGTTCCTGTCCGTTAGAATATTCCCCAAAATGCAATGGGGCGGTCAATTTTCCATTTTCTTCTTCACCCGACTCCTGAGCTTTGGTTTTACGTGAGTCAAGATGGTTTCTAACATCTGTCTTTTCGCTTTTTTTCGTTAATATTCTCAGTTCTTTTTCCTTATCCGCTGTAGTCTCAAATACTTCAATATCAAAAACTCTTTCCTCTAAAGATTGCTTTTCTTCTTCCATAAAAAAGAAATCTTCGTTCGATACTAAATTTAAATCTAATTTCTCTTGCTGTGCCAGAGCTTCTCGAGCCTTATCAAAATAAAATTGAGCTCGATTAGGTGTTGACGATATAAGGAGTGTCTTTGCTAAGGAATTAATTATTTCAATATTTTCAGGAAAGTTCGAAAATCCTTTCTCTAGCACGTAAATAGCTTTGGTTATTTCCGCTTTAGCAATTAGGTTTGAGGCGAGTCTAAGATAGTGTCCTTCGTCTTTAGGCTTATTTTGTAAAAGAGAAGACATATCTAATTGTACTCATCTATGACTTTAATTTGCTCTATAGTGTGATGAACTTCATTTTCCATGCCATTTACCTACTAAATTTTCATCTTGACCAGCACTTAATGTAAATCCTCAGCGCTAGCTTTTATCATTTTAATTTTTAATCTATGAATTTGATTTAGGGGATAACCGATTAACCATATCCACTAAATTACTCGGTCCTGCATCCTCTTTAATCATTCCAGTATTGCTAGGTCTAAATAAGGTTTGTAAAATTAATTGGCGATCTTCTTCCCTTGGGCCTTGACCTTTTCGTAATAAAGCCAAATAGGTATGTATCATTGTTCTGCGTTCTTGAGCGTCGGTTCTTAGATGATTATGAGACATAAACAAATTGGCGCAGATTTTTACAATCCAAACACCGAATGATGCTAAGAGTGCGGATATTAATAATCTACTAACCTGTATGTCTTTAAAACCGACCGCTAGATGATTATTGGCAAATGTAATAAGCGAATACAAAACTATCGCTACAGCTACGCCGGTTGCTATCGCAAACCATATAGAAGCCGACTTGTGGTATTTTTCCTGAGATTTCCAATACCTAACAGACGCTTGAAGTGCCAACTTGTCGTCATAAGTCTTTGTTAAATTTTCAAGGTCTTCTTTTGCTTTTGTTAACTCTGAGGAAAACTTTTCTTTAAACTGTTGCTTATGTGATTCTAGATCTGTGGTTTGGGTTTCTGTTTGTTCTTGCCAACTTCCAATCAATCCATCGACCTTTTGGTTTTGTATGGTGGCCTCATCTATTTTGCCTTGATACTCACTGACCCAACCATCTCTTTTTTCTGTTAGTTCTTCATCCCAGAGATCACGGAGTTGTTGCATAGATTCCGATTGGTCGTTAACTTGATCTGAACTTCCTGAAACATAATCTTCCGCTTGTTTTATTCCATCTAATACAAATCTGTCTAAACCCGTTAAATTAATGTTAAAAATCACGGCAATTGCTGCTACTCCATATTCGGGTCTTAATTTTGCCTGCCTTTGTATAAATGAAGCAAACGGAGCATCCTCTGTAAATATTTGCTTGCTAGAAAGATTATTTTGGAAAGTGTTTATCCAATTTGTAACGTGATTGTTATAGTTGGTAGGATCATTCTTGAACCGTCCTAAACCATTAGTAATTTGTTGTTGTAAAGCATTCCAACAGTTATCAGAAGCAACAAACCAATTGTTAGCACTATATCTATTACTAACATTCACATGAAAACGATAAAGTTGACGCTGCACCTGAACCCAAGCCAATAACTTATCAGGATCATCGAACCATTTACTGCCAGCTTCAGTCTTTATAGTAATCCGCTTTAATTTTTTTCGCTCTTCCGTATCTGACATTTTAATCCTTCGTCTCTATCTACACACTTAGCTCTCAAAACTATTAAATACATACTTAATTACAACTTTATACTTCAATGATGCTATATTCTAATCTCATCAATAAACTCAATTGCTTCAAAGCAGGATTTACTGATTCGCTGCCCTATCGAGTGTCCGTTAATTATCGAATTATCGTCACCAGCGACTCTTAACAACTTGCCAACTTCTCGAAACTCCTCCGAGTTTTGCTCAAACCGCTCTTGCTGCTCCTCCCACGGAGAAATCAATACTTTCAGAGATTTTTCTGTACGCGGGTCAAAAGATGCTTTGATTAACCATCCAGCTAAAAAACCATAGTCACGAGGCAAAACATCCGATTCAGAGTTCACTCCTAATAGAAACTCAATAACCTCGTTTGCTACTAAGTCACCATCCGAATATTGTTTGTACAGCGAAGGGTTCTCTTGTCTTAATGCAAGCAACAAAGGAATCAAGAGAGCAACTAGATTATTACTATCCCCAAAAGTCCTCAATACAAGGTTAAGCCTTGCGGTGAGTTGCTGAATATCTCGTATTTGGTACTCAAATTTTTTACTTACTATAATTAGAGAGCGCTCTAACATTCTAAGTTCGTCTCGATGTTTCTTTCTTTTTTCAAGCGCCTTGCTCAACGAATTTAGACTTGCTCTGACTATATTTTCGACTGGTTGTTCTCTTAGCGAATACTCCATATCAATAAATCGCTTCAGGTAATTCAGACCATCAAAGTTACTACCGTAAACACCTTGAATTGATTTACCTAACTGCTCTTTATTCACGGCAAGTACAAACACAATATTAGGGATATCAAATAAGTGCTTTATTCTTTCTAGTGTTTCAATTGCATAGGTGGGTCTGCATCTATCTAGTTCATCAACAAACACAATTAGATTTTTTTGACCTTCTGGCAGTGCTTTTGTAAGTTCACCGAGGTTTATCTTGAATTCTTCAAGTATAGATTTATGGGATTTAAATCCGCTAACTAAGTCGTTGGTCATGTCACCAGCGTAATCCGCAGCCAGTTTTTCATATTCTTTATCTAAATCTAAGCCTCCTAGAGTTGCCATTTTTGCTGTGACTATCGCTCCGCGCTTAAGCAGTCCAGGCACTAAATCTTTTGTTTTTTTCCATAGCTTTTTTGCTTTGCCTTTATCAGCAGACAACCAATCATCAAACTCTGCCAACATAGGAAGAAGTGGGTCATCAGAAAAATCGTTTTCCCAAGCATTAAAATACAGGCTAACAGCACCATTTTGTTCTTTAGACAAGTAGTGCTGCCAGAGTCGAATGAATGTGGTTTTACCACCTCCCCATGGCGCATCAATGGCAAAGACCAATGGTGCATCGACATTTAAGAAAACTGGCGTTAAGTTTTCAATTTCTTTATGCCGCTCCAATATGTCAGCTCCACAAGGCCAGCTATCATCCAGCTCAATATCTCTAATTTTTAGTGATAGAGATTTTTTTGGTTCTGACTGTTCTTCTTTTTCTGACATTCTTAAACCTCCTTGTTTATTTCTATTATAATTCGCCTTTGAAGGCTTTTTGGCTTAGGGAATCAAACAAACTTAAGAAGTTAAACTCCGAACAATACTTAGACTCAAATATTTTAAGAAATTTCTCAGCTATACGTACGTATTCTCTTTGTTTATTTATTGGCGGTAAATATAAATCAAGTTCCTTTTGCTTAGTAATTCCCAAATATGCTCTTGTAGATTGAATCCCTAGTTTCTTAAAAACTCGTTGGAAGGTTGTTGTATCAAAGTATCCTTTCAAAAACTCTGGTTCTAATAGCTCCTTATCCAATCTATAGTAGGTTGTTTGAGGACTGAATATATATGTACTGTAAGTGTTGTCTAGTACAGCAGTAAAACCCAAAGACCCTTTGTGAGTAAGTAAAACATCTCCAGGTTTAGCAAAGCCGATTCTCAATTTCTTGAGCCAACTTTCATCAAGATAGTAACATTTATCAAATAGTATCTTTCCTCGCCTCACGACATTTGCAGCAATAAACGGATAGCCTTTGTCCGAAAAGTCAGCCACTTTAGGGTGATCATTTCCATGATTGCCATCTTGAACGCTTAGTATTTGACCATTTTCGATGCAGTTTTGAACTGTACATTTCTCCCACCCCTTCGGATTACTAACCGGATCTCCAAACATATCCAAAAACACAGATCTCAAAAAATCATCAGCGAGCTGAATGGCTTGTTGGCGTTTGCGGCGGATGGCATCGGCTTTATCGAGAATGGCGGCGATACGTTTTTGTTCGGCTAGGGGGGGGAGTGGGATTTCTATCCTTTCTACTTGAGCAGGTCTTGCTCGAACTAATGATCCTCCCACACCAGCAACTGTATTCATAAATTGTTGATGAAAAATATTTGAAGTCAAAAAATGTTTTAAGTAGTTGGGAAAAAAACCTTTACCTCGAAAAATAATCCATTCTCCCGAGCCTATCTGTCGACGCCCTCTATTTGGAGGAACAACCCAACACCGTCTAATATGAGGTATTATTTTTGAAAGTAAAACATCTCCCGGTTGCACGCAACTTTTGGATGAGCCTATTTCCTCGCCAACTAAGACCTCTTCTTCATTCTTATCAAAGGCAGGTATACTTAGGAGGTCGAATACTTCTTCTGGAAATTTAGCAGGATTAACTGAGCCGCCTCTTTTGAGCATAAATTCGCTCGCGGGAACTGTTGGCCAACTCACAACATTAACTCCAACTCTTTCAACTCATTCTGGGTCGTTCCAACGCGATCCTGCGCCCACGACATTAGTGCATCCGCCCCACAGGGATGTGGAAAGTGCAGAGAAATGTCTGGAGCAATCTCTGCCTTGCACGTCATATCGTTTATAAATTGAGAAAATATCATTACAGCATCTCTTCAAGTTCTTTCAGTTCTGAAATTATATCTTTTTCTAAGTCCATCAACCGCCCCAATATTTCCTTCGGCGGATCATAAACCTCTTCTTCATAAACTACTTCCTTATATCGGTTTATCGACAAGTCATACTTATTCTTTTTAATATCCACAGCATCCACCACAAAGGCTTTTTGGGTTTTGTCACCAAACTGCTTTTCAACTTTCGCTTTTGATGCATTGCTCTCGGTAAGCTTAGAATAAGCTTGCCATTGCGTTAAAGAATCGGGCAGGTCATTCTTTTCAACCGGTGTTCTTTTATCATCCAACGAATAACCGTCTGCCTGCAAATCATAAAACCAAACTCTTTCAGTCTCACCACCTTTGGTAAAAAACAAAATCGCAGTACTTACACCCGCATAAGGTTTAAACACCCCACTCGGTAAACTAACAATACCTTCCAGTTGATTATTCTCAACTAAAGTCTTACGCAACTGCTGATGCGCTTTACTCGAACCAAACAAAACACCATCTGGCACAATCACCGCTGCACGACCACCCACTTTCAGCATTCTTAAAATTAATGCGACGAATAAAAGTTCCGTCTTTTTAGTTTTAACCGTTCTTAATAATTCAGGATCAATATCTTCTTCATCTAGACTACCTTTAAATGGTGGGTTGGCTAAAATAACATCAAACCCTTCTTTGGCTAACTGAGGGAATTTTTCAATAAAACGCTGACTTAAAGTATCCTGATAATGAATATCTGGATCCGTTACCCCATGCATTACCAAGTTCATCGCTGCGATTCGTAACATGGTTGCGTCAAAATCAAACCCATGAAACATATCGTTATCAACATGTTTTCGAGCGTCACCTAACAAATCGCCGGTAAACAAAGTTTGAGTCACTTCCTTACCATTAGCGTCTAATACAGGATGGCCTTCTTCATCTAAAACCAATTCGGTAAAAGTTCCTTCAGGCGAGCTATATTTTTCCAACATAAACTCATAACTGGTACTTAAAAAACCCGCCGTACCACAAGCCGGATCACAAATGCGATCAGTCTTGTCAGGATTAGTCATATCTATCATGGTGCGTATAATATGACGCGGAGTTCTAAACTGACCGTTAATACCTGCGGTGGTTAATTTACTTAACAAATACTCGTACAAGTCTCCTTTGGTATCACTTTTATCCAGTGGCAATTCATCTACCATAGCGACTGCTTTAACTAGCAAGGAAGCCTTTTGAACCATTAACTGAGCATCTTTCATAAACTCGGTAAATAACGATTCTTCACTACCCTCTGTACTGGTCTTGAAATACGGGAATAACTCATCCCTAACCACACGCATTAACTCATCAGCCGATTCAATGTGTTTGAGGTTCTGCCAACGCAAGTGTTGCTGACTTTCATTAAAACGTTTTTTAAAGGATTCTTTGGTTCGTAGTGCTTTTTTCTCATCGCTGGTTTCATTCATATCCAGCAATCGGGCATACATTAAAAAAGTGATCTGCTCGATAACCGTTAGCGGATTAGTAATACCGCCCGTCCAAAACTCTTCCCAGAGCTTATCAATTTTGCTTTTTAGTGGACCTGTGATCATATACTTCTCTTAGTTTTTTATGTTCAAGTTGTTGGGTTACGAAACGCCCCGAAATTGTTGCCAACAATTTTCGAGATACACTCCTTCCATGGAGATAAAATACGTTTCTAACCAAACCTACATGTTTTCTAGAATGCTAATTTTTTAATAAAATGAATCTGGAGTTTCAACCGTTGCTTTTGCTTTACCAGTCGTCACTTCAAAGTTTTTGATAAATTCTGCAATCAAATGAGCTTCCTTATCTTGAAACAATCCATCGATACCATCTTGATGCAATGTGGAAAAAGGCTGCTCGTATAATCGCTTAATTGAAATTTGACCGGTTCGACAAATTTCATTTTTAAGTAAAGCTAAAAAGCGCTGCTGCAATGTTGATAAACTAATATGGTGCTGCTGAACAAAACGAGTGAACTTATCATCAATCGCGCCTTTGTCTAGCCCAACAATGGTTCTCAGTAATTGATCAGCACTGACTGCCGAATCAGGAAAAAACTCTTTTAATAACTTTAAATCTACATTGGCATTTTGAGTGTGTACTAATGAGTTAAGTGATTCTAATTCGCTTTGCGTAATAGCCTGTCCACTTCTGATCTTTTGCAGTACTTCATTGTTTTCAAACAAAGGCGCTAGAGTCTTCTCAACCTCCTGACGATAGATTTCATAATCGACTGTTCGTATATTTGTCTTACGCTCTGCGACTTCTATCTTTAAATGGTTTTCCGTTATATCATAAATTGAAACTGGCTCTGATGGTGGCACAGGCTTTTTCTTTTGCAGGTGAATAATGGCTCTCAATTCTACTCGTACTTGCTCTAAGTCATCCATCTCAGCTGTCTGCCAAAAAATATCAGGTTGTACTTTTTTGATGGTTTTGGCTTTAGCGCGTACCTGCCCTAAGTTACCCAACAAGTTTCGAACCTTTTCTACAATAGGCTCGCGCGTTTCTTCAATAAGCTCTGGATTGGGCTTACTGATATTAAGCAGTTTCGCATATTGAGCATTGACAATATTCAAATCAAATTTAATCGCTTCACTTTGTCCCTGAATGTTTCGCCATTGCATTAGCGGTGCCATTTTATCTTTAAGCAAACTCAACGTAGTGGGTGCGAATTGTTTAAGCAAAGTTAGATCGCTAAGCTGTTGCTTGATCCGCCAATTATCTTTAATAGCAATGCTGTTATCGTCAAGGCTGTCAATATCCTGTTTGATCAATACAATCATCTGTTCAAAACAACCAATTTCACCTAGCTTCAATGCTTCTTCAGCAAATTTCAATTTAGCTTCAAATAACTTCTGACTGAGCGACTTAACCTGATTGGGTTCTTCATCATCAGGGTCAAGTTCAAAATATTCAAAGTTTTTCCAATGATCAAAAATTAAAAATTTGGTTTTATGTTGTCCCGGTCCAAATAAATCTTCACATAGCCTGGTGCCACGCCCTACCATTTGCCAGAACTTTACTTTAGATTTTACTGGCTTGGCGAAAACTAAATTCAGTACCTCTGGTACATCAATGCCCGTATCAAGCATATCAACAGAAATAGCGATAGTAATCTGCTTACTAGTACCATCATTCAATTTAAAATCATCAATGAGTTCTTCGGCACGTTCATACTTTGAATGGATCACTCGGCAAAAATTACCACCGTACTCTGGGTACATTTCATTGAATAGTTCACTTAGTAATTCAGCATGTTCAATGCGTCTAGCAAAGATCATCGATTTACCCAGAGTTTGACCGTCTGCCAGTCGCAGACCATTTTCCATTAAGTTACGTAAGATTTGTCTGTTAGTGTCTTTGTTATAAACAGCTTTATCAATAGCTTTAGCATCAAAATCTAAGGTGTTGGGATCAATGCCCTGATCTTCTAACTCTGCAATTTGCTCATCTGTCAGGCTGTGTCCTTTTATTCCTTCGCGTAAAAACTGCGTTGTATGGGAAACCACTTTAAAAGGTACCAGGTTGCCGTCTTCAACCGCTTGCTCTAAAGGATAGTTAGCGGTAGGTAATTTATATTCACAACCAAATAGTTGACTTGTAGAACGGCTGATCATTTCAACTGGCGTTGCCGTTAAACCTAATTGCATGGCGTCAAAATATTTAAACAGATCGCCATACACGTTATAAATGGAGCGATGAGATTCGTCAGCGATAATTAAATCAAAGTAGCCCGGGTCAAACTCTTCCATTAATCGCATCATACCCGGATAAGTTGAGACATAAATGCGTGCTTTTTTCTTATCGTCTTTTTTGCTCTTTCCAACCACATAGAGCGGCTCACTCAAAAATTCGTTATAAGCATTTCCAGCTTGTTTACGCAGCTCTTTACGGTCACATAAAAATAGCACACGCTTCGCCCAACCAGCGTCAAACATACGTTTGGTGAGAGCAATAGAAACTCGTGTTTTACCGGTTCCAGTTGCTTGAACAATTAATGCTCTTCGGTGTTTATTAGAATAACGTTCACTGACCCGGCTGATCGCTTCAATTTGGTAAGTACGACCAGCAATATCAATATCAATTTCAACTTCATTAATATTGGTTTTATTAGCGCGCTGGCGAATTAGGTACTCGACACTGTCCTTGCTATAAAAACCATAAAGTTTACGAGGCGGAAAATCTTGCGCGTCATCCCAGATAGTGATGTCGTAACCATTGGTGTAAAAGATAACCGGACGCTGACCATATTTTTTATGCAAAGCATCGGCATAAAGCTTAGCTTGATGGCGTCCTTTTTCAGCATTTTCTCTAGTACGCTTAGCTTCTATTACGGCGATAGGCTTGCCGTTATCACCCCAAAGTACATAATCACAATAGCCAACCCCTGAATCTGTTGGTTGGTCTACGACCATTTCTTCAAAGGTGACTTGTTCTGTATTTTCACCTTTAAGTAAATCAATATCCCAACCACGACTGTGCAGTTCAATATCAATTAACTTACGGCGAGTCTCAGCTTCATTGAGCTCTAAATTGTTTACCGCAGCCAAGCTCTGTTTTCGGAAGCTGGCTTGCTTGGTTTCATCTAGTTTTCTTTTAAGTGCACTGTTTTCCTTAACCGCTTTTTTCTCGGCTTCTTTCATTGCCTTTAATTCTTCAAGCGCTTGCTCCAATTGCTCCTTATGCTTATTTTGCAGAGATTCAGTTTCAGACTTTACCGATTTTGGCTTATTTAACTCGGGCGCGCTAAACAGCTTTGGCTCTTCAGTTCCGCGATTATCGGTAAAGCGCAATAACCAGTAACTTAGGATATGTGCTTCTTTTAAGATCCAGAGAGTTTCGTTTTTATGAAACTTACCCTCATGCGCAGCGCGGTTACCGGACTTACGAATAGCGTGCAGTTTATCAATAATGCCATTACTGGCGATCATTGACTTAAAAGAGTCATCATTTAAACGATTAATAAAGTTATCGCCAGGATAAACAGGAAGTTGACAATGGCCATAAACGATATTGACCAACATTTCACCATAGCAACGCAATTTAACTAGCGAACTTTGTGGATCACTATAACAATACTGCTCCGCGAAACCAGCAAGACTTGCTAGCTCTGGCCAATGCTCTCGTAAGTGTTCAAAATTAATTGATTGCATAAATTCTATTTTCTTCATACCTCAGCTATTGCGAAAGCTGTGCCAAGAAAATGATACTCCCTTTTATTCTTTATTCGATTCCTAATTTCTTCATGCGATTAAGAAGTGTTTGGTGATTAGCTAACCCTAACATTTTACTTGCTTTGGATTTATTGTTCCCCGTCAACTCAAGTGCTTGTGAAATATAATTTTTACTAATACTATCAAGTATTTGACTTAAGTCTACACTTTTCCCTCTTTTTAAAGTGGGTTGTTCATTTGTGTCGCTAATGGCGCGAGAATGAAGCGCTTGTTTAAAATTCTCAAGGGTTATTTTATTGCTATCTGACCATAGTAATGCCCGGCTTAAGGTATTCCATAATTCCCTAATATTTCCCTGCCAAGACTGCTCTTGTGCAAATTTAATTACATTTTGGGAAATATTTTTACGTTCAAATTCTAAATGCTTGCCGGCGATGGGGTTAATTTCATTTAATAGAGCCTTAATTAGACCCGGAATATCTTCAACGCGTTCGCGTAAAGCTGGTAGTTCAATAATGCCAACAGCTAACCGATAAAATAAATCCTCCCTAAAACTACCTTGAATGATTAAGTCGTTCAGATCTCTATGAGTGGCCGCAATAATTCTAACGTCAATTTTAATTGCCGATTGACCTCCAACCGGTAAAATTTCTTTTTCTTGGAGGACTCTTAGTAGCTTTACTTGCGCTTCAGCTGATAACTCTCCTACTTCATCTAAAAATACTGTTCCACCATTGGCTGCTTCAAATAGGCCCGCGTGGTCTTTATCTGCCCCAGTGAAAGCGCCTTTTTTATGCCCGAACAAAATTGAATCAATAAGGTTTTCAGGTATAGCACCGCAATTAATAACTTTGAATGGTTTATCTTTTCTTAGGCTGTCGAGATGAATTGCATTAGAGAGTCTTTCTTTACCAGTGCCGGTTTCTCCAAGTATTAATGCCGACAAGTCTGTTCGAGAGAGTTTTTTTGCTCGTATAATACATTCTTTCATCGCCTGCGAGTGAGTTATCATTCGATCAAATGCTGACTCTATTGAAGGCTCGGAAGTAGTTACTGTTTGAAGTCGATTATCCGTTGCAGCTTGATAGTGAGCTTTGAAATCTATGGGCACTTCAACTAATTGAGCGCCTTGCTCTTTAGAAGATTGATAAAATTCGCAATTACTTAGACTTTTTCCTATAAGCACAGATACTACAGTCATTGCGCCAGTCCCTGACGCAAGATTAATGGCAATTGAATCGAACTTAGGGGAAACTTCATCGATTAGGACAGTTTGCATTAACTTGGCAATTGATTTGTAATGTGTCGGCGACGAAATTGATGCTTTACGTATTTTGACTTTGCTAAAGGGCCTATGTGCTTTTGCTAGTTTACCTTTCAACCAATTCTCGTATTGACTCCAGTCTTGCTCCCAATCATTAGCCATTATAATAATTTCATCAAATGGAATTTTAGGTAAAAGGGCAATAGATGCCAACGCACCGTCGTTATCTTCTTTCATTAATTGCAAATCAGTTGAGCCTAACCACGAAATCAACACTTTCACTTATATTTTCTCCGCACACAATATTTATTAGTAAACAAATTTATCATATTGTAACATTTATTACATTTTATGTTTTCTTCTATCAAGTCAAACTAATAACACAGCATTTAACCAACTGATAAATATCATTTTTTTACCATGCCTAATTTTAGGCATACATTCTGCAACTGTATTCTGACAAGCAAGATTTGAAATCTAACATTTGAGGAAACAAAACCATGAGTAAATTAATTAGCATTAGTCCAACAGAAGAAATGACCTGCCCACATTGTGAAAAAGAATTCGAGCTAAAAGATGGTATCAGCCATCAAACTATTGAAGGTTACGAACAAGCATATAGACAATGTCTTGAAAATGACCGCACCAAGATTGAAGCCATAACGATCGACTCGACCACTAGAAAAACAGCCGAAAAATATATATCTCAGATTGCGGAATTAAACGCAGAACTTAAAGCTAGCTCTATTGGTCAACAAGCGCTAGAAAAAAGATTGACTTCAGTACAAGAGAAAGCACAAAAAGATGCTGAATTAGCAGCATCCAATAAACTAAAACAAATCGAAAATGATTTGGCTCAAAAAAATAAACAACTCGAAGATTTTGCAGAAAAAGAACTAATTCTCCGAAATGAAAAAAATTCTTTAGAACAAAAAAATAGAGAATTTGAATTACAAGTTCAACGACGGGTCGACGAGGAAAAACGACAAATAGAAACAAAACTAGGTGAAAACTTTAAGCTAAAAGAAGCTGAATGGAATAAAAAAATATCTGACGCACAATCAGCGAATGAAGATCTCACTCGAAAATTAGAGCAAGGATCGCAACAACTTCAAGGTGAAGTACTAGAGCTTGAAATTGAAGATGTACTTTTATCCGGCTTCCCGGATGACTCGATCAGGCCAGTTGCCAAAGGAGCTCGTGGTGCAGACATTATTCAGTCTGTAATGACTCGATTAGGAAATCAATGTGGCGAAATTATCTGGGAAACCAAAAGAGCAAAATCTTGGAGTAGAGATTGGGTAAACAAACTTAAACAAGATCAACAAAATGCTAAAGCATCAATAGCAGTGATTGTGAGTACAATTTTTCCAATCGAAACTAAAGAGTCATTTATTCAACATGAGGGAATTTGGATTGTTCGACCATCCGCAGCTAAAGGCCTAGCAATTGCTCTACGAGCTGGATTAATCTCTACCGCAAAACAACGTTCTATTACAGCTGGGAAAGATAAAAACAAAGAAGCACTTTACGATTATCTTTGCAGCCCACAATTTACTCAAAAAGTAATTGCCGTTTGGGAATCTCAGAATTTGATGAAGGAGCAGCTAACAAAAGAGCAAACTGCTATGAAAAGGCTTTGGAAAGTACGAGAAGCACAGCTTGATAGGATTTCAACTAATGTTGCCGAAATGTGTGGTGAGCTTGAAGGTATCGCTGGAAGCGCTCTTCCACAGCTTGATACTATCGAACAGTTACTTTTAGATGAAGCCCGGAGTTGCTCCTAATCTCATTTCTATTTGCTGTTTGGTTTCGAGCGAGTCTGTTGCCAGTTTAACAGTCTCTCTCCGTTTTTCTTTTCATTTATCTCAACTCTTAATTAGGTTGTTGAGAGTGCAGACTGTCTACCTAATTCAAGATTTTTATATGCATGTGACCAAAACAGGGTCGTGTTCAAAAATGTTAATTTTCTACACTTCTACCGCCACCAAAAATTTTAACTCTCAAAAATTTTGGTCACCATTTGGTCACCGTTTGGTCACCGCACGAAAAATTGGCATTTTTAAGCGCTACAATAGCTTGTGTTTTTAGGCTTGTTTTTTAGGAATTTAGGCGCAATTTCGCAGCCAAAAACAAACTGCTATTTTCAACTGAAATTATTAGAAAAATAAGAATGGTGCCCGGGGCCGGAATCGAACCGGCACGACCGTTAAGTCGCAAGATTTTAAGTCTTGTGTGTCTACCAATTTCACCACCCGGGCATCGGGAGGTTGTTTTATCACCTTGAAAAACAAGGGAATATGGAGGCTGGAGTCGGAATCGAACCGGCGTAGACGGAGTTGCAGTCCGCAGCATGGCCACTCTGCCATCCAGCCATAATTTTGTAGCTTTGCTTAAACAATCTCATCGGTAAATTGAGCTGTTTAAGACTAAAAAAACCCCGGCATTATTGTTATAAAACCGAGGTTTGTATCTAGATTATAAACCTAGAAAAATTCTGGAGCGGGAAACGAGATTCGAACTCGCGACCCCGACCTTGGCAAGGTCGTGCTCTACCAGCTGAGCTATTCCCGCGTCGAGAGCAGGCATTCTACAGAAAGATATTTTTCTGTCAAGCAACATTATCAGAAGATTTACAACTTTTAATCTCATGGTTAAAGTTTCGCCAAAACTAGCTATTTACTAGGCTTTCATAGCCCTAGACAAGGGTAGATTTCCGCCTATTTTCGCTGATTATCCGCATTTAACAGTGGCCAGGTGGTTTGCAAATAAATCACCATTGACCAGAGCGTTAGCGCCACCGCAATATACAAGAATATATAACCAAAAATAGTTAACCAAGAATGGTCAAATATGGATACGATTGATTCTTCTTTACCGGCTAAAAGGAGGAAGAATATAGCTGATAACTGCATCAAGGTCTTAAATTTAGCAATATTTACCACTTTAATCGCCGATCGCTCGCCATGTTCTGCCATCCACTCACGTAGTGCAGAAACGGTAATCTCTCGACTGATAATAACCAGAGCAGGAACTGCAATCCAAAATGTCGCATGCTGTTCAACTAGCAACACTAATGAAGCTGCGACCATTAATTTGTCGGCAACCGGATCAAGAAATTCCCCCAATCGAGATTGCATATCAAATTTTCTCGCTACCCAGCCATCAAACCAATCAGTCCATCCAACAATTGCAAAGATAATCGCCGCAGTTGTTTGTCCCCAAGTAACAGGAAGATAGAAGAAAAAAACCAATAAGGGAATGCAGAGTATTCTGAATGATGTCAATAAATTTGCAATATTCATATCTAGCTAGCCATTAAAGGTTCATCAGAGAATTGAGGTTATTCTATCACTGATAACAATAAAAGATAGTTGTGATTGGGAAGTTTAGCGGTGAAAGAAGCAATTTTTAAGATTTAATCATCTAATGCAAAAAGTCGTAAATTGTTTCCGCCAATTTTGCGTTGATCCCTTCCACCTGTTTTAAATCCTCCACACCTGCTCGTTTCACTTCTTGCAAGCCGCCGAAATGTTGAATAAGTTGTTTACGGCGCTTAGCACCGACACCCGCAATACCTTCTAGGGTAGAAGTTTGACGTTTTTTATCTCGTTTTCCACGATGACCAGAAATCGCGAATCGGTGAGCCTCATCACGTATGGCTTGGATCAAATGAAGTCCCGGTGAGTCTTCTTGTAATCGCCTAGCAATTGCTTCGGATGGAAAAAAGATCTGCTCCATTCCAACTTTGCGGTCACTGCCTTTGGCGACACCAATAAGTGTCACTTGCGGAAGGTTTAAATCTTCCAGAACTTTTTGTGCTTGATTGAGTTGCCCTTTTCCGCCATCAATCAACAATAGATCGGGAAGCTTTGCCTCTTCTTTTACTAACCGTTCAAAACGTCGTCTGACGGCTTGTTCAATAGCGGCATAGTCGTCCCCTTTTGCCACATTGTTGATATTAAAACGGCGATAATCTGACTTTTTGGCCTGTCCTTGTTCAAATACAACACAAGAGGCTACCGTTGCTTCGCCTTGAAAATGACTAATATCAAAACATTCCATTCTAAAGGGCAATTTATCGAGCGAAAGCTCTTCCATCAAGACCTGCATCCGTTTATGTAAATGATTTTTCGCTTGCAATTTGGATATTAATAATTGTTCTATATTTTTATTAGCCATCGCCAACCACGAGGCTTTATTAGTTTTAACCTGATGACTGATTTTAACTTTACGTCCGGCTATCTCAGTGAGAATACCCGATAAAAATTGATCACCCTCTATTTGGCTACTGACAATTATTTCGTTGGGGATATCTTGTTTATTCTGCGGATAATAATGGCCAATAAATGAAGATAGAATTTCACTATTCGAAGTATCTGAAGGCAATTTAGGGAAATATTGTCGACTACCTTGAATCATTCCGTTTCTGACATGCAATACAAAAACAACCGCCATCTTTTCTTTAGAATTTGCGGCAATGACATCAACACTATTTGCTCGGCTAGCATTTAAGCTGTTAACCGATTGCTTTTCTAGGACACGCCTCAAATTAATAATTTGATCGCGAAAATGGGCGGCTTGCTCAAAATTTAGCTTATCTGATGCTTGCTCCATACGAGTTGTTAGCTCGTTAATGACCGATTGATTTTTACCTCGATAAAAAAGCCGAACTAATTCAACATCCTTTTGGTAATCCTCATCACTAATCTTTCCAACGCATGAACCACTACAGCGTTTAATTTGATACTGTAGACAAGGACGAGAGCGATATTTAAATACACTATTTTCACACTGTCTTATAGCAAATAACTTCTGCATTAAAGAGATACTGTACCGCGCTGAACTCGAACCGGTAAAAGGACCAAAATAATTACCCTTTTGACTCTGCTTGCCACGATGAATACTTAATCGCGGATATTTTTCATCGGTTAATAGTATGTAGGGATAAGTTTTATCATCTCTAAAAATAACATTGTAGCGAGGTTTATGTTTCTTAATTAGCTGGTTTTCTAAAATCAGTGCTTCGTTTTCACTATCAGTAATGACCACTTCAATATTACGAATTTGTTTGACCATAACCTTAGTTTTAGGTGGATGATCATGTTTTTGGAAATAACTAGAAACTCGCTTTTTTAGATTTTTGGCTTTACCTATGTAGATGATCTCACCTTCACCACTTAACATCTGATAGATCCCTGGAAGTGGCGTCAGGTTTAACAAAAATTGCTGATGATCAAAGCTTGTCATTAATTTAGATAGATTGGATTAAAATAGAGCTATGTGTGGCGTAATATTACACCACAAAAACGTCAAAGAGTTGCGTTATTTGGAGAGAATAGAGGGCAAAAACGAATTTAATCTATTTTTTCAGATTTTATAACGCCGTAACGGATTGCTAAATGCGTCAACTCGACGTCATTTTCAATACCTAGTTTTTCAAACAAACGATAGCGATAACTGTTGATTGTTTTTGGACTCAAGAAAAGCTTTTCTGATATATCGGGGACTTTCTGACCTTGAGTGATCATAAACATTACTTGCATTTCACGTTCTGAAAGCGCATCAAATGGAGATTCATCTCCCGGATTAAGTGCCTTTAATGCCATTTCTTGAGCAACGTCTGGAGTAATGTAGCGCTTGCCACTATTAACTTGTCGAATAGCCGTCACAATTTCCTGAATATCTGCACCCTTGGTCAAATAACCCGCAGCACCCGATTGCATAAATTTAGTTGGGTAAGGTTCTTCGTTGTAAACAGTTACAGCAATGACTTTAATATCTGGATCATACCTAACTAATCGCCGCGTCGCTTCCAAACCACCAATACCGGGCATGTCCGCATCCATTAAAACGACGTGAGGCCTTTCTTTACGAGCCAAGGAAACGGCGTCTTCCCCATTGCTAACTTCACCTACGACGTTAATTTTGTCGAAATCTGCTAACAACCGGCTAATGCCTGTTCGGATCAATTCATGATCATCAACTATAAGAACTTTAATCAAGGCTTAACTCCTTACAAAATTATATGTCCATCGAACCCAAGCTTACCAGTTTAATAACGCTTGGCAACTTTTTTGCTAAAATCCAGTTAACAACACGCAAGCCAAGCTCCTTATCTTAGCTCATTTTCTACAAATCAAGCTCCTTATCTTAGCTCATTTTCTACAAATAAAGTTCATATTACGATAATTCTTTCGAGACAGTGATATTTTAAGGTAAAATTAGTACTTGCCTAAGCCAAATAGCTAACTCAATTGAACTCTCTAGTTAAGGAAATTCCATGCTTCAATATCAAGCGCCAAACGACCTATTAAAAGATAGAGTAATTTTAGTAACCGGTGCAAGTGATGGTATTGGAAAATCAGTGGCCAAAGCCTATGCCTCTCACGGTGCGACAGTCATTTTGCATGGTCGTAATATCGAAAAACTTGAGCAAATCTACGATGACATCATTGCTAATGGTGATCCTCAACCAGCTATTTTACCGCTCGATCTGCAAAACGATGCTCAGCACCAATTCACCAGTTTAGCCGAGACCATTCAAACAGAACTTGGCCGTCTTGACGGAATTTTGCATAACGCGGCAATGATTAGCGAACTTAGTCCCATTGAGTTTACTGATGCAAATATTTGGCACGAGATGATGCAAGTAAATATCAATTCAGTTTTCTTGCTAACTCAAGCTTGCCTACCTTTATTAAAACAATCTCCATCGGCATCAATTATCACCACTTCCTCTGGTGTCGGTAGAAAAGGACGAGCCTTTTGGGGAGCTTATGCCGTTTCGAAATTTGCTATCGAAGGCTTTACCCAAGTTTTAGCGGATGAATTAGAAGGTACGAGTGTTCGAATCAATGCAATTAATCCCGGTGCAACTCGAACAAAAATGAGAGCAAAAGCTTACCCTGCAGAAGATATCAGTCTACTAGCAACGCCAGAATCCTTAGTCCCACTCTACCTCTATTTGATGGGTGACGATAGTAAAACCCTTCATGGTCAATCGCTCGATGCACAGGCTAAATAGTGCCGTTTTTTTGACCATAATAAATCACTAAAACCCAAGCAAAGCCACAACCTATTGTTTTAAAAGCCTTTTCCCCAGTTGGCACATTGATTGCTCTATTATCCTTAATTATTCGATAAATCGTTAATTTATGACTGATTATTGACTGTTAGCGAATAGATTGATTTACCATTGAGCAGGAAATTGAGCACCCATGAACACTAACTCTCCAGCAAAGGTTATTGGCTTAGACAGCTACCGTAGCCATACCGATCACGGCGAAGATATAACAAGTATCTCTAGACTTGCATTAAAACTGCAACAATCAATCGAAATTGAGCCATTAATGAGAGTCTTTTGTGAAGAGACTGCTTGGCTAGTGCCTTGCGACTCCGTTAGTTATAGCTGCTCAAACAATTTATTAAACTTCTCAACGGGTGAAAAACAAGTTCATCATTGCAAATACCGATTAGCATTAGAAGGAGAAGATCTTGGCGAAATATTTTGCTCAAGAGACAAACCCTTTAGCATTAGAGAGACCGATTTATTAGAACGTATTTTATCGCTACTAATCTACCCTCTAAGAAATGCGCTCATGTATCATAACGCGCTTGCTCAAGCTCATCGTGATCCGTTAACTCAAATATCTAATCGAGCAGCATTTAATGAAGCGATGGATAAAGAACTATCTTCCTACAAACGTCACCAAGCTGATTTTTCATTAATGGTTATTGATGTTGACCATTTCAAAAAAGTCAATGATACCTATGGGCATATCGCAGGTGACAAAGTATTAAAATCAGTAGCAGAAGTGATTCGCCAAACCATTCGTCGCTCTGATGAGGTTTTTCGCTATGGCGGTGAAGAATTTGTAGTGCTTCTAAGCAATACCAAAAAAGGCGGCGCAAAATTTATTGCTGAAAGAGTCAGAAAAGAAATAGAAAAACTAATCGTAGAATTGAATGAACCAATTAATGTAACAGCTAGTATTGGAATTTCATCCAGTGAAATAATGGAAGATGTTAATCAAACCTTAGAACACGCCGATAAAGCTTTATACCAAGCAAAAGGTCAAGGCCGAAACCAAGTCGTTTTTTGTCCATAACAAAACGTTTTTTGCTTCGTTATGGACACATTAATCTTCTAATAAAAAGTCTTATTATTTTTTGCCATCTCAACTAACAACTTGGCTGGAGCAAACCTTTCGCCAAATTCCTTTTCCAAATAATTCAACTTATTAACAATATTTTCAATACCTAGTGAGTCAACATATCGGAATGGCCCACCTAAAAAGGGAGGAAAACCTAAACCAAATATTGCGCCTATATCACCGTCTCTTGGTGATGATAAGATCCCTTCCTGAAAACATAAAACTGATTCATTGACCATTTGTAATAAACAACGTTCTGCAATTCTTTCTTCTTCCATCATATTGTTTGGTTGAACGTCAAGCAAAGTATAAATTGATTCATCCACTTCTTTTTTAGATTTTTTGGTTGAGCTTTTAGAATACAAATAGAAGCCCCGCTTATTCTTTCTTCCTTTACGATCATCTTGCTCAAGCTTTTCAAAAAGCTTTGGTGGCAACATTCGTTCACCAAAAGCTTCCGCTAAAATTGGAGCGATTTTAGTTCCAACATCAATTCCCACTTCATCTAACAAAGTAATAGGTCCAACAGGAAAACCGGCATTCTTAAGAGCTCTGTCAATTCGATCGATTGCGACGCCCTCAGCAAGTATATGCCCGGCTTCGTTAACAAAAGGTGCTAAAATTCTACTAGTATAAAAACCAGCTCCGTCTTTAACCACTATGACTGTTTTACCTTGCTGCTTACCAAACTCTACGCAGGTTGCAATGACTTCTGGTGAAGTTTTGTTGGTCACAACAATCTCTAGTAGAGGCATTTTTTCAACCGGTGAAAAATAATGAAGACCTATAATTTTTTCTGGAAACTTGGCCCCCTCGGCAATTTTAGTTAATGGAATTGACGAAGTATTCGAACCAAAGATTGCATTGCCTTGGCACTGTTCTTCAATATCCTTAACCATTTGCTGTTTTAGTTCTAAACTTTCAAACACCGCTTCAATAACCAAATCGCAACGTTTAAATCCCTGATAATTTGTTGTGCCAGTTATTGCTGCAAATCGCTTACTCGCATCGTTAACACTAATGTGCTTGCGTTTCATTTTTTTGCGATAAATTTCCCAACAATATTTAAGCGCGTGATTGACACCTTGATCATTTTGATCTTTTATTCTTACTTTTTTGTTGGCCTTATCAGCAGTAACAAACGCAATGCCAGCTCCCATTAAACCGCCACCCAAAATCCCAACACGGTCGATATTTTTTGTTTCAACTACTGCATCGACACCGGTATCTTTTTTCAACTCCGTTGTCGCAAAAAAGATATTCATGAGTTGATTAGATTCTGGCGACATAACTAACTCAGCAAATAGTTTTGCTTCTGCTTCAAAACCTGCCTCGACTCCCTGCTCCATACCAATTTCTACACATTTAATGATCTTAGAAGGCGCAGGATAATTGCCTCTAGTTTTTCGATTAACTGTTTGAAGAGCCTTATCAAAAATTATTTTTCGTCCGAAGGATGTTGTTTCCAATGCCAGCTTTTGTATTTCAGAAGAAGATAAAAATGAATTAACTTTTACCTCTGGTTTCAAATGAGTAGAAACTCGTTTGCGCTTGTTGATTAATTTTAACGCGGCTTTTTCTGCAGCTTTTGTTAAATTAGATAGAGCGACAAGTTCGTCAACTAAGCCAATTTTTTTAGCACGCTTTCCGTTAAGCTGTTTTCCGGTTAACATTAAATCAAGCGAGGTCGCAATGCCGACTAGTCTGGGCAATCGCTGAGTCCCCCCGCCACCAGGCAATATTCCTAGCTGGACTTCTGGCAAACCAAGTTTCGTACTTTGATTATCGGTACAAATTCGATAACTACAAGCAAGTGCTAATTCTAATCCTGCCCCTAAACAACTGCCATTTATAGCCGCTACGACTGGGATATTAATTTCTTCAAGCTTGTTAAAAACTTGATGTCCGATTTTAGCGAGTTCAACAACTGATTCTTCTGTCGTTAGATTTTGCAACATTCCAATATCTGCGCCAGCAATAAATCCATTTTCTTTACCGCTGATGATCACGATTGCCTTGATTGAATCATTAGTTTCAATCTGTTTAAAAATATCATTAAACTCTTCTGCAAATTCTGCACGAACGGTATTTTGAGTTTCTCCCACCACATCAACGGTGACCCAACCGATGCCATTTTCACTAATAGTTAATGTTAACGCTGGAGTTTTTTTAGAGTCTTTATTAGTTGTCATCATTGCACCCTCTATTCCGCTTCTACAATCATGGCAGCACCCAATCCACCGGCTGCGCAAGCGGTGGTTAAAGCAAGTCCGCCTCCCCGTCTTTTAAGCTCGCGCAATGTTTGGGTAATCATTCGTGCCCCCGTTGCAGCAAAGGGATGTCCGTAGGCGAGCGAACCACCCAGTACATTAAAGCGATCCATATCGATTTCGCCAATCGCTTTACTTCGTCCAAGTTTTTCTTTTGCAAAGGTCTTGCTGGCAAATGCTTGAACATTACATAACGCTTGAGCGGCAAAAGCTTCGTGCATGTCAATTAAGGTTAAATCATTCAGTGTTAACCCCGCACGATCCAACGCAATAGGTGTCGCATATGATGGTCCCATCAACATATCTCTGGTCGCATCAATCGCAGCAAAAGCATAACTTTTTATATAGCCTAATGGATCGTATCCCAGTTCTTTGGCTTTCGATTCTTTCATCATCAATAATGCCGCTGCGCCATCGGTGAGACCGGTACTATTTGCTGCAGTCAAAGTGCCATGTTTTTTATCAAAGGCTGGTCGAAGCTTACTATAGCCTTCTAATTTGGAATCAAATCGTACCGTATTATCTTGCTTCAAGGCTTCTTTAAATGGCGGAACATAAGCGGTCATGACTTCATCAGCTAATAACCCATCATTCCAAGCTTTAGCGGCTAAGCTGTGTGAACGGTGTGCCAGTTCGTCTTGTGCTTGTCGACTGATACCATGATCTCTTGCCATTTGTTCAGCATTTTGCCCCATGGTTAATCCGGTAGAATATTCTTTAACCGACGGAGGTACTGGCGCTAAGTCAGCTGGCCTTAATTTTGAAAGAAGACTCATTTTTTGACCGAAGGTTTTAGCTTTAGATAATGCTAATAGTAATCCAGCTAGCTTCTTAGAGACCCCTATTGGAACAACCGAAGACGAATCTGAACCGCCTGCAACTCCAATCTCGATACTGCCAGCCATTAATGATTCGGCAACACTAACCGCCGATTGAAAGCTTGTCGCGCAAGCTCTAGAAACGCTATAAGCATCAGTAGAAACATTCATACCGGTTCCTAATACGATTTCTCTGGCGATATTAGGTGCTTCAGGATGAATCAATACTTGACCAAAAACTACTTGGTCGATTAGTGACAAATCAATATCAGCGCGAGTTAACATTTCGGAAACGACCATTTTTCCCATTTCAATCGCATTATAATCTTTGTAATGAGTCATTTGTCTTGCGAAGGGCGTTCTAAGTCCCGTAACAATTGCGATCCGGTCTTCTTTTGAACGACTTGATGCTTTTTTCTTAACGACTCTCGACTTCTTTTTGACTGGCGTTTTTGCTGATGCTGTTTTTTTTGTTTCAGCAGGTTTTTTCGTTACAGTAGTTTTTTTCACTGTCGTCGCTTTATTCTTAGTGGGTGTTTTTTTCTTCGCTACCGCTTTCTTTTTTACCGCTGTTTTATTTTCTGTTTCACTCATAATCATTTTCAGCCTTTCGCTCTTTAGACCAATATTAAAACCAGCTGGTTGAAAAAATCGATCCGTTATTAATGGTAAATGTCTATTTCACCCATTAAGAGTGATTAGATAAGATGCAATCTACAATATCTAAAAAATTAATTCAAACGTTTGTTTGAATTTTATCTTGATTTACCCTGTTTGTTCTAAACTTGGCGTAAAATCAAACGCAATACAACGATAATATTTTTTAAAGAACGCAATTTGCGGGGAAAACATTTCATTGTCCCATAGCAAACCGTGAGCAAAAACAACGGTCTCTTTATTATCATCTGCTCCGGTGTCGGTATAATAAATCTCGGTGTCTCTTATTTTTATTGTTGGCATAAGTTAATTGCTATACTGAGTTAAAATTAATTAAGCTTTAATAACTGATAATACAAATTAATCGCTCTTTGATATTCTTCAATTGGCAAATATTCATTAGTGCCATGAAAGCCAGAAAAGGATTCTGGAGTAATCTTTACTCCATTAAATCGGTATACATTGTCAGCCAAAGCCATAAAATGTTTACTGTCCGTTCCGCCAACCAATAGGTTTGGAACAATCACCATGTTTTGCTCTGGAGAGACTTGTTCAATCGAGCGAACAAGTTGCTTATAAAAAGCCGAATCGATGCTAGATATTGAAGTTGCCTCACCACCTCGAAGAACCTCAACCTTTACCCGAGGATCGTCAATCGCTGCAACGATATGAGGTTTAACATCTTCAACTTTATCTCCCGGCAGCAGACGTAAATTTACAACTGCCGATGCATTAATTGGCAAGGCGTTTTCCTTATCTCCGGCATTAAATACTGTTGCCGCCATAGTCGTTCGTATAGTTGCATTGGTTAGTTTTGTTTCAGTGAGTTGTTCGATTACAAAGGGCTTAAATAACCACAAATTGGCAAAAACAATGCGTTTTGTAAAAGGTTGATAACGTCCTATTGTTTCGAGCATATTTTCGGTAGCGCTGACCAATCTCGGTTTAAATGGAGTATTTTCTAGCTGAACAATTGCCTTACTCAAAATTCCAATACTGGTACTCTTGGGCGGAACAGACGAATGACCGCCCTCTGATTGAACCGAAAGGTTAACACTGACGTAACCCTTTTCTGCGACGCCGATTAGGACAACTGGGAAATCTGTGCCGGGCATCATATCTTTAGTAACAAATCCACCTTCATCCAAAACATATTCAAACTTAATATTTTTAGATTGCAAATGCGTTGCTATTTTTTTAGCACCTTGCTCACCACCTATCTCTTCATCATGCCCAAAAGCAAAATAGATATCTCTATTAGGCTGAAAACCTTGAGACAATAAATATTCCGCTGACTCCATAATGGCTATCACCGCTCCTTTGTCATCTAATACTCCTCTTCCCCAAATAATCTCTTCATCGACAACACCATCAAAAGGAGGAAATCGCCAATCGGATAACGTCGAAGGGTCAACCGGGACCACATCAAAATGCGCCATATAAAGAACCGGTTTTTGATTTAAATTTTCCGTCTGGTTTTTATTTTTTCCCCTCCATCGATAGAGCAAACTTAGCTGATTGACTTTCTCTAGTTCAAGGTTTGAATGAACCAGAGGGAAAGTTCGTTCGAGGTACTGATGAAAATCCAAAAATGGTTGAGTTTGTTGATCTTTAGGATCTTGTTGAGAAATAGTTTTAAATCGGATGGAGGCAGCGAGCCTTTCTGCCGCTTGTTGATAATCAATTCGGATCGATGGAATCTTATCGATACTTTGATGATCAGGAACAAAGTTGATGGTTCGATAAACCAAAATAACACTAAGTATTACTGCGAGCAATATTACAATTTTGACAAACTTAATAGTCGAAGATAATAATCTCATACGGAATGACCTAGATTAAAGCCAACTAGCAGAATATCCTTGATATTACTTGAGTAAAGGATGATCGGTTGGCAGCTGTTTAGAAATCCATATCGACAATTTATGTTTCATATTCATTTGATTTTCTTGATCTTTCGCAAGCGGCTGAACCAATTTATCTTGAACCAACAAGCGATATAAACTTTCTACCTTTTGATTGGCAGAATCTGTTGCACCAAAGTTTTTATAACCACGATTAGCGGCATATTTTTCGCCAATATTAATGGCCAACTTAGCTAATTGAGCTTCATTTTTAAGTTTTTTCATATCATCTTCTCAAATAGTGGTGATATAACAATGATAAAACAACAAACTAAAGCAAGAGTAATCTAACTGGCTTAACTTATCAATTTGAATAGGGTTCTATCAGGGCTAGAGCATTATAAAATAAAACAAAATCTAACAAAACTCCCTCTCCCCAACCCTCTCCCGAAGGGAGAGGGAGTAAAGTCCCCTCTCCTTGGAAAGAGAGGGCTAGGGAAGAAGTCGAAAATAGTAAAAGCAACGTAACACTGTATATTCCAAAAAAACAGCGTTACAATCAGCAAAAGGTTTTGATTCAACAAGCAGATAAATTTACTAGAGATACTACCTATATGAATATTAAACGAATAATGTTTGCCCTAATCGCCTCAACGATAAGCTTTCAAGCTTTAAGTTGGGGACAAACTGGACATCGCGTGACAGGCGCTATTGCTGAGCAGTATTTGACACCTAAAGCACAAGCCGAAATCAATAAATTATTGGTAAACGAAGATTTAGCCGAAGTATCCACATACGCTGATGAGATGCGCTCCAATCCTAGTGAATTTTGGCAAAAAACCGCTAACCCTTGGCACTATGTGAATGTTCACCAAGGTAAAACATACGCCGATCTAGGTGCTCCGCCTGAAGGCGATGCAATTACTGCTTTGAAAATGTTTTCAAAACAATTAACCAACAAACAAACCAGTCTCGAAGACAGGCAACTGGCTGTTAAATTTATTGTGCATATTATTGGTGATTTGCATCAACCTTTTCATTCTGGAACCGACATAGATCAAGGTGGAAACGCTATTAAATTGGAGTTCTTTTGGGAAGATTCTAATCTTCATCGTATCTGGGATTCAGGCTTAATTGACAGACAAAAGTTGTCCTATACCGAATGGACAAACAAATTAAGTCGTAAGATTTCTACTCAGCAAGCAAAAGACTGGATGGAAACTAATCCAGAAGTATGGGTAGCCGAAAGTGCCAAATTAAGGGCAGGCCTATATCCGGAAAAAGATAAACTATCGTGGGGTTATCAATATCGGAATTTGCCAATCGTCAAACAACAGTTAACAATGGCAGGGGTTAGAATTGCTGCTTATTTAAATGAGGTATTTAAGTAAGTTAGAGCGAGTTAGAAGCTAAGGAAAACAAGCCTCAATTCTGAGGCTCCGATAACGTGGGTCAGAAATAGCGGCTCCATGTCCGCTAATTTGATTACCATCCGAATTAAAATATTCAGCCGCCCAATTGCCTAGTATAACTTGAACTTTTTTGCTTCTTGGCAAGGCTTACAATTAATATCCGATTGCTCCCACATTTCAAGGGCAATATCCAAATGCGACTTAGCCTCGCCGATAAGCCCCAAGACTTTATATGTTTTAGCTAATTCAAAATTAACGCCTGGGTGCTTCGGCCATTTGGTCAAAAAGTCTTTTGCTACTTTAACAGATTCGTTTAACTTCTTGTTTTCTCTTAGCAGGCTCGATAAGACCAGTACATTTCCTATTTCACTACTCAAAGTAGCATCTCTCACCGGCGAATTTTTATGCTCTGCTAAGGCCTTTATCAAATACTCTTCAGCTAGCTCTAACTTGCCATTTTCTTTAGCTATAATCCCCATCGAAAAATATTCTAATTGAGCTAAGTGACCGAGTTGAAATTTTTCAATTAACTGCCTAACTTCTTCTAAAGATCGTTCAGCCTTTTCAATATCGTTCGAAGCCAAATATAAAAACAAATAACCAAATTCCGCTAAAGGTTTAAATGTTTTATCGAAGCCTTTTTCTAAAGATTTTAAATCTGACAGAGCTCTTTCTTTATTCCCAGATTCTACATATAAATACATCTGAGTTAATTTGGAAGCAAAGGCAGAATTCACTATCGTTTCATATTGGGTTATGACCTGCTGGTACTCTAAAAGGAGTTGAAAAGCTTCTTCTATTCTACCTAATTGATAAAAGTAGCCGATTTTATGATTCAAAATAAGCCCGTTTTGTCTTGGTGCTTGAGATATTACTTCTGCTTCCAAAAAGTGAGACTCAACATCCTTTAATTCACCCTCTCTAAAGCTCAAATTTGCTAAGGCTAATTGAGGCGTCACCTTGTCGGTTCGTAACAGAGCTGCCTTTTTATATTCTTTGCGAGCCAAATCGAAGTTTCCTTGGCTCATTTCTATATGCCCAATTTCAACCAGAGGCATAAAAGTTGTCGGGCGTAATTCAAAATATTTTCGATAATGCGTTTTTGCTTTTTCAAATTCCCCTTGTAACTTGTACAACTCAGCTAACCTATTATAAATCCAATTCTGAGAAGGGTTTAAGGATAAGGATTTCTTAAAAAGTTCTATCGCTTCTTCATTGTTTTCACCCTGCCAAACTAATTGGGTAGCTAACTGATAATAGGGAAGATAGTCATTCGGAGAAATATCAATCCAACTTCTATAGACCTGAATAACCTCCAGAATATTTTGGCTAACTACGTAACTCGCGGCTTTAGCCATAAACACTCTACGTCTATCCAATTTATAACTGTAACTAAGTGCCTTTTGGAGATGAGCTTTGCTTTCGTCAATACTCCCACTCTTTATTAATAGCTCAGCTAATTGAAGATGTGCTAAAGCAAATGAAGGGTCTGTCTCTATGGTTTTTTTAATTCCCTTAACGCTTAGCGCATAATCATTGTTAAACAAAATTAGATTAAGTGACTCGATATATAACTTAATTGCTTGTTGATTAGTGCTAGTAAGTTCAGTCAGCGGTATTTGATTTATTTGCGTTCCAGCCTCAGTACGGAGTTCTGGAAGCTGTTTTAGAAAAACGGTAATCGACTCTACTAAATCAAATATAGTGTTACCTGATGTTGAAATTTCAGCCAAAACATTACTCGTCTTGGTTTCCATTAATTTTAAACTTAGGTTAATAACATCTTTTTCAACTGAAAATTTCGCACTGGTAAAATATTCATAATCTGAATCTATTGCCACTGTTTTAGCCAGAGAGAGTGGCACATTTAGCCCATCCTTGAAACCCGACCGTTTTAATTGCCAAAAAGGACTGTGCTCAATGTTTTCATAAAAGGAAGAAGCTCTAAGATTGATATCTTGGCTCAAATGTTCACTTATAAGATAGGACAGACCATAACTTAACCATTTTAACTCTTCTGGAATATCACCCTCTTGGTCAACAAAAAATACTCCAATTCTCTTAAAAGCCGTCTGTTCAGCAGAAATAGTCACTTTTTGCTCTGCCGAAACCTGGACTGTTTGTTGTTGCTGGTCGACGGAACTGGATGAATTTAATGTTAGATAGGAAATTAAGGTAAGCGTAACAATCAAGTTTATAGGTATCGTAGATTTCTCTAATTTTCCCCAATCATCTCGACCAGGCGCACCGTGACTCCACGCCAATACAATTACCGCCGGAATAAAGCTAATCATGCCAGCTAGAACAAGATCAACGATATTATCCGAAACGCCATACCGTTCGACAACAATACCGGTGAATTCCATCAGAGCAACTATTGCCCCTAAATAGATACCTACTATTTGAAACACTCTACGCTGGAGTAACTTTTTGAAAAAAGAAGATGGATTTTCCTGTGCCATAGCTATGTATTCCTGAAAAGTCGATCGATAGCAATGCTAATAATAACGATTCTTAACTCTATTAACCAGTTGAAGTTGAAAGTTGAAGTTGAAAGGTAAAAATTAATAAATCTGCAAAGTAGGCTTAAATAGTTGCAACTGCAATGAATCTTGACGCTAAATGATTCAATCTTCTTTATCCAAAACTATTGAGTAAAAGATAGCTTTAACACTTTGTTGCAAATAAGCGGAAACTTTTCTGTAAAATGGACTCTAACCACTAGCATTCGCCTTATAAATCAGGTAAAAATGCAGCCAAATTTTTAAAAACCATCTGAAAAATAAGATTAATCGAACAAAAGGGTGTTAAGTCCATGTCTTTACAGGATAAATTCAGTCAATTAACCGAAAATCTCAGCCATCAAATCATCGGGCAAGAGAAACTCATTGAGCGGCTAATGGTCGCGCTACTCGCCGATGGCCACTTAATTGTAGAAGGTGCGCCCGGTCTGGCAAAAACCAGAGCGATTAATGCGCTGTCTAAAGGCATTGAAGGTAACTTCCACCGAATTCAGTTTACACCAGACTTATTACCGGCTGATTTAACCGGGACAGAAATTTACCGCCCGCAAGATGGGACTTTCAAGTTCGAAAAAGGGCCCATTTTTCATAATCTAGTACTTGCCGATGAAATCAATCGTGCGCCGGCCAAAGTTCAGTCTGCGCTACTTGAAGCAATGGCAGAAAGACAGGTGACGGTAGGTAGTCACACCTACCAACTTGATCCGTTGTTTTTAGTGATGGCAACCCAAAATCCGATTGAGCAAGAAGGTACTTACCCGCTTCCAGAAGCACAACTCGACCGGTTTTTGATGCATGTAAAAGTTGGCTACCCTGACGCCGCGGCAGAAGCTAAAATATTAGCGTTAACTCGTGCAGAAGCTCACAAAAACTTTGAATCACAAGAATCCGTTGAATTGATGCAAGAAGACCTATTTACAGCCCGTGATGAAGTTTTGGATATATACATGTCCGAAGAGCTACAAGCCTACATTATCCAGCTTATAGTCAATACTCGTGAAACAATATCTCTAGATAAAGATTTGGATAGATGGCTTGATTATGGCGCAAGCCCTCGAGCAACGATTTCGCTCGATCGCTGTGCCAGAGCCGCAGCATGGCTTGCGGGTAGAGATTATGTGACACCAGAAGATATCCAAAACATGGCTTATGACGTCCTTAGACACCGATTAATATTAACTTACGAAGCGGAAGCAGAAGGGATCGACAGTGACCGAGTGATTGAAAAGTTAATTGCGATTACACCCGTCGCTTAATCACTGTTTTTAACCAATAGATTTAATAAACTATGGCTAACTGGTCAAATTTATCCCATCAATTTGAATCTGCATCAGCAGATTTTGACGATCCCAATTTTCGTCCGGGGATCGACCTTACCCTCAATCAACTACTGGAAACTCGGGTCAATCCTGTGATTCAGTGGCTTGCACCAGAATCAATGGTTAAAACCAATCGTGTCGGTGGATTTCGTTCTCGCTTTAAAGGTCGCGGAATGGACTTTGATGAAGTGAGAATGTATCAAATTGGTGATGACATTCGAAACATTGATTGGAAAGTCACCGCTCGTACCGGTGAAGCCCATACAAAATTATTTAAAGAAGAAAGAGAACGACCCGTGTTCGTGATCCTTGATCACACCCCTAATATGTTTTTTGGTACCCAAAAAGTTTTTAAATCAGTCATAGCAAGTCATATTGCTGGACAACTTATGTGGCATACATTGAGTAATGGTGATCGTTTTGGCGCGTTAATATTTGGTGAAACGGCTCATTTTGAAATGAAACCTTCTTCAAACCGAAGAAACTGTATGCGTCTGCTCAATCGAATCGTTGAGAATCATGAACAATCACTCAATGAATGTTTTTCACTAATAGGCAATCAAAAAACTTCTGAAAATAACCTTAGCAATGAAGCTAAACATTCAAGCAATCAATTAAAAGATACACTCAAAAGACTACGCTATTTAGCAAAACCTGGAAGTGTTATTCACCTTGTCAGCGACTTTAGTCAGTTTGATGAAGATTGTAAAAGGCAACTGAGTAGACTATCTCAACATAACGATATTCATTGCGTGTTAGTGAGTGACCCAATTGAATCTCAACTTCCTCCAGAGGGTTTATATGGGATTACAGATGGTCTCTCAAACGGGATTTTAAATACCGCACAGCCGAAGTTAAGACAAGCTTATGAGAAAAATTATCAAGATAAAGTTGAACAAATAAAAGATTTTGCAGTGAGTCATAGAGGCATATTTACCTTAATTGACACTAACTATCAGCAACAATCGGCGGGACTTCACGGGACAATTAATAGTAAAAATTCCGTGAGTAATCAGGACGCAGGGTTTCACTCAGGAGCCAAATTATGAGCGAAACGAATCAAGCTGCAAATGCTCAAACTTCAGCAGCTAACCAAATGCCCGCTGAAAACCCATTAGACCAATTAAGAGATATCCATTTACCGAATGCGGTGGATCAATTCCCTTACGCTCCCGGATGGTGGATTTTATTAGCAATCATTTTATTCGCTATTAGCTTATATCTTTATCGCATCTATCAATACAAAAAAGCCATTCGATTGCTAAAACCAGCAAAAATAGAAATTGAACAATTGAAATCCCTCAATCAAGATCAGATTAATGCGCACAGCGTTGCAAGTCTTTCAGCCTTAATAAAAAGAGTTTGTTTGATTTATTACCCGACACGAAAAGTTGCTTCGCTGATGGGTTCGCACTGGTGGAATTTTTTAAATTTCGAACACAGTAAAAAGACAGGAACATCAACTCAATTATTTTCTGAACAAGCTATTTTATTTTTAACTCAAGCACCTTATCAAAAAAATCCAACTCTTGATATAAACGAATGGAAACAACTGGTTCTGTCCAGTGAAATTTGGATTGAAAACTTAATTAAGTCCTCCGCTAAAAATAGAAAGGGAGGGAAACAAAAATGATCCAGTTCCTTTATCCTTGGTTATTAGTTGGTTTACCGATCCCTCTGATTATTTGGCTAATTCGAAAACCTAAACAACCACAGCTAACGGCTATCAGAACCCCCTTGTTTTCTAATTGGAATAAGCTTCAGCAAAATCAGCAATTTTCAAATGCAAAAACTTGGCTGCAAAAATTAATCAGTTTTGTACTTTGGAGTTGTATCTTAATTGCAACCGCTAGACCACAATGGATTGATGAGCCGATTGAATTGCCAACGACAGGCCGAGACTTATTATTAAGTATCGATATTTCGGGCAGTATGGAAGAGGAAGATTTGAAGCTGCAAGGAAGACCGGCTAATCGTTTAGCGGTGGTTAAATCCATCATTTCAGAATTTATTACTAAACGTGAAGGTGACCGATTAGGTTTAGTTTTATTTGGTGAAAAAGCTTATCTACAAACGCCGTTAACCTTTGACTTAAATACCGTTCAGTTTATGTTAGATGAAACCGCTATCGGTTTAGCGGGAGCGTCAAGAACTGCAATTGGCGATGGAATTGGGTTATCAATAAAACGACTAAGAGAAAGACCAGCAGAAAATCGAGTGCTCATTCTTTTAACCGACGGACGCAATAACTCTGGTGAACTCGATCCAATTGAAGCGGCTAAACTAGCAAAACATGCCGGTATAAAAATTTATACAGTAGGTGTCGGTGCTGACAAACAAACGAGACGTTCAATGCTTTTTGGCACAACCACATTTAATCCTTCAGCAGAGCTTGATGAAGTCACATTAAAAGCCGTTGCAAAACTAACTGGCGGTCAATACTTTAGAGCAAGAAGCACTGAAGAGCTGGCTCAAATTTATGATCTACTTGATCAACTTGAACCGGTAGAAGATAAACCGGAAGTCTACAGGCCGGTACAAGAAATGTATTATTGGTTATTACTAGCGGGCTTAGTATTTTTGTTGCTACCTTTAATCGTTAATCTATTTAAAATGTTAATTTCTAACAATAACATTAATAAAGATGAACAAGGAGAATCACGTGCCAATTGATTTTTCTAATTTTCATCTATTGCGACCGGAACTATTATTATTATTTATTCCACTATTAATCGCTCTTTTTGGAGTTAGGCATTTAGCCAAAAAACAATCCTCTTGGCAAAATGTTATTTCACCGCATTTGTTAAAGTTTTTAATGGTTTCAGGTGAAAAGCATCGAAGCTATGTGAATTTTTGGTTAACCGCTCTTTTAGGGACGTTAATTATTCTTGCCGTAAGCGGTCCATCTATAAGAGAAAAATCAGTTCCGGTATTTCAAGCAGAGAGCGCACGAGTAATTTTACTCGATCTCTCTTTATCAATGGATGCTACCGATATTAAGCCAGCGAGAATTGAACGTGCTCGCCATAAGATAATGGATCTGTTAGAGCAAACTGATGAAGGAACGATTGGGTTAGTTGTTTACGCTGGCGATGCCTTTATTATTAGCCCATTAACCTCTGATGCGAATACCATTGCCTCAATGGTTCCAACCCTTTCAACCGGTATTATGCCGGTGCTTGGAAGTCGTCCTGATATTGCAATTAACAAAGCGATTGAACTACTCTCTAATGCCAAACAACCAAAAGGACAAATTATTTGGATTACCGATGGAATTGAGGAAGAGTTTATTGACTCTGTTTCCGACTCGATAAAATCTAGTCGTCACCTAATTTCAATATTAGCTGTAGGAACAGAGCAAGGTGCACCAATTCCGTTACGCGATAATAACGGTTTCTTAAAAGACAATACAGGAAATATCATATTACCTAAATTAGAATCAGGTAACCTTAAACAAGTCGCTCGTTTAACTAATGGACAATACGTTGAATTATCTGCCGATGAACACGACATCGAATTTATTTTATCCGCTCTGGAAATGAATACTGAAGAAGATTCTTCTCAATCCGGTGAGCGTATTAGCAAATGGATTGACGACGGCTATTGGTTTACTTGGATTATTCTTTGTTTAATGTTTGTTAAATTATTTCGTCGCGCAGGTAGCCAATTGATGAGCATTGCAGGTCTGTTAGTTGGCTTTACTTTTATGTCATTATTGATACCTAATCAAGCTCAAGCTGGTGTTTGGGATGATTTATGGAAAACACGAGATCAGCAAGCAAGCGATGCTTTTAAACAACAAGAATACCAAAAAGCGGCTGAACTTTTTCAAGATGAAAAATGGCAGGCTTCTGCATCCTATAAGCAAGGTGATTATGATTCAGCACTACAACAGTTTTCCAAATCAAACGATCTTGAGTCAGTGTATAATCAAGCTAACAGCTTAGCCAAATCTCAACAGTTAGAAAAAGCGATCGAACAATATAATCAAGTGATTGAAAATACTTCGGATAATAAAAAACAACTCGTCGAAGATGCAGAATTTAACAAAAAAATTGTTGAAGAACTATTAAAACAACAGCAAGAACAAGAAAAACAGGATCAAGAAAGCCAAGACCAAGAGAATAAAGACAAAGAGGAATCTGATTCCAACTCCGATTCAGAATCAAATTCTGAACAAGATTCGGATGAACAATCGGACGAAGAAAAAAATTCTGAACAGCAAGAGCAAGAAGAGCAACAATCACAACAAGAATCAGAAGAGCAGGCGGAAGAAAAACAGGCAGAACTGTCTGAAGATCAGCGAGATCAAAATGAAAAAGATCAAGCGTTAGAACATTGGCTAGAAAAAATCCCTGATGATCCGGGAGGCTTGTTACGACGAAAAATGTATCGAGAATATCAACGTCGTGGTCGCCAACAAACCGAAAAGAAAGTTTGGTAACTATTATGAATGACAAAAATATAATCCAAAAATCAACAAACTATATTCAGCTATTTCTATCGATATCAGGACTTTGCTTGTTATCTTTTATCGGCTCAGTCGATGCGGCTATTACGCAATCGATTGACCGAACTGAAATACACGCTGGCGAAAGTTTTGTTTTTACTATCCAAGTTGATAATGATTCTGGAGCTGAGCCCGATCTTTCATTGATACCGAAAGAATTTACCATTATTTCTAACAGCCAATATCAACAAATGAGTTACGTCAACGGACGAAGTAGCACAATAAAAGGTTGGAAAATAAAACTTAGTACTTTAAAAACGGGAACAATAACAATTCCCTCAATTAGTGTTGGAAATGAAAAAACAAAATCCATCACTTTAACGATTAAAGATACCAGTGACCGAGTTGATCTTCAGGGACAAAATAAGGCAATATTTTTAGAAACAAATATTTCTTCCGAAAAAAGCTATGTGCAACAACAAATTATTTTTACAGTTAAACTTTATCGCGCAATTAATACTCACTACGCCCGCCTGACCGAACCAGTCGCGGGTGATAGCATTATCGAAAAATTAGGCGACGATGTTCAATATGACAAAACCATTGATAACACACGTTATGTCGTGACCGAACGACGCTACGCTATTTTTCCGCAACAAAGTGGGGAATTAGAAATTGAATCGGTTAATTTTACCGCAGATATTAATGATCCAAATAGTAGAGGTAATAATCGTTTCTTAAACACCACTCGACCGATTAGTGTGAATAGCAAACCAATAAAAATTAGAGTTTCACCTCAACCGGCTACTGCTTCTTCTCCTTGGATGCCAGCATTGGAAGTTGTTTTGGCTGATAGATGGACGCCAGTTACGGAAGAGTTAACTGTTGGTGAGCCAGTGACTTGGACAATTTTATTATACGCTCAAGGACTGAGTGAATCACAACTACCTGAAATAAAATTACCAAAAGTGAGTGGACTGCAATTTTATCCAGACACGCCTCAAAAAGAACGACAAATTAATGACCGTGGGATCTTAGGGCAAAGAATTGAAAAACTGGCTGCCATTCCGTCCAAAGAAGGACAAATTACTATTCCCGCGATAGAAGTTAAATGGTGGGACACGGAATCAAATTCGGAAAAAACTGCGACTATTGCGGCAAGAACATTTAATGTGCTTGCTGGAGAATCACCTGTAACAACTCAAATTGAACCAGAGCAAATTGGACCGATTGTTGAGCGACCGACAACACCGGAAAGTTCTGTATCCAACTATTGGAAAACAGCAGCAATTGGATTTTTAATACTCTGGTTAATTACCCTAACTGGCTTTATAAGAACTCGCCCTAAAGCAGTTGTTGTATCGAGTAACAGAGTGAAAGGAAAACAGGACAAGCAAAAGCCATTGACCGAATCACAGTTGTTGCAAAATCTGACTCGTGCGATCAAAGCAAAGCAAATACAAGCGATAGAATCTTGCTTATTGAAATGGGCTTCAAGTCTAAGTTCAATATCCGTTCAGTCTCTCGGCCAGCTAGCAAGCTATTTAACTGAACAATCTGTTAAGGAAAAAATTAATCGATTGCAATCGAGTCGATATTCGTCAAATAATAATTTGTTTGAATACGATATTTCAAAAGCCGATCTCGAACATATTGCATCTGTTTTACAAACAAAGGAAGAAGCGATTAAAAGTGAAGATGAAATACCACCGCTTTATTCTTAACTAAATAAGCTTAACTTTTAAGTCTTCAGTTATTTTTTATTCAATACTGAGTTCGTCTTATAGGGGACTTTACCCGAAGGCACATGTTTAGCTGCAGGGTCAAGGTGAACATCTTGATCATCAAAAAAAATGTGAGGTTTAAAGGCTTTTAAAATTTTAGACTTTTCTAATCCGCCAAGAAAAAATATTTCATCAACATAAACACCCCAATGTCTTAAGGTTTTAATCACCCGCATTTCGGCAGGACTACTTCGTGCTGTAACAATCGCAATCCGAACTGGTGAATATTCGATTTTATGAGGGAGTCTTTCTTGTAAACGTGACAATTTTTTTAATAAATTTGCGTAAGGTCCATCATTTAAAGGGCTGTCTTGTTGTAAGTCCTCCTCTTCATGAAACTTTTTTAATCCTTCGGCTTTATAGACAATCTCACTTTCATCGCTAAATAATACTGCGTCGCCATCAAAAGCTAATCGAACCTGCCCCTCTGGGATTTTTTCCACATCATTTGGAGGCTCTTTAACAACCGCTACTGCGCAGGTATCACTATCAATCACTTTTTGCGCATCTTTTGTGTTAGTGGTTAAAAACAAGTCAACATTATAAGCTTCAAGATAATCAACGACTGATTCACCTCCAGTAAAAGCAGAACGGACAATTTCTAACTTCTGCTGCCTAATATTATGAAAAACCCGAACGCCCGTTTCTGGACTGTTGCGTGACATAACAACAATTTGAGTTAATGGATGATCTTCATCGGGCTGAAATTGATTTAACGACATTAAAGCTTTTACTAACGGAAAACCCGTTCCCGGCTCTAGCGCGTCAGTTTCTCTTGGTTCCATGTATTTACGGTATTCATCAATAGCCGCTTCTGGATCTGATTCAAACTTACTACGAAAAACCTCATCAGCTTCGCTTAAATCAAACAATGCGGTTGAGGTGATTCCGATCACTAAGGTGTCAGATAAATCAAAAGCCATAGGGATTCCTATAAATAGAAACTATCAGTTAAACAGAATATTAGCTTATATTGATTGCTAACAGAAGCTAAATCGCTTACTCCATCGGGTAAGAGTATTATATAAATAGACCTTTTTATTCTATTAGGTTAAACAAGTCGGTTCTTTTATAAATTTAACTATTTCCGAGCTCTCCCTAGCCCTCTCCTTCCAAGGAGAAAAGATTTTACTCCCTCTCCCTTCGGGAGAGGGGGTTCTTATATTTTATTCCCGCAATGTTTCAGCCCTGTTTACTCCATTAATTCATTTAGTTTGTTTACACTTTTCCAATTGCGGGTGGTAGCGCATCTATTTAATTTCTTCTCAATAAAAGTGTTAGTCAGTTTACTCCGCCCATAACCATTAGGGCATAAAAGATAAACCTGCTTACCAATAACAACCAATTTTTCAGGTGATTTTACATAAGAAACCAGATCATCAACCCGCTTTTGTTCGGGCTCTTTATCTAAAAAAATAACTAAAACCTTTGTTAAATAATTTTCGTCTTGTGCTTCATCAAAAGGACATTGCGTTATTATTTGCTCTAGATCTGATTTGATTCTTAAATCAACGGGAACGAAAAAACCATATTGCTTTTCAATCGCCTTTTCGATTTGAGCTATTAAATCTTGGTCACTAGTAATATCGGAATCAAAAATAACATTTCCGCTTTGAATATAGGTAATAATATTTTCAAAACCTAGTTTTTCATACAAGCTTTTTAAATCAGCCATTTTGATCTTTTTTTGGCCGCTGACGTTAATGCCGCGGAGAATTGAAGTGTATTTCATTGGCATTCTACAAATGATGAAGGATTGGGCTATTAAACCTAATAATTTAATCTAATTCAACATGATTATTTTTCAAAAACAAAAAAGGCCGATTAGAAATTTAATCAGCCTTTAGATCGGATCTAGTTTGAAATTTAATCAATTAATAACTAAATCGGTTTTTGTAGATCTTCAATAATCGCCGCTAAAAAACGCGCCGCTTCACCGCCAGTACAAGCTCGGTGATCAAAGGTTAAAGAAAGCGGTAACATTTTGCGATTTTCAATTCCCTTATCCGTCAGCTTCAATTCATTTCTGAAACGCCCCGTTCCCAAAATCGCCACCTGAGGAGGTGAAACAACTGGGGTTCCATAACGTCCAGCGATTGAACCAAAGTTAGACAAGGTGATTGTTGCGCCCTGCTGATCGTCTTGTTTAAGAGACTTGGTTTCAATTTTCTGACGAAGTTCTTGTACTATTGCTCTCACTTGAGAGGCATTTTTTGAATCTGCATTATGAACAACGGGAACATAAAGCCCATCGGGCGAGTCAATCGCAATGCCAACATGAACCTCCGGGTGAACCAATCTTTCAAATTTCTCGCCATCAAACCAACAATTTAATGCAGGTTCAATTTTGGATGCAAAAGCCAAAGCTCTTACATAACGAGCCAACGAATCTTGCTTCGGCCAATTTGTTATATCGGCATCTTCCACTAGAGTTGTTGGTACGATCGTGGCGTGAGCGTTTGTCATACCAACAGCCATCGCTCGTCTGACTCCGCGAACTGTTTGCGGCTCAACACTCACCTGAACACTTGGTAAACGAATTGAAGGACTAGAAGCCGATTTGGCAATTGGTGCTGAAGTTCGTCCAGCTAATTCCACATCTTCTTTGGTTATTGTTCCTTTTTTACCAGTTGGATTGCAACTAGACAATAAAACACTCAGTCGATGTGCATGCGCCCTTACCGCTGGCGAAGCCTTAAAATCCAAAGGGTTTTCATCAGCATTTGAATTGCCTCTTGGAGCGACAGTAACTTTGGGTGGAGCAACTTTAGAACCAATTAATTTGCCGTCTTTTTTGGCTTGCTTAACATCAGCCTGCGTCATAACACCGTTTTTGCCAGTTCCCGTCACTAAGCTCAAATCAACTTTTAATTTTCGCGCCAGAGCTTTAATTACCGCACTAGCCGATTCTACAACAACTTTATTTCCAACTTGTACCGCCCCAACTACTGTGGCTGCGTCTGCTGGTTTTTGTTCAGATTGAGTGTCGCCATCGAGTGTGACCGATTCTTTACCTGCAGCCTTAGAAGAGCTGCCAAATGAAACCAGCGGAGCGCCGACGTCAATCACATCACCAGCTTGTCCATGTAACTTTGCAACGGTTGCTGCAAACGGAGATGGCACTTCAACCACCGCCTTGGCGGTCTCCATTTCGACCATAGGTTGATCTAACGCGAGCGTATCACCTTCTGCAACTAACCAACGAACAATTTCTGCATCCGGTAAACCTTCACCTAAATCAGGAAGACTAAAGACATCACTGACTAATTCTACTGGCGACTGATTAACACTTGGCTTAGGTTGTTGTTCCACCACAGGTTCAGACGTTGGCTTTTCATCGGAAGCCGTTTTATCTCCATCAAATTCGACTAATACCGCACCCACGTCAACCACATCGCCAGCTTGACCACATAATTTAGTGATTTTTCCGCTAAAAGGCGATGGCACTTCAACTACCGCTTTAGCCGTTTCCATTTCAACCATTGGTTGGTCGAGTGCTACGGTATCACCTTCAGCAACTAACCAACGAACAATCTCCGCATCAGGTAAACCTTCACCCAAATCGGGTAAATTAAATATTTTCTTCGCAACAGTGTTCATCGGTACTCCACAATTCTTTTTGCTTCGTCAACAATATGCTCTACTTTTGGTAAAAACTGTTTTTCTAATCGGTAATAAGGAATAACCGTATCATATCCTGAGACTCGCCCGATAGGTGCTAATAAACTCATGATCTTCTTTTCAGCAATTTCTGCGGCAATTTCTGAACCTAACGCGCCAGCCTTTGGAGCTTCTTGTACGATACAAACACGCCCAGTTTTTTCAACGGAATCCAAAATGGTATCAATATCTAATGGACTAACAGTTGCGACATCAATAACCTCAGCGCTGATCCCCTCAGCCGCTAATTTTTCCGCAGCTTGCTTAGTTTCGTGAATCATTGCTCCCCAACTAATCAGCGTAATATCAGTTCCTTCTCGATCAACAAAACACATGCCGATTGGGTATTCTTCACCATCATCTTCTAACTCATGTTTTTCAATTCGGTAAACCCGCTTAGGCTCTAAAAAGATGACTGGATCAGGATCTCGAATAGCCGCAAGCATTAACCCATAAGCTCTTGACGGATTAGACGGAATCACTACTTTTAAACCGGGAATATGTGCAAAGATCGCTTCGGTACTTTCAGAATGATTTTCAGGTGCGTGAATTCCACCCCCGTATGGCGCACGAATAACCATTGGCAAGGTAATTCGACCTCGGGTTCGGTTACGCATTCGAGCGCAATGAGAAATAATATGATCCGCCGCGGGAAAGATAAAACCCATAAACTGAATTTCTGCAATTGGTTTCATTCCTTGTGCAGCCATGCCAATCGCTACGCCCGCAATCATTGCTTCAGCAAGAGGTGTGTCTATCACTCTTTCTTTTCCAAATTTATCTTGCAGCCCATCAGTAGCTCTAAAAACACCACCGTTAATGCCAACATCTTCGCCGAACACAACAACTTCTTTATCGGCCTCCATTTCATGGGCGATTGCCATATTAACAGCTTCGATTAAGGTAATAGCAGCCATTATTTCGCTCCTCGTGAAATTGCTAATTCTCTTTGTGCGACGGTTTTTTCTGGAAGTTCTGCGTATAGATAATCAAACATGGCTTCAGGTGGATCAACGGGAGTATTGAGATAATTGTCAACCGCCTGTTGAACATCTAACGCAATCTCTTCAAGCATTTTTTTCTCAGCTTTTTCATTCCACACATTTTGACTCTCAAGATATTTTCGCATTCTGATAATCGGTTCTTTTTTCCAGCCTTCGTCTAATTCACCTTCTGGGCGATATCGAGTTGCGTCATCGGCAGTTGTATGGTCACAGAGTCTCAAACTGATACACTCAATAACCGTAGGACCACCGCCATTACGAGCTTTTTCTGCGGCTTTTTCTGAGGCTTCTTTTACAGCGATAATGTCGTTACCATCCACCTGAATACAGTCGATTCCCGCAGCAATTGCTTTTTGCGCATAGGTTTCACAATTGGTTTGGATTTCGCTCGGTACTGAAATTGCCCACTGATTATTGTTAATGACAAATACGACGCTTAGGTTCCAAATACCTGCGACGTTTAATGCTTCATAAAAGTCGCCTTGAGATGTACCACCTTCACCTATCTCGCTAAAAACACAACGTTTTTCACCACGCATTTGTATTGCTTTTGCAACACCTGTCGCGTGTAAAGATTGAGTAGCAATAGGAACAGCAATGGGAAAATCTTGCTTGGCGTTTTTGTAATCACAACCTCGCTCATAGCCGCCCCAATAAAGAAGAACTTCTTCCATAAGAATCCCATGTTGAACCATGGACGCTTGTCCTCGATAATAAGGTACTAAAACATCGTCTTCGGTCATCGCAGAGCCAAAACCAACACCAATAGCTTCCTGCCCGGTAGCTGCAGGATAGGTTCCCATTTTGCCGGTTCGTTGTAATGCATAAGCTTTTTGGTCAAAAACTCTAATCAGATTCATATCGCGATAGAGTTTTTTTAATGTATCAATGTCTTTTGCGAAAGCAGGAAGCTCTGAATCATTAACGATTCCGCCTTTTTCATCCATATATTGGAGATATTTAATTTCAAATTTTGCAACAGTAGTCAAAATAGTGACTCCTCTGTGTTCGGAAAGCATAAATTCATTTAATAGCTCAATGAACCCATGCAGAATGTTACTTGTAGACTGGGAATATTCAAGCCATGTGACAGCTTAAATCAGGGGTGTTTTCACCGGAGCTGCATAATAAAGCCAAAAGCACAGCTTGTATAGCAAAATCACGTCATTTAGCCAGCATTTCTCGATTTTTTGCTACAGTTAACAGCAATTAGCCGAATTTAGCTGCTGTTCTGGTCATACCAGAGTTATGCTCAGAGACAAATATCTCAATCTGAATGTTTTATTTAACTAGCTCCGCTGCTACACTTCATCTATTCACACAGGTCGTAGTATATCTTCAGTAAACTAGATATATCTTCAGTAAACTAGAGTAATGCCTAAGAATGTATTCTAATGATAAACCCATCATTAAGTATCGCCATGATTATACGCCTAATGATTTTCTAATCAAAAAAACTTATTTAGATTTTAAATTGTTTGATGATTATGTCATCGTCAATTCCAAGTTAGAAATTGAGCAAAATCCCCTAGTTACCGACACGCCCTCCGCCCTTATCTTAGATGGAGAAGAACTCGAATTACTTGAGCTACGAGTTGATCAACTTGCATTAAAAGAATCCGAATTCAGATTACAAAAAAATTGTTTAGTTATTCATAAAGTTAGCGAAAAATTTTCGTTATCGACAAAAGTAAAAATATACCCCAATAAAAATACTTCCCTTGAAGGTCTTTATTTATCCAACGGTAAATTTTGTACTCAATGCGAAGCCGAAGGTTTTCGTAAAATCACTTATTATCTTGACCGCCCAGATAATATGTCTGAGTTTTTTGTTTCTATTGAAGCAAACAAATCAACTTATCCTTCATTGCTATCCAACGGAAATCCAATCACTATTCAAGATCTTGACGATAACCGGCAGATTGCTCACTGGCACGACCCTTTTCCCAAACCCAGTTACTTGTTTGCATTGGTCGCCGGTGATTTTGATTGCTTAGAAGACCAATATACAACAATGAGCGGAAGAAAAGTTGAACTCAAATTATTCGTTGATAAGGGCAAGCTAAACCAATGCCATTTTGCAATGGAAAGTTTAATCAAATCGATGCGCTGGGATGAAGAAAACTTTGCACGCGAATATGATTTAGATCTTTATATGATCGTTGCCGTCAGCGATTTTAATATGGGCGCAATGGAAAACAAAGGTCTTAATGTTTTTAATACCGCCTATGTCCTCGCACACAAAAGTACAGCCACTGATTCAGATTTTGAAGGTGTCGAAAGTGTCATTGCTCATGAATATTTTCACAATTGGACAGGCAACCGAATCACATGCAGGGATTGGTTTCAGTTAAGTCTGAAAGAAGGACTCACTGTTTTTAGAGACCAAAAATTCAGTGAAGATATGTTATCGCCATCCGTCGAAAGAATTAACCAGGTAAAAGTTATTAGAGCGGCTCAGTTTGCCGAAGATTCAGGTCCTATGGCTCATCCCATTCGTCCCGACTCTTATATAGAAATGAATAATTTTTATACGGTAACTGTTTATAACAAAGGTGCCGAAGTTATTCGAATGATGCATACTTTATTAGGTAAAGATGGTTTTAGAGCGGGCATGGATTGTTATTTTGATCGGCATGATGGTCAAGCCGTTACTTGTGAAGATTTTATAAAATCAATGGAAGATGCAAATCAAGTTGATTGGTCTCAATTTAGAAATTGGTATAGCCAAGCGGGAACGCCTCATTTATCGGTAAAAATGGAACATTTAGCAAATCAAAATCTCCGGCTAATTTTTTCTCAAAGTTGTACTGAATCAGCGAATCAAAAAGATAAAAAACCATTTATGATCCCGGTGAAATTTGGTTTTATTGATAAAAAAGGCAATCCAATTTTATTCCGCCTCAACTCAGATCAAAGTTGGACAGATGAAAAATTGCTTGTTGTTTGTGAACCTAGGCAGTCGGTAGAAATTGAGCTAAATTCGGAGATTAAGAACCCGTTTGAAATATCAGAAATAATCCCCTCCCTATTAAGAGATTTTTCGGCACCGGTTAAGTTATCTTACGACTATTCTCAACAACAATTGGCTTGCCTATTTGCCCACGATACAAACGCATTTAATCGATGGGATGCTGGCCAAATATTAATGGGGCAACTTTTGTTAGATTCTAGTTCATCAATCCCTGAAGCAGATCTTTTAATTGTGACCGATGCAATAAACAAAATATTAAATGACTCCAATTTGGACGCATCCTTAAAAGCGCTTGCAGTACAAATACCTAACCTAAATAGCTTAATTGGTGAGACCGAAAAAGTTTCATTTGATAATTTAAGTGATAAATATCGCCAATTAAAAACTTATATTGCTCTCAATTTAGAGCCTCAATGGTTAGCGGTTTATACACTGTTTAGTAAAAGCACTGCTGACGAAACATCCGGTAATAGACGATTAAAAAATACGGCTCTTGCTTACTTAATGTTAGCTAATGAAAGTAAATATTCGGAACTCGCTATCGAGCAGCAAACTCAAGCAAATAATATGACCGATGAAATAGCTGCATTACAAACTATCACTCAATCAAATATTCCGTCAAAACAAGCTCAAATCAATCACTTTTATCACAAGTGGTGTAGTGAAGAGTTAGTTCTTGATAAATGGTTTTCATCTCAAGTTTTATATGACAATGAAAATGTAATTGAAATCGTTAAATCTTTACTTTCACATGAAAAATTCTCGATAACCAATCCAAATAAAGTAAGAGCCCTCATTAGTGCATTTGCTTCACAAAACACCTTGCAATTTAACAGCGCGACTGGAACTGGTTACGAATTTCTTTGCGAAATGGTGATAAAATTAAATCAAGTTAATCCGCAAATCGGGGCGCGACTTGCCAAACAATTTGCTCAATGGAAAAAATTTGATAGTAAACGACAAGCGATCATCAAAGAGCAATTAGAGAAAATTATTTCAACAGAAAATCTTAGCAATGATATCTATGAGATTGTTAATAAGACTCTCATGTCTTAATTAGATAAATATTCTCTATTCAATAAAATACCATTATGTCATCCATTAATTTCAGGAAACTGAAAAATCACGCACCGGGAGCCACAATTATTTCGTTATTGCTAATGTCCTTTCGCTCTAATAGTAATTCCGGTGGATTACAATCAGCAAAGGGCAGTTGCAGCCGTATTATCAAGTTATTGAGTTCTTCAAGCTTGTGAGGAAAACCATATTTAAAATGATATTGGATCCAAAGATTACTGCTGTATGGTTGCTCACTCACTTTCGAAAAATCATGGGTAGTAGGATAGAATTCTTTGCTTGTACCAATGACTTGAACACCTAAATTATCACCATTGGTTAAGGCTTCATTCACCTCTCCAACAACTCGTATTTCTAGCTCAAACAGCTGTTCCGTTTTATCGGTTATTTTTCCAGATGGGATAACTGGCACTATTGGGCCATAAGCTAACATGGTCGATTTAACAAGAATCTCCTCAATATTGATGGATAACTTGTCACATTTATAACTGTAACTGACTTGAGAACCTTGGCTAACAGCTCGCCAAGCGGAACTGTCTTTTATTACAAACGTTTCTTTAGATCCTATGACTGTGCAACTAGACAGACAAAACAATGCGATCAAAGCCGTAATTCGATAGCCAATGGTATTTTTAAGTACACGCTTAGTAAAATCTTCGCTAGTTTTTAGAATATGTATTCGTTTAATCATATTTGCTTTCCAGCTGAGCGTATTGGTAAGTAATTCCTCAAAAAGTGGGAGCACTTTTTGAGGAATTACTTTTTTTTGTCCGTTTTATTGGGGAAAGCTCAGCGTGTCCCCTTATTTTTCATTGAATGTTTAACGAGACGCTTACGAAAAAAGGTTATGATGGGAGTGTGGGAAATTCACCATAAAATTGCGAAATCGTATGATGAATAATTTGGTAAAAGTTACGACGCCAATTTGGACGGCTACACCGAAGAAAGTATTTCAATCAAAAAACACTCCAATAATTTTTTGGTTGTCCTCTATATTCTCTATATTAGTCTCTATACTCTTGATCTCAATGGGGGTCTTGTTATAACTTTCTAAGACCCCATGCCGCGCATATGGGAAATACGCCATATAAAAAACTTCAATCCTTCATTTGGTTGCTTCTGATAGTGTACACTTTTAACATCTCATCCAAATTGTCTGTATTTCCTCTTTGTAAATAATCGCAGAATACAAATTGAAGAGCATTCAGCATCAAAACTTTCTCCTTAATATTTCTATTTATAAATTCCTTTTTTAATAGGCCTTTTTTACCTTTAAACCAGTTCACCCAAATCCAAGAGTCTAGTATTGATGATACTGGAATATGATTAAGAGAAACAGAACACTCTACTTCTCTATGGGCTTTGTTCAGTGCATTTAAATACCAATTTGGTAGCATTTTCTTTAACTCTTCAAGCGCATTTTCAATAGAATTTGGGGCAATAATATTACCTTCAATAATTGTTGGAGAGATCGCTATTTCATACTCCTCCCCTAACGGCATATCTTCATCTTTACCCACAAATATTTTTTTAGAAAAGAACTCTTCTTGATGCGAGACCCGTGCCTTTGTTTCTTCTTCACCGGTAACTGGGAAACTAAAGAAACCTATTAGGAGTAATATTAAAAACAGTTTGAACATAATAACTTTCCTTTAGAAACACCTCTGATTGTTCTATCAATAGTTCTTGGCCTCATTGTTGAAGGGTCGTAATAGCGAATACTTTTATTTGAGTGTATCCCGATAAAGGACTTATAACCACTTCCTTCTGCGTAATTTACATCATCTGCCGAAAATATGTTGGAAAGAAGACCTTTTGGATGAGTATGAAACGTTGCGACCAAATCAGCTCCTTTGGGTACAACTATATCAGCATTAAATGAGTATCCTTCACCCTGAGTCACAGGTTCAGTGAAAAAATGTCCATTACCTACCTTTAAGATACCTCCCCCATACTCAGCTGAGTTAAGTCCTAGTTCTTTAGCTAATTGCAAACCAGCTGTTGCCGCTTCCTCTGGAGTATTATATCCTTCTTCTGGAATAAAATCATAGTCATCATTTGTCAATATTCTGCTCTCTGGCACACTCTTAGCGCTGCTTTCTTTTCCCCCTTCTTGACTACCTTTAACCCTAATTTTTGATTCACCTTTACTCCCCCAATCTAACCTCAACACAGTCGCAAAAGCGGAGCTAAAAGCCCCATTTGCAAACTTCCCACCGCTTATCTTAGAAACAGTCCCACCAACAACAGCCGACGAAAGCACTTTACCCCAATTAGATTTAATGCCGCTCATGGCGTTTCCGAGTGCATTACCAATACCAGCCGACATAAAGCCTCGCCCAAACTTCCCTCCCTGAAGAACTTGAGTTACACCACCAATAGCACCGCTCGCTAAAAATCCGGTAAACCCTTCTCCGCCTCCACCACCAATGGCAGCAGCAACACCGGCAATAACTGCCGATCTTAAACTTCCTGTAATCGCGTAGGTAGACATCGCACTGTAAGCAACGTAACAAATTTGACAATAAATAGCGAGAACAACTGAAACAACAGCGTTCAGGATTGGAATTTTTGCGATAGCCTTAAACAGCTTCTTAAAAAAGTACCCACTCGGGTCTGTCATGCTGAGTGGGTTATTTAATACATAGGAATACCGATTATAATTCAGGAAATTCCCCGGACTCTGAATATGTGGATCAGCCTGCATAAAACGGCCAAGGTTCGCATCATATATTCGCCCATTCATATGAATGATATCCAACCCATCAATCATCTCATGACCGGTATAACCTCGGGTGGTCGGCTGGAAATAAACAAGAGAGGATAAGGGTGAAGTTTGATAAATCTTGGTTTGCTTACCCCAAGGGTCGTAAGTAAATTGCTGAACCACAGCACCTGATTTATCCGTGACCGAAATGGTGCTGCCTAAATGGTCTTTATGCAGATAGTTTTCTTCATCACTGCCATCACTTCGTTCAGTAATCACAATATTGCCGAGTGTTAATTCCCAATTTACTACCGTAAGATTGTCCGCTTTCCAGCCAAATTGACATCCTAACCCTATCACATCCTTATAACGCTAATCTGGGAATGTGAATTTCCCCACAGAATTTCTAAATTCCTGT
>Ga0316204_10001171_pt1 | contig 76625 bp, 68 predicted proteins | sample 6monrhotite_MG_2_FD_205661 | JGI IMG/M metagenome (GOLD analysis project Ga0316204, IMG submission 205661) | Microbial mat bacterial communities from mineral coupon in-situ incubated in ocean water Damariscotta River, Maine, United States -... | ecosystem: Environmental > Aquatic > Marine >...
TGATATGCAATAGCGTTTTTACTAAATACGGTTTGTTTTTTATAAAGCTCAACTAGGGTTGGGTAATCAAACCCCGTTACATTAACTTCACCTGCTTTGTTTAAATTTTGATGTGTTAATTGATAAATCCTATCTTGCTCAGGATAGGGCAGTGGCTTTATCAACATTACATAAGCCAGTGTTAATACGCACAACAAAGCTCCAAGGGTAATGCCCATGGTTGAAACCACGCTAAACACAAATAATGGTTTTTGTTTTAAGCTGACGTAGGCTTGTTTAAGTTCGTATAAAGTCGAGTTTATAAAGTGTTTCATGGTTTCCTGCTTTTATTTTTATATTTCAATTGGTTATCATTTGTTTTGCGAGATGCTGAAACAAGTTCAGCATGACGGGTTTGCGTTCAGCATTATGGTTTGTGTTCAGCGTGACGGTTCCTATTCAGCATGGCGGTTTGTTATTCAGTCGGATACTTGCCAACCTACCGTCATCCTGACGAAGGTCAGGATCTGTTTTTCTCACTTTGAATTTATGGCTGTTTTTTTATACCGCAATTTGTGCTTGTGGCACTTGCAAGATCATGCCGTCTAATAACTGTACTTGAGTGGTGGCCATGTCGGCATAACGAGGATCGTGCGTTACCATGCAAATGGTGGTGCCGTTTTTATTGAGCTCGCTGATCACTTCCATCACTTGATCGCCACTTTTAGAATCTAAGTTACCTGTTGGTTCGTCGACTAATAAAATGGCAGGATCAGCGACTAACGCGCGCGCAATGGCTACGCGCTGTTGTTGCCCACCCGAAAGTTGATTGGGTTTGTGACTACAACGATGGCTTAAACCCACTTGTGTTAGACATTCGGTTACTCGTTTTTTAATTACTTCAGGGCTAGGTTTGCTATGGTGATAGCGTAATGGCAGTGCTACGTTGTCGAACACGCTGAGTTCGTCTATTAAATTAAACGATTGAAAAATAAAACCAATTTTACTGTTTCGCATTTCTGCTGCGTCATCAAGTGAAAGCTCGGTAACATTCACGCCTTCAATATAATATTCACCGCCACTTGCCATGTCTAATAAACCCATAATTGATAATAAGGTTGATTTTCCGCAACCTGAAGGCCCAGAAATAGAAACATAATCGCCACGAGCTATGGTTAAATTAATATTACTTAGTGCGTGGGTTTCAAGTTCTTCGGTTTCAAATATTTTGCTGATGTTTGTTAACGTTAGAATGTTGGTTTTAGCTTCGGTCATTGTGTTCCCCTTGTTTGTATTTGTAGGTCGGGTTTTAACCCGAAAAATTTATCAAGCCTACAATAAGTATTTTTTGTCGGAATAAATTCCGACCTACATTTATTGGTTTTAATTAATCGTTAATTTGTCGACTTTATAATTACTTAAATCAGAAATTATAAAGGTGTCGCCCGTTTGAGCGCCGCTGGTTATTTGGATAAAACGTCCCGTTTTTTCGCCTAACGTTAATTGTGTTTTAACCGCTTGGCTGACCGCGTTATTTAACTTAAATAATGCCACGCTACTTTGGGCTTTTACATTGGCTGGTCGCGTTAGATATTGTATGTTTTTGAGCGTTTTTGCGGTGATCAATGCATCTATGTTTTGTTGTGGGCGGGCGCTTGCGGGTAGGTTTTTAGGCAAGCTTATTTCTATTTCAACGGTATTGTCTTTCACAATAGGATCGATGCGAGCTACGGTGCCAATTAGAATGTCTTGGCGCGTATCAATCGCCACTTTTTGCCCCAACTGTACTTGTTGAGCTTGTGTTTGTGGTACGCTAATTAAGGCAATTAAATCGCGCACGCTACCAATTAAGGCTATTTCTTGACCTGCGCTAAGGCTTTGCCCTAAATCAACGCTAAGTCGCTGTAAAACTCCGTTAAATCCAGCAGTAACCTTCAGGCGATTAACGCGTTTTTGTGCAATATTGAGTTGTCCTTGTTGTTGATTAATGCGTTGTTGTTGAATGTTAATGGCTTCTTTGTGTACCAGAGCTAATTGTGAAAGGCGCTGCTTAGCGATGCTAATGCGTTGTTTTAATTGTTGTTCGTTTAGTACGGTTTCTTGAAAGGCTAATTGAGACACTATACCGTCTACTACCAACTTTTGCTGCGCACTACGTTTTAATTTTGCGGCTTGAAATAGCGCATTAAGTTCAGTTAAATTGGCATTTTCGTTGAGTAATTCACGTTGTTGATTTAATTTTAGCTGGCGTAAATTGGCTTGTTGCTGTGCAAGTGCTTGCTGAGCACTTTCAACTAGTTGTTCTAATTCTGGATTTTCAAGTAATACAATAACGCTGTCTTTGGTGACTAGCGCACCGGGTTTTAATAAAATTTGTTTAACAGTGGCTTTGGTGAAAGAGGTAAGTAATTGTAAATTAGCCGATTTTAGCGTGCCGTATCCATCAACGGTTACATCAATATCACCCTGTTGCACCGTGGCAATTAAAATGTCTTTTCGCGCTAAGGTTTTGTTGTTTAATGAATGATTAAAATTTATTACCAATACCGAAAAAAGCAACATGATCGCAATAATGATCACATGCTTTTTACTGATCAAACTAGGTTTTATTTTTATTTTGGCTTTATCCACGTTATTTTATTACTTATCGCTTTAAATTAATTTGCAAATGCAGATTGTAAGTAGCGAATACTGTGCCAACTAAAAAGTTGTTATTTATTAATTGGTTGTGTTTTTAGTGTGGTTCGTTTTAAGTGTTAGTTCATTATCGAACCGAACTGAGTTCGATAATGAACTGCATTTCAAGTGGTTTGGGTAATCTTTTAGCTGTTTGAAAAGGTATTAGCAGTTAGGAGTATTCTTTTATTCGGGTGGAAATTTTTGTTTTTGGTGCAAGACACGCATAATACGAATAGTTTTCTCATCAACCCAGTAAGAAACTATCATTGATACTTCAGGAATAATTAATAATCGCCCACGGCAAGTATCTCTTTGAACACCCATTAAGGGCTGTTCTAATAAATTTTCAACTTTATCTTCAATGACCTTATCCGTTTTTTCAGCCGCAATAGGGTTAAAGCCATAGATAAATTCAAATATTTTTTCACGATCATTTAGTGATTCTTCTTCCCAAAAAATCATTTTATCGCTTTAGCTCTAATTTTTATTTTACGATTTTCCATCTGCACTTTGGCATCATCATGCTTTATAAAACTAGCATTACCGTTGTCAAACTTGTCAAATGCCGCATTTACTTGCTCTGATAGCCATACATCATGATCCATCGATTTTCGTTGTTGATCTGCTAAATCTTCTGTGAGCTCTCGGCATGCATCACTTAAGGTACGACCCTGACTTTCGGTCATCAATTGCGCTAATCGTTTGGTATTTTCGTCAACTCTAAACTGAATACGAGTATCCATGATTATTCCTTAAATATATTGTGTGCACAAATGTTAGCACTAAAATAAAATACAGGCAATATACCAATTTGATTAAATTTCTTCCCAACTCAGAGCTATGCTCGAGGTTCAATAATAAGGCAAATTTGTTTAGATCTAGTCATTCTAAATCAAATAAATTTAACGCGGTTAGTGGACTTCGAGCAAGCTCCCAACGGGCCAGTTTAAAAGGCTTATATGCTGCGTTATTGATTTTGACAAGGGAATTACCATTCTCTTCAATCAATGCCTTGCCTCTAAGCCTTTTAATTCTCGCTGAGTGGGAAAGAACTTAATCAACTTGGTATAAACTAGAAAATCTATAGGAATTAAAAGTTCGGTTTGGTTTTTCGGTGAGTAAGGTTGATAAAGTTTATGTTGCTGTTGCTGTTGGTTTCGGCAAAATAATGCTCACCGTGATCCCAAGGGCATTTTTCTTTTCAGGGTTATTTTTTTCAGGTTTATTGTTTTCTAAACTGATTTTACCTTGATGTTGTTCAATAATATTGCGACAAAAATTTAAACCAATGCCTTGCCCCTGAGGTTTGGTGGAATAGAGTGGTACAAACAAGTTGTCTAAATTACTAAAACCGTGTCCATTATCAATAATGGTAATTTGAGAATGTTTGGGGTGTTGTGAAAAGTTAAATCTTACCGTTGTAGCTTCAGCTTCTTGTGAATTTTTTAGTAAATTAATAATCACTTGCGCGAGTAAGGTTTTGTCTGCCCAAAGCTGTTCAGTGCTTGTTTCTCCACTTTTTTTGACACTTGCTTCGCCACTTATCACTGTTGTGATAGTTAATTGTGGATATAAAGCGATTATCGGCGTTAAAAATTGCGTAACCGACAACAACTGCGGATTAATACTTAACGGCTTCGACAAGCTTGCATAACGCTCGACAAAGGTTTGTAAGTGCTGGCAACGTTCTGAAATTACATTAAGCGCGGTTTTATCACGTTCATTCGTCGATTTATCGGCAAGGCTTTCTGATAAAGATGAAACGGGGGCAAGCGAATTTCGAATTTCATGGCCAAGTACGCGAATAATTTGTTGCCATGCATTGAGTTGGCTAGTGCGAATGGCGCTGCCAATATCAACAAAAATTAATAGTTGATGGCTTTGGCCGTTATCAATAAATTCACTGTGTCTAATTTGCCATTGCTGGTTATGTTCGTTATTAATAAATTGCCACTGTTGGCCTGTTTTAGTTAGCCCTAATCGAGTGGGTGAACTATGACGATACATTTGCCAAGGTTGTTTAAATAGTTGATAAAATCCGTCGTTACCAAAATTCAATTGTTGCTTTTCATTCAACACTAAAACAGGTGTGTCTAGTTGCGTGATCAACTGATAAACCAAAAAAGCATGTTGGTCGTAACGAGATTTTTGTTGTTGTAAGCGTTGGCTTAGCTCGTTAAGTTGTTGATGAAATTCGCCGACTTTGCCTTGCTTAAAAGTGGTTTTTCCATATTGGTGATAATCTTCTTGTTTGATCGCATCAAGGTGTAAAATAGCGCGATCATACGATTTCAGTATGGTGTTTTTAATGTGTATAACAAAGTTTATGCTAACCAATAACAGTATAAATATTGCTATTACCGTTAGCCATAATGGTAATACTAAATATTGCAGCACCACTATTCCACCTAGTAGTATTGGCAATATTAATAGGGCTAATCGCCAATTAAGGTAACGCTCTAACGAATTACTTTTTAGCCAAGTCATATTTTTCAATTCGTCGATACATTGATGCTTTAGTTAAGCCTAATATTTCGGCTGCTTGTGGAATGTGGTTATTTGTTTGCACTAACGCTTGCTTAATTAATTGGATTTCTGCTTGTTCAAGAGTCATTAACGGGAGATGGGCAGATGATGAATGCGGCTGTTTTTCATTCTGTGCTTCATTAGGTGTTTCATTTTGTACTTCGTTGGGCATTTTAGTAGACGCAGTTAAATGTAAATCTTGTACGTCAATCAACTGGTTTTCACACAACAATACCGCCCGTTCAACTAAATGACTTAATTCGCGAATATTACCCGGCCAATGATAAGTTAACAGCGCTTGTTTGGCATTTTCACTTAATGATTTTGATGATAAATGATACTTATGTTGATATTGAGCGGTAAAAAATTCAGCCAAAGCAATAATATCTTGTTGGCGTTCTTTTAACGGCGGTACGTTTAATTCAATGGTGTTGAGACGATAATAAAGATCTTCTCGAAATAATTCGCTAGTGATTAATTGGCTAAAGTTAGCATTGGTGGCACTAACAATGCGTACATTGGTTTTTTTTGTGTAACTAGAGCCTAAAACTTCATATTCTCCATTTTCTAATACACGCAGTATTTTAGCTTGCTGAGACAAAGGAATATTGGCTATTTCATCTAAAAACAGTGTGCCATTTTCAGCTAATTCAAAGCGGCCAATACGTGCATTTTTAGCGTCGGTAAAGGCTCCTTTTTTATGACCAAACATTTCACTTTCAAATAAATTTTCGCTAATTGCCCCCATGTTTACGCTGATTAATTCATGCTGTTTTCTTGAGGAATGTTGATGAATATAATTAGCTAGCTCACTTTTACCTGTACCGTTATCTCCAGTTAATAAAATACTCACATCGGTATTAGCTACGGCATTAAGCTGTTTTAATAATTGCACCATACAGGGTGAACGCCATTGATATTGACTTTGATTTTCATGCGCTTGGCTAATTTGTTGTTTTAGTTTTGCATTTTGTTGTTGTAATTGGTTAAGCGCTAATTGTTGTTCAACGGCATGTAAAAGCTGTTTGTTTTTCCACGGTTTTTCAATAAAATCGTTAGCGCCTAATTGCATTGCTTTAACCACTAAATCGGTATTCGACCATGCGGTCATGGCAATGGTGGCAATATTAATATTACTGGCTTGTAGCCACGCTAAAAAATCTAAACCTTCTTTGCCTGACGTGGTATCAAGGGTGTAATTCATATCGAGAATTATTAGCGATACTTGATTGTTTTTAAGTTGTTGCTGTGCGCTTTGCGGATTGTCGGCTTCAATAATTTGATAGTGATGATCTTCTAACAGCATCCGTAAGCTAAGACGAATATCAACGCGATCATCAATGATTAAAATTAGTGGCACAGGCAAAAGATTCTTTAAAATAAGTAAATAGTGGCTTAATTTACACGGCTTTAAGCTAATTAATCAACCTAAGTTTAGATAATAATTTCTTTTTGCTGTGGTATTTTATTACGTTGCCAGTGGCTAATTGCCGATGAAATTATTTCGTCAACGCTGGCGTTTACTAGGTTTTTATCGGGTTGTTGTCCTAAAAAATTTAGTGCGGCAATAAGTGCTGATTGAGGATTGTTATGATCAAGTGTGGGCGCTTTATTTTGTTTGCTGAGTTTAAAACCTTGGCTGGCAGCGGCAACTGGAAAGTGTCCATAAATAGGCGCTTTTTGTTTAAGCGTGGTGAATAAACTTAACTGCCGAACAGTCGGCTCTAGTAAGTCGCAGCCACGAATTACATGGGTAATGTTTTGGTAAAGTTCATCTACAACTACCGCTAACTGATAAGCAAAAAGGCCGTCTTTTCGTTTTAAGATAAAATCTTCTTTGGCAAATGCACTATCACAATTAATTTGCCCTTGAATTACATCATTAAATTCAGCAATGCCTGATTGATTAACTAACCGCGTGGCGTGGTTTTGATTATGAGTAGCATTTGATAAATTAAGTGGCTTGCAAACGCCTTGATAAATTCCTCCAATAGCCTTTATTTGTGCGCGAGTGCATTGGCAATTGTAGCTCAGTTTATGGTGTGCGAGATCAGATAAAACGTCGTTGTATAAATCAGTTTGTGTGCTTTGGTATAAAACATCTTCATCCCAATGTAAACCGTAAGCTTCAAGTGTTTTTAATATGTGAGCGCTAGCGCCTTTTTTTTCACGCGGTGGATCAATATCGTCAATACGAACTAGCCATTGTCCTTGTTGACCATTTTCATCAACAAATGATTTAGCATCTAAAAAGCTGGCAAGGGCGGCAATAAGAGAGCCGAAGTGAAGCAAACCTGAAGGGGATGGAGCAAAACGACCACGATAACGGTTGCTAGTTTGAGTACTAACGTTTGTTATCGGTGATCGTTGTTGTTGCGTTAAATTAAAGTGCAAGGCTTAACCAGCCATTTGGCGCTCTTTAATTTCGGCTAACGTTTTACATTCAATACATAGGTCAGCTGTTGGACGCGCTTCTAAACGACGAATGCCAATTTCTATACCGCAAGAGTTACAAAAACCAAAATCATCTTCTTCAATAAGTTGTAAGGTTTTTTCAATTTTTTTGATCAGTTTGCGTTCTCTGTCACGAGTACGCAATTCTAAACTAAACTCTTCTTCTTGCGCGGCTCTATCAACCGGATCAGGAAAATTAGCAGCTTCATCTTTCATGTGCGATACCGTACGGTCAACTTCTTCACGAAGTTGAATGCGCCATGCATCAAGAATTTTTTTGAAATGCTCAAGCTGAGCTTCATTCATGTACTCTTCATTGGGCTTTTCTTGGTACGCCTCTACGCCAGCTAGTGCGAGAAGTCCTAATGTTTTGTTGGTTGGCATGTGATGCTCCTAATGCTTTTTAACTTGAACTGAACTTTGAATATAGCCAAGTTGCTAGTGCCAATAGTCTATAGACCTGATTTAGACGTCATATATTGTGCTGCAATAATAATAATTCAAGGGCTTTTCAATAATAAATAATAAATCAAACAATAACAGGTGCTTACATAACTTATTGAACCTAGTGATTTCGTACCTTTATTACAAGCAAGTTCTTTTATCAGTTTTATGTAGTGCCAGTCAATCAATTTAATCTTTTTTTTAGTAAAACAGTAATATTAATTTTTAGGCAAGGCGCTAAGTTTCAACTATATTTAAATGAATAATAAAAATTAATCTCCTTTTAAATAAAATAAAGTGAATAGTAGCCAATGAAAATTTTAGTTGTTGACGACATGATTTCGATGCGCCATGTAATGATGCATATGTTACGTAATTTAGGTTTTGAAGATATTGATGAAGCCTCCGATGGTACCCAAGCTTTAGATAAACTAAACAAAAGAAACTATGATATTTTAATTACCGATTATTATATGCCAAATATGAATGGCAAACAGTTATTAGAACGAATTCGCTATAAAGAAGAGTTAAAAGATTTAGCTGTGTTGATGGTTTCTTGTGAAGATGATAAAGAAAAAATAAAATCGTTAATTACAGCAAAAATCAGTGGTTTTATTATTAAACCTTTCACTTCTAATACCCTTAAACAACAAATTAAATGGATTGAATCTTGCGATTGCAGCCATGAAAAAATAATTGCCCAAAAAGCTGCAAAAGATGCAGCGAAAAATGGGGATAAAGAAATTAAAATTGAGTGATTTTATGCGCTGTGTAAGGGGCGTAGATTAATCTCACTGGAAGATATTTTAGTTTTATAAACTAATATTTCAACGCCCGCCGCTTTTGCTTCATTTAATAAGTTTGCATAAATAGGATCAATGTGAGCTGCTGCTTGAACAGAATTTATTCCAGAATGTAAAATCGCAAATAATAATATAGCTCTGTGGCCTTGTTCTACCATTGCCATTAATTCGCGTAAATGCTTTTGTCCGCGAACGGTTTTCGCATCAGGAAAATATCCATCGTCATTTCCATGGCTAGTAACAATAGCAGTACTATTACCAAGTAAGGTAACGCTTTTAACTTCTACATACGCATCTATTGATTTCTCATTTGTCTTATTAAAATTATCAGTCAGAAAAAAGTCAATTTTACTGTTTTCATCACCGTATTTTTTTTCAGGAATAATGGTTTGGTAATCAATCAATTCCGCTATTACTTTGTTTTTCAACGCCTCGGCAACTAGCTGATTGGCGCGAATGGTGTTTACGCAAATTAAATCGCCATGTTTAGTTTGCGTTAATTCCCAACTAAAAGGGTATTTACGTTTAGGATTAGTTGAAGTGCTATACCAAATGGTATCGCCAGTTTCAGCGCAGCCAGTCATCGCACCTGTGTTCGCCACATGAATAGTGGTTTCAGTACCATCTTCTAACACAACATCGGCGAGAAAGCGTTTATAGCGTTTTATGAGAGTGGCTTTTTTTAAATTCAGTTTCATTAAACAGTATGAATGGTAAAGTTTTTTTTCATTTTACGTGATGCAACCTTCAATCGCTAATTATTGTTAATCCATTGAAGAAGGCTTTAGCTTTTTAAACAGTTTCGTTAACTATTACAGCAATTTTGTCCTTCTTGAATTGGTGGGCATTTAACAGTGCCATAAGAGCAAAAAACACAACAATCACCTTTTAAAGGTTTTAGTAATACCTTGCATGATTCACATTCATAGAACCACTGACAGGCATTGGTTGGCATTTTTTCTGTCTTACTATGACCGCATTCAGGACAAGTTATTGTTGAGTTTAATTTTACACTTTGCATGTTCGCTCCTTTATAGGTTTTGCAATATCTAATACTGACATTACGATCATTAAACTTATGCCAAAGTAAAATAAATAGGTACTCCAACCATATTGCCAAAGAGGGTATAGTGTCAATAATCGTATTAAAACACCGAGTCGAGAAAAAGATAATATTTTCAGCAAGCCGGTAAATATGTATTTGGATTATCGTTTATATTTTTTAGCGAATAATAACGATATACCTTCAAGTTTATTAAATGACAAGGGAGAATTATTATCGCTAAATAGCTTGTTTGAGTATTTTCCTAAACGGACTTTAGCGGTTTCTTCTGGCCGCTCTTTTGGAAAATTGATTGATTCACAAATTGCAAACCTAGCAAATAAGAATGTATTCAAACGATCGGGAGATGGGCGTTATAGTGCTGTAGGTAATATGCTACTGCGGCATCGAATTGATTATATTATTGATTTTCCAGTGGTGATTAATAAAGAACTTAACTTAAAAAATAACCCATTAGCGCTAAAGTCGATAGCGATAGCTAATAGCCCTAACTATAGTCTTGGTCATATCGCTTGTAATAAATCCCCCACAGGACAAAAAATAATTGGTAAAGTGAATAAAATATTGACCTCACTTTATAAAAATAAGCCATTTTACCATGCTCATGCTCGTTATATAGGAGGGGCAGATTTAGACGCATTTAATCGTTATTATCAACAAGTATTCCACAGCACCATTTCTCAGTTGAATATTCCTCACTAAACTATACATACCAGTACGAATTCTATTTGTGATATTATCTATCGCAATTATATTTGCAGTACAATACTGACAGAGGAAAAAGCCTAATGCAAAGCACTCATATTCGTTTAGTCAATCATTCAAATTCTCAAAATAACTGGCAAAGCGATAATTTAATTCAATTTGTTAATAACGAGATTGAAATTTTTGTTGATGCGGATGAAAAGCACCCACTAATGAAAATTCAACAAGCGGCACGTAAAATTGAAGGTTTAAACGTTCAGCGAGCCATATTAAAGGGGGGGGATTGGAATGAAGCTTCGCAGTGGGCATTTGTACTGGGTTTTACCTGTGTTGGTAAGTTGGCAGAAATAGAATTTAATGGTAATGAAGAAGAAGTTACACGCTTAAATAATAAACTCGATGTCTACGCGTGGAGCCGTGATTTAGTCAATCAGACTCCAGCACAATTATATCCTGAAAAATTGGCTGAATTAGCGGCGAGTTTTATTGAAGCGCAAGCGCCCAATCATGTCACGGTAGAAACTGTTCATAATAATGACTTGATGAATAAAGGCTGGACCGGTATTTACCATGTGGGCAAAGCGAGTATTAATAAACCTTGTATGCTTATTGTTGATTACAACCCAACAGGCGATGCAAATGCGCCGGTGGCGACCAGTTTAGTAGGTAAGGGCGTAACCTTTGACAGTGGTGGTTATAGCTTAAAAAGTAGTGCAGGCATGTTTGATATGAAATGTGACATGGGCGGCGCGGCTGTTGTTACGGGCGCTTTAGCGTTAGCGATTAAAAATGGCCTAAAACAACGCGTAAAATTATTTTTATGTTGTGCTGAAAATTTAGTAAACGGCGAAGCTTATAAACTGGGTGACATTTTAACTTATAAAAATGGGGTAAAAGTTGAAATTGCGAACACTGATGCAGAAGGCCGTATTGTACTTGCTGACGGCTTGATCGCTGCGGGTGAAACTGGGTGCAGTAAAATAATTAATGCTGCAACATTAACAGGCGCTGCTGTTGGTGCCACTGGCGGTGATTATATTGCTTTATTTTCGTTAGATCAGGCGTACGCCGAACAGGCAAAAGTGGCGGCGGATAATCAACAAGAATTACTATGGCAATTACCTTTAGCAACCTGGCATCAAGAAAAATGTCCGTCAGCATTTGCTGATACCGCGAATAGCCGTCCTCAACCAGGCGGTGGCGCCGGTGGTGCAAGTAATGCGGCGGGTTTCTTGTCTCGCTTTGTACCAAATGAAGGGAAAGGTTGGTTACATTTTGATTTAGCGTCAATTTACAATGAAAGTGCTAATGGTATGTGGGCAGCAGGGGCTACTTGTTTAGGCATTGCAACTATTGCTGAACTTTTACAAGATTAAATATTAGATTTGGAGCATGAGTAAACTCCCGCCTACGTAGGCGGGAATTTATTCGCGCTTTTTAATATTTATTGGTTTTTTTTTTAATTTATTTGCGTTTTTTAATATTTTTTATGGCTTGGATTTGTTTTCTTGTAAATATTCCTTCAACCAATTTTTTGCACTTTTTTCATCACTAAAAAAATGGCTACGGATCTTAGCTTTTTGATAAACACGCGATAACTGCGTTTGTTGTAAATCAGGATGAATACTTTCTTGAATCACGCTCGCATTGGCGATCATGCCATTTCTGGCACGATGCTTCATTAATTTTACTAAAGCTGTTTCGGCATCAGGTGTAAAAATACCGTTGCCTTTATAAGTGACTAAACTTACCCACTGCTTAGCTATTTGTTGTTTAATTATTTCATGGGTGTCGTTATGAAAACGTTCTAGTATGTCTTCATTAAATGGACCTTCAGCTTTAATGTGTAATATGTTGTTTTCAAAGTTTAAGTCATAACTTCCATGCGCTTGAAATTCCATATTGATATCCTCTTTATTTTAAAGGGATTGTATAAATAACAGTCATTTTAAGACTTGGCAATAAAGCATGTTTATTTATTTTTGCAAGTATTGAACGAAAATAAGTGATGTTTTTTTAGACAAAGTAGTAACAATAAATGAATTTTCTATAAGCATAATTGCCAAGTCTTTATAGGACAATAACTTACGCCGTTCTCTGTTGAGCTTGACTGATACAAACTAAAACTTTTGATTTTTATCGGGATGTTTAGTGAATTTTTTGTGGTTGTTTCATGTGCTTTTCGATAAATACTCAAGTGCGGAAGGTAAGGTTTATCTTCTTGAAATAAACCCATCGATTTAGCTTCTTGCTCTATATTTTCAGCAAGTAGTTTAAGCCAATTAGGACAAGTTTTTAATCCTAAATAAAGCACCTTAGGCTTTTTAAAAAGTCCAATATAATCAAGTTCTAATCGGTTATCGGCAATAGAATATATTTTTTGAACAAGTTTATCAGCTTCATGCGTTAAACATGCTTGCTGTAGTGCGGTTACACCGCCTAAAAACGCTATGGTAATATGAAAGTTATCGCTAGCAACTGTTTTAAAAGGCAAATCTAGATTGCAGTCTCGCCATTGGGCAATTAGCGCTTTATCCTTTGGTAAGATGTCAAGAGCAAAAAATAAACGTTTATTCATAAAGTTAGTGTTTTAACCACATAAAGTAGGCAATCATTTAAGGCGATATGTTTATTTGTTGTCGCCATAAAAAATTTAAGATCAGTTGCACAGCTTAACTTATTATCGTGGATTGTAAAAAAATCATCAAAAACATTATTCCCGTGCTCGTCTATTAATAAAAACATTTCTTCGGTTTGTTTATTAAGCCAACCAATACCAGTATTTTTTGGGACAATATGATAATTATATTTTTCAATGGAAGATTTGAGTACAAGATTTGCCGTATACGTGTTTGATTTTGCATAATCGAGTGTTGTGTCAGCTGCTAGTCTTAGTCTTAATGGTTTATAAATTACGCTAACTGCATGAGTTTTTGAGTTGTGCGTTATATTGTCGATTGAAGTAAATTTGCTAATACCCGCTAATGCGGTTTCGTGTGCATGAAGATCGTTACAGCCACCACATTCTACCGTAATAATTTGCCCTGAAAATTCACATTCCATTAATGCGCCAATGTGAATGTGTGAAATAATCATGGTATCGCAAAAAAGTGCGGAGAGTGCTAAAGACTCTGAATTACAACGCGTGCTAACCGCAAAAGCAGGACCTGTGCCAGAGGTATTATGAAGATCAATTATTGCTTCAGGGCTCACTTCGTTAATAGCTTGTTTGATTAAATTAGCGCGTTTGAAGTAATCACTGTTATACGTTAGCGATTTTTCGCTTGTAAAACAGCGATTGATGTCTTCACCATTATTCAAATAACGTTGGCTAAATAATGGTGTTTGCTGGGCAGCTTCTACAGAGCCTATAATTATTCGCAGATTAGTTTGGCAGCTTACTTTACCTAATGCTAAGTCGGTTAACCATTGATGTAAGGCAATAAAACCAGAGGGTTCATTACCATGCAACAACGTTGTAATAACTCGCCAACACTTTTGATTATTGCCTTGAATATCAATAATTGTTGGTGCAGTTAGGCTTAATAAAAATTGCTCAGGTGAATCTGTTAATTCAATTAAAGACGGCTGAGATAATTTGTTGATCACAGTAAAATCTATTGCCATAGTTGCTCCCAAGCTGCTACAGGTTGGCAACTTCGACATTGCTTAATATAATTTAATACTAATTTTTGACAGGCTAAGTCTTTGCTTAAACTTTTTTCAAATACAGTTAAGGTTTGTTTTTGCCAAACAGCTCCGGTTACTTGTTTTGCTAATCGTTGTTCAATAATGTTTAAAAAATAATCGGCTTCTTCTTTATCAACACCAATTTTATAAAGGCCATTTTTTGCGACAGGCAACATTTTTTCAATTACTTCAATAATCGAGACTTTCTCAGGATGAAATTGATGTTTTAGTGGCCAGTGAATTTTAGCTTGCAAGCCATCTTGTGCAGCTCGGTAAAAATTATCTTCGGCAAAGTTAAATGGGATCACGGCAAGATAATCGTCAATATTGTCGGCTAAACCAGTTGCAAGCCCAATTGCAAAAGCGGCATTGGCGACCATATCTATGCTTGTTGGCCCTGCAGGAATTGATCTAAATTCAATGCGCATATGACCATTACCATGATGATCGTATACCGGACGATTCCACGGCCAAATCGTACCCATGTGTAAACATAATTCGTGAAGTGGCGGTAATTTTAAAGTGGTATCATCTTGTATGTTTGGGCGATCGTTTGCGCAAATATCAGCTAAAATTGGAGGATAAACAGCAACCGCCTCAGTAAATAATTCCCAAACATTTTTGCGTAACCAACCTTGACCAAAATTAACTCGAGTAGGTGTTTGCCAAGCAAACGGATCTTTGGCGCGAATATCGAGCGATTGCTTAAAGAGCGCGATACGAGTTTCGTCCCAAAGTTTATGCCCTAATAATATGCCTGAATTTCCAGAGATAGCAGTTACCAAAGGCGTCGTTAGTTGGGCAGCATTAAATACATTGTTAAAATCAGCAAACTTGGTCATTAAATGCACTTGAAAAGAAGTGTTAGCTCCTTCGGCACAAATACCACTAAAAGATTCTGATAACGGTTCTTCACCATTTATATTGATGCGAAAAGGTTCACCACGTTGTTGGTATAAATAATCGGATAGACAATGATAGCGAGATATATCTGTCATATTCTCAACGGTTAAATGCTCTGAGCGCAGCGTAGGTAAAATTCCAACCGGAACTATATTAATATTGTGCTTAGCCGCAACACGTTCTAAATTAGTTGATTTTTCGAGTATTTCTGCGCGTAAACGGCTAAACGGTTTGCCCTTTATCGGATAGGCATTAAGATTTAACTCAATATTGTATTGATTTAATTCAGGTTGAAATTGAGCATCGTCAATATCGCTTAGTAATTGTTGATTTGATAAGCTTGGCACGCCTAAATCATCAACTAAATAAAGTTCTAGTTCGGCACCAATTTTAAGCGTTTCATCACCAAAATTTGGCTGTGCAATTGCTGTTTTTAAATCAATCAGTTGTTGATCTAGTTGTTTACTAAAAACGCTAAAATCTCGTTTAGTAAAACTAACCTTGCTGATATCTTTTCCCATCATAAACATCCGTTATTTTGAGCTTACTTATAGCGTGGCACAAAAGAACTAATTTAGGTGTTGATTAAGGTCAAATAAACAGCAGTTAATGAAATTTATTTATTTTATTAAATGCTTTATTAAGTGTTTAATTTAGCAAAATAGATTTTAGCTTCTTGTTTTACTTTAGGGGCCAACAACAAAGTAGAGATCATTGTAGGAATAGCCATGGTTGCATACATAATATCAATTACGTTAATTACCACACTAAAAGAAGTGACAGCACCAACAACAATTAACGCTAAATAAAACCATACATAGAGTTTTTCAAAAGTTGTTCCCAGTAAAAAGTTCGCACATTTTCCACCGTAATACCAAAAAGTAAGAACGGTACTGGTGCTTAAGAAGAACACTACTAAAGTTAATAAATAGCCACCAACATAAGGAATGTTTTGCTCAAATGCATGTGCGGTTAAACTTACGCCAGTTAAATTTTCGCCTGCCGCAGAGGTTAATACGCCGGTACTTAAAATAGCCAAAGCGGTACAAGTGCAAACAATTAATGTGTCAACGATAGGGCCAAGTGTGGCAACTAAACCTTCGCGAATAGGCTCATTGGTTTTAGCGGCGCCATGAGCAAGTGATTCAGTGCCAATGCCTGCTTCATTTGAAAACGCACCACGTTGCACACCAATTAAAATAACTGTGCCAATAAATCCGCCAGTAATGGAGCTTCCATTAAAAGCACTCGAAAAAATTGAGAAAAAAGCATTCGGAACATTACCAATATTTATGGCAAGTACATATAGCGTCATGCCAAAGTACAAAACTACCATAAAAGGAACAAGGCGACTGGTTACTGCGGAAATACGTGATAATTTTCCTAAAACGATTGAAGTAATTAACGCGGCTAAAAGTAAACCTGTAATTAAATCGAAAGAGAAATGCTGTTCAGCAGTCGCTAAACCATTAGGAATGGCAACAAAATCACGCAGTACTTGCACTAATTGATTTATTTGAAAAATAGGTAGAGCGCCAAACATTGCACCAATACAAAATAACCAAGCTAACGGCAGCCACTTTTTACCTAATCCTTCGCGAATAACGTACATAGGGCCACCTTGTAAGTGGCCATTTCGGTCATAACCGCGATATTTTACCGCTAAACTGGCAGTATAAAATTTTGTCGCAACGCCCACTAAAGCGGTAACCCACATCCAAAAAATCGCACCAGCGCCGCCTAAAGTTATGGCAACTGCAACACCTGAAATATTGCCTAGGCCTAATGTTCCAGAAAGTGCCAACATCAACGCTTGAAAATGGGAGACATCCCCTTTAATCGCTTCTGAATTGGCTGTTTTATTTTCGTCAGGTACTTTGCCAAGCGTTATATCTAATGCGTGCTTAAGGTATAAATAGGGTTTAAATCCCGAATGAAAAACAAAAAACAAACCGCCACCTACCAGTAAAATAACTAAAGGTAAGCCCCACATAAAAGCGACAATTTGGGCTAAAAAAGCATTGAGGGTATTGATGTTTTCCATTAATTACTCTGATTATTTTTCTTATAAAATCTAGTTAACAGGGAATTTAGCGAATATTCAAGGTAATAAATGAAGTACTAATAAAATTGCTCTTATCAACAACAAAACAAAGTGAATATTCTTTTGTTTAAGTTACTAATACATTATATTTATCCATATAATTTATTTTGATAAATAAAGATGATCTTTAAAAAAGCCCACTTGGTGTTATTAGCTATTTGTTTTTTCTACTTATTACCATTATTAGCACAAGCACAGACAAAAGAAATTAACTTGGTCGGAGAGTATATTCCAGGGGCCACCAATTCTGATGGAACAGGCTTTCAATTTGAGCTAGTTAAAGCGATATTTGAGCCATTAGGTTATCAAGTAAATATAAATGTATACCCTTATAAACGTGCACTTATTAGAGTTGAGGCTGGCCAAGATGACATGATGGTTGGCATGATTAAGCAACAGAATATGTCACTTGCTTTTTCTCAGGTTCCGCATGAAGCGGATAAAATACTCGCTATTTTTATTAAAAAAAACAATGAAACTTGGCAAGGTGTTAAATCACTTAAAAACAAAAAATTAGTGATGCTTTCAAGCATCATTGAGAATGTAAAAAAGAATCCGTATGTTAATAAAAATCAAATGATTGAAGTAAGTAAACCAGCACAAGCGCTTAAAATGCTTCGTCATAATAGAGCGGATTTCATTATAATGACTGAATCAGAATACAATTTAAATTACACCGCAATTTCACCTCTGTCTTTATCGTCTAAACCGATTGGCTATCTTGAAATATATGCGGCTTTTACGGATTCAGTAAAAGCTAAAAAAATTAAAACTATTTGGGATGACCATTTTCTCCCCTATTTTAATTCTAAAGCAGCAAAGGCGATGTATAAAAGGTGGGGAGTATCTAAAAATTATCAAACTACACTAAATTACTTAGCTAAATAGAGGCTAGTTAACAAAGTTAAGTTGTAGCATAAAGTTGATTATAGAAACCTACTATTTATTTAAGGATTTACCTAGCATAGCTAATAACTGTTCAGCACTTTTATAGCCATGACTAAGTGAGTATTTTTTACCTTTAATAATCATAACCGCAGGAAAACCTCGAAAAGTAAGTTGTTCGCCTTTGTTATCTTTTAAGTCATTAAATACAAAGCTTGAAAGTGCGAAGTTGATCGTTTCTTTTACCGGAATAAAATCTTCATTTAATACTTTAGCTAAAGCAGGATCAGTAAAAACGTTTTTCTCCATCATCGCACAGGTTGTGCAGAAACGCATTTTAGCAAACACAAAAAGGGGTTTATTAGAATTCATAGCCCGAGCATCATTGTAGCTATGCCACTCAACTTTAGACGTATAAAAAGTCGGTAAAATTACAGCATACAGGCTCGGTAATAAAATAATAGCGGCGATTATGGCGATAAAAGGCTTATTCTTTAATGTCGAAAAGATTTTTTTCTTTAATGTGGAAATAAATTTATTCACTAAGTATCCGAATGTACAACCATCTAGGTGGAAATAGACCTTCCAGATAGCCATATACTTTCAATCTATTTAGCAGTAAAGGTATAATTAAAATTGCAAAGTCAAGCAATAAGAAACTGCGTTATTCTTACTTTGAAAATATGTTACTTTATGGGGTAAATATATACTCAAGCTGAATTCTGCTTCTTAAAGTGGTTTGGGTATAAGTTAGTTAAGACTAAAAACTTCAATGATGGTCTAGCTTATCGAAAAAGCGAGCCATAAAATAAAAATAGAGTTATAAAATCAATCTTCCTATTAAAAGCGTTTTATCCCGTATTTTACGAGAATTAAAAGACAATCAGAGCGTAGTATTACAAGCAGAGCCGGGTGCAGGTAAATCTACCGTTGTTCCGCTTGAGTTATTAAAAGCCGATTTTTTGCAGGGGCAGCGCATTATTATGCTCGAACCGCGACGAATGGCGGCGAGATCTATCGCTAATTATTTAGCAAAATGTTTGGGTGAATCGGTGGGTGAAACGGTTGGCTATCAAGTTAAAAATGAAAAACGAATATCGGCTTCAACAAGGCTTGAGATCCTCACTGAAGGTGTATTAACTAGGCGATTGCAATCAAATCCAGAATTAGAAGGCATTGGCCTGATTATTTTTGATGAATTTCATGAGCGCTCTATTAACACTGATTTGTCGTTGATGTTATCTTCTGAAATTCAAGAAATCATTCGTGAAGATCTCCGTATTTTGGTGATGTCTGCAACATTAGATACAAAGTTAATCTCAACATATTTGAATGATGCACCAGTGATTTTATGCGAGGGGAGATCATATCCCGTTAGCGTTTTTCATAAGAAAATTGACAAAACCCAGTTAGCCGTAAATGTGTGTAAAGCAATATTTGATGTTATTGAAGATGAGGGCGATATTTTGGTGTTTTTATCCGGTATAGCCGACATAAAACGCTGCATTTTATCTGCTGAAGCACAATTTTCAAGCCATAAAAAATTAAGGTTTGTGCCTTTACACGGCTCCTTGCCCTTAGCAGAACAAGAAAAAGCGATTGCGCTTGCACCTTCAGGTGTTAGAAAAATAATTTTCACCACCAACATTGCAGAAACCAGCTTAACTATTGAAGGTATCACCTGCGTTATAGATTCAGGCTTAGAAAAAACACTCACGTTTAATCCCTCTAGTGGTATGTCGAAATTAACGACAACTAAAATATCAAAGGCATCAGCAGAGCAGCGTAAAGGCCGTGCTGGTCGATTATCTGCCGGAAAATGTTTGCGTTTGTGGAGTGAAACTGAGCATTTATCGTTAAACGAGTATCAACAAGAAGAAATTTTGAACGCCGATTTAGCAGGAGCTGTATTAGAGCTGGCTAATGCGGGTCACTCAAAGTATAAAGAAATAAATTGGTTAACGCCGCCGCCCAAAGCGCATTTTGATTCCACTGTAGATTTACTGATAAAAATGGGGATGCTAGAAAAATCAGGAAAAATTACCGCACTCGGTAAACAAGGCAGTAACCTTCCAATCCACCCAAGGCTAGCAAAAATGATGTTGGCTGCAAAGGGTGATCAAGAGCGCGAAGTTGCTTGTAATATTGCCGCGCTGTTATCAGAACGAGATATATTACAACACAGTGATAGTGCTGACTTTTTGATGAGATTACATGTTCTGCTTGAGAGCGGGGCTGGAAAGGTAAATAGCGCCTATGTAAATCGAAATTCACTAAAAACGGTTGTTAAAGATGTTCGTACATTACAGTCATTAATAAAACACAAAAAAAGCCAAGTACATATTTCAGGGCTTGCCGATTTGTCAGCCTATTTATTACTGCTAGCCTTTCCTGAACGGTTGGCTAAAAGGCGTTCAGAAAACAGTAATAAATATCAACTTGCCAATGGCAAAGGGGTTTTCTTAAATGAAGCAGACCCGCTGATTAATCATGAATTTTTAGTGGTTAATGATTGCGATGCACAAAAAAAGGAAGGGCGGGTTTTTAGTGCGATTACTTTTAATAAAAATATTTTAACTGAAAAACTTTCTCATGAGATTTCAGAGCAAGTAGATTACGAATTAGCGCCCAACAAAAGCAATGTATATGCTAGGGTATTGAAGAAGTATGGCAGTTTAATTATTGAAGAAACCAGAAATAATGAGGTGCCAGCCGAATTCATTTTAGCAAGCATTAAAGCACTGTTAAAAACAGACTATCGGCACATTTTAAGCTGGAACAAGGAATGCGATGATTGGCTGAGCCGAGTAATATGGCTTGGTGGTAAAATTGAAAATTTTCCAGTATTAACAGAATCGACGATAATGGCTTTGTCGGAAGATTGGTTACTGCCATACGTTGCCAATATTAAAAAAATATCAGCATTAAAAAAAGTGAAAATACTGCCATTATTATCATCGTTGTTAACTTATGAACAAGCTAAAATATTAGCTGCCCAAGCACCAACAATTTACATAACGCCGAGCAACAAAAAAGTACCTATTGTTTACGATAACCATCAAGGGCCAACTGTTTCAGTAATTCTACAAGAGGTTTTAGGTGAACTTGCTTCGCCAATGTTAGCTGGCAATAGTGTTGCTTTACGCTTCGAGTTATTGTCTCCAGCAAGAAGACCAATACAAATAACCAGTGATTTAGCCAACTTTTGGCGGGGATCTTATGTTGAAGTGGCTAAAGACATGCGCGCTAAATATCCAAGGCATAGATGGCCTGTCGATCCTTTTTCTGAAAAAGCAGGCCGATCAATTAAAAGCCGAAATAATTAAATTTAAGGTTATTAGAAAGTTTGTCTATATATCTGTTCTACTTGAAATTAGCATCCTCAAGCGTTATGGGCATAAATATTCAATGAGTTTTATTAGGGAATTTAAGCTCGCTGCTTTATCATGTTCTTTTGATTTATAATGTAACGAATTCTCAAATTTTATGTCTGATCCTAGCGCTGATGAACAGCCTGTAAAAAAAACAAATAAAAAAAATTTGTTAAAGGCTAAACAACAGCAAGCACTTAACTTAACGCCAAAATCTAGTCGCATGAGTATTGTTTTGCGTTGGCTATATCACTCCTCTTTAAAATTATCTCTGGCCGTTATTTTAGGTTTAGTTATTTATACTATTTATCTTGATGGTAAAGTTCGACAAAAATTTGAAGGTCAGCGCTGGAAAATTCCACTGCAAGTTTATGGGCAAGTAGAAACCTTAAGTAAGCATCAAAGTATCCCCTTGTCAGATTTAAATAAATCATTACAACTTAGTGGTTATAACAAAGTTTCACACATAACTCATCCGGGTCAATATGCACAATCAAAACATCGGATCATTATTAACCGTCGAGCGTTTGATTTTGGTTTAGGTGTCGAGCCAGCTGTAACAATTACGGTTGATGAGCGTGCAGGGAAAATTAATCAACTAACGATTAACTCAACACCTGAGAATTCAATAAGGTTAGAACCCACTCTACTTGCACGAATTGTATCGTCTAATAAGGAAGATCGGGTTATAGAGTCGTTAGAAAATATACCTGAAAAATTACTCGACACTTTGTTGCTAGTAGAAGATAGAGATTTTTATTTTCATGCAGGTGTTTCGCCGCTGGGAATTATTCGTGCATTGATTGCCAATATTAGTGCAGGACGTACAGTTCAAGGTGGAAGTACGCTTACTCAACAATTAGTCAAAAACATGTTTTTAAGTCGTGAACGTACCATCACTCGTAAAATAAATGAAGCGATAATGGCTTTGATTTTGGAGTACAGATACAGCAAAGATCAATTGCTTGAAGCTTATATTAATGAAGTATATCTTGGGCAAAATGGTGCCAATGGTATTTATGGTTTTGGTTTGGCGTCGGACTTTTATTTTGGTAAAAGTCTTGCGCAGCTAAGTAATGCACAAATTGCTTTGTTAATTTCTCAAATTAAAGGGCCAAGTTTTTACGACCCATGGCGTCATCCTGAGCGCGCTATAAAACGTCGTGATTTGGTATTACGGTTAATGTTTGAAAAGCATTTTATTAACCGTGTAGAGTTCGAATTTGCCGAAGAGTCGCCATTATCAATTCGTAAAAACCGTCGCATTAAGAAAAAATCACATCCGGCATATGTGCAACAAGTAAAAAGAGAATTACAACAAATTTTGGCGCAATTACCGAGTGAAGATAACGCTCAATCTGGACTGCGCGTATTTACAGGTTTTTCAGCACTTAGCCAACAGTTATTAGAGCAGACTGTCAGTACGAAACTAGCTGAATTAGAAAAACAGCATCACACCACTAAGTTAGAAGCAGCAATGATTGTTAGTGATGTTGAAAGTGGCGAACTCCGCGCCATTGTAGCTGATAGAAATGTTGGTTTTGCCGGTTTTAATCGTGCACTAGATGCCAAACGCCCAATAGGTTCATTAGTAAAACCAGCCATTTATTTGGCTGCGTTAGAGCGTTATCAACAATATAATTTAGCAACGCTACTAGATGATAAAGCTTTGAAGATAAAAAATGATTCAGGCGGAGTATGGCAACCAAAAAATTACGATGGTAAGTATCGTGGACAAGTCAGTTTATTAACCGCTTTAGTGAAATCTTTGAATGTACCAACGGTAAATTTAGGGCTTGAATTGGGGCTTGAAAAAGTCGCAGATGCTTTATATTCATTAGGCTATCAACAAGATTTAACACTAAGACCTTCATTACTGCTTGGCGCTATTAATATGTCGCCATTTGAGGTTTCACAATTATATTCCGCCATTGCCGATCATGGTAATTATCACCAACAGCATGCAGTAGTTGCTATATTTGCAAATAACGGTGATTTATTGTGGCAAAACGAGCCACAAATAGAACAACGACTTTCCGATAACGGAAGTTATTTACTGGATTATGCACTGCGAAAAGTAACTGAGCAGGGTACTGCAAAATCACTTTCTTGGCGCTTACCTAATCATCAGTTAGCAGGTAAAACGGGTACTACCAATAAGTTACGAGATAGCTGGTTTGTTGGCTTTGATGCCAAGCATTTAGTGACAACTTGGGTTGGACGCGACGATAACCAACCAACAAAATTAACTGGCAGTAGTGGCGCGTTAGTCTTATTTGCAAATTTCATGAAAAAACAAGGTATTGTTGATGTACCTTTAGCTATGCCTGAAGGTGTTGCTATGTTAGCTTTTGAACAAAAAACGGGAAATGCAGTAGGTGATGGTTGCGCCGAAACAATGCAATATCCAGCGGTTAAAGTGGGTGTGGTTATTCAAAATAGTTGTTTGATAAAACAAGTAAAGAAAAAAGACAAACGCTCGTGGTTTGAGCGTTTGTTTGGTGATTAAAGAAAGTCAGTATTTGGACAAATTGCCGAAAACCAGAATTTGGGCATCCTGACGAAGGTCAGGATCTTTAATGATTATTCATTGTTCTAAATACAATGAATAATTCATCAGCGGCAAGAGATCCCGAAACAAGTTCGGGATGACGTAAAGTACCTTTTTCATTCTGACTGCAAACACACTTTTCACCCTGTCGGCAAAAAGTAATTTCGCCATCCTGAAGCGATAATTGCTCGTCATCCTGACGAAGGTCAGGATCTCTTGCAAATGTTAAATTAAACTAGTTTAGCAAAACACTTATCAGCGGCGACCAACGTTTTTTCGATAATATCATCGGTATGCGCAGTTGATAAAAATCCTGTTTCAAACGCAGATGGCGCAAGATAAACGCCTTCTTCAAGCATTAAATGGAAGAATTTTTTGAATTTTTCACCATCGCAAGCCGTTGCTTGTTCAAAAGTAGTAATATTGTCTTGATCCGTAAAGAAAAAGCCAAACATCGCGCCCGCATAAGTAATACTTAATGAAACGCCATTACGCTCAGCGGCTGCTTTTAAACCCATCGCTAGTTTTTCAGTAGCTGCACTTAATTGAGTATGTTTATCACCTTTAGCGAGTTCAGTTAGTGAAGCTAATCCAGCGGCCATCGCAATGGGATTACCTGATAAAGTACCTGCTTGATAAACGGGACCAACCGGGGCGATATAATCCATAATTTCTGCTTTTCCACCAAAAGCGCCAACCGGCATGCCGCCGCCGATCACCTTACCTAAAGTAGTTAAATCAGGTTTTATATTATAAAATGCTTGAGCACCGCCTAAAGCGACGCGAAAACCGGTCATCACTTCATCAAATATTAGTACGCTTTGGTATTCATCACAAACTTCACGTAATCCTTCTAGAAAACCTTCTACTGGAGGAATACAATTCATATTTCCGGCAACAGGTTCAACAATAATACAAGCTATTTGGTCGCTATATTCAGCAAAAATAGCTTTAACTTCATCAATATTGTTATAACTAACGGTTAATGTGTGTTTGGCAAAGTCGGCAGGAATACCGGGAGAATTTGGCACGCCTAACGTTAAAGCACCAGAGCCCGCTTTTACCAATAGCGAATCAGCATGACCATGATAACAACCTTCAAATTTTAATATTTTATCGCGACCAGTATAACCACGCGCTAAGCGAATTGCGCTCATGGTTGCTTCTGTACCGGAGCTAACCATACGTAATTTTTCCATTGAAGGGACTAATTCACGTACTTTTTCAGCCATGGTAATTTCAAGTTCGGTTGGTGCGCCAAAACTTAATCCATTTTGCGCGGTTTCAATAACGGCAGCTAAAATTTTAGGATGATTATGACCTAAAATCATCGGTCCCCAAGAACCTACATAATCAATATAAGCATTGTCGTCGGCATCATATATATAGGCACCTTGTGCGCGTTTGATAAAGCAAGGCGTACCGCCCACACTACTGAATGCGCGAACAGGTGAGTTAACGCCACCAGGAATTGTGATTTGTGCTTGGGCAAATAATTTTTCTGAAGAGTTAGTTTTCATAATAAGGTCTTTAAATTGGTTATATTAAAAGTATGTTCTGCTTTATTTATTTGTGTACCAGTTTACTGGTTTTTCGTATTGCGTTAGTTGATCTTCAACGCCTAACGTTAAGGCAAATAATGCCATGCGTACCAACACACCATTTTGCGCTTGGCGAAAAATTGCTAAATTGGCTAAGTCATTTAAATCGGTATCAAGTTCGTTGGCTTCTGGACGAGAATCTCGTGGCAAAGGATGCATGATCACCGTGTTTTGTTGACAATATTTTTGGTAAATTTCACGGTTTAAACTAAAGTGACCGCGATATAATTCTGCTTCATCTTTGCTGGCAAAACGTTCTTGCTGAATACGGGTTTGATAAATAATATCGCACGCCAAATTTCCAGCCATGGTATCGGCAAGTATTACTTCATGCCCAGCATTAGTGAGCGTAGAAACCACGCTGTCTGGCATTTGTAACGCTTTTGGTGCGACCATCGTAACTTTAATATTATTATATAAACTGAGTAGTTTTGATAAAGAATGTACAGTACGACCATGTTTTAAGTCGCCCATTAATACAATATTTAATCCATCTAAGCTTTTGCCAAACTGCATCATTTCAGATTGAATAGTAAATAAATCTAAAAGTGCTTGAGTAGGATGTTCATTGGCACCATCACCGCCGTTAATCACGGGAACGCTACTGCCTTTGGCAAACTCACTAACTGAATGCATTTTTGGATGACGCATAGCGATAACATCAGAGTAACCGCTGATCACTTGTGCGGTATCAAATAACGATTCACCTTTACTTAAGGATGAATTCTCTTCACCAACGGTTTCTCTAACAAATCCGCCTAATAAGTTAAATGCAGTACCAAAGCTTACCCGTGTGCGGGTACTGGGTTCAAAAAATAAATTACTTAGAATTGCTCCATCGAGCACAGTACAACGCTTTTTACGGGCCGCATAGGGAGCCATTAAAGCCGAAGTATCTAGAATTTTAGCAATTGCATCACGATCAAATTGAGAAACAGAAAGGATATGACTGCCTTGAAACATCATCATAACTGAAATACCTAGCACAGATAAAAATTGCGCGAAATATAGCACATACTGATAATTGATTGAATGTTTGTTGAAAAGAAAGTTGCTATGCTATTAAGCTATACTAAGACGTATATTTTAAAAACACTCATGCAATTATGGGCAAGCACTTGAAAATAAACCTTTTTTTGTTGTTGATTCTTTATAGTTCACTCAGCTTTAGCCAAGATGTTGTGCGCTTTGTAAATTCTGAAAAATTTCCTGATCCAAAACAGAGTTATTTTGTTGATTTATTGCGGTTAACTTTAGAAGCAAGCAAAGAAAAATTTGGGCCATATCAATTACAAGGTGTTGCCATTGAAATGGCGCAAGGGCGAACTTCAGTAATGCTTGAGCGCAATGAATATATTGATGTTGCTTGGCGGATGACATCAAAAATTTTAGAGCAGCATTTGCAAGCCGTTTATTTCCCGTTGTTGAAGGGAATGATGGGTTATCGAATATTTATTATTCGTAAAAATGATCAACAGTTTTTTAATAAGCACATGTCATTGCAAGAATTGAAATTAATTCCTTTAGGGCAAGGTTACAATTGGCCCGATACGGACATTTTAATAAATAATGGTTTTAATGTCGCACGAGGTTATGATAACTATTTACTAAAAATGCTCGCCCGTAAACGTTTTGATTTTTTCCCGCGTGCCATTCATGAACCTTGGATAGAGATTAAAGATAAACCTGAATTTATGGTTGAAAAAAATTTGATGTTGCAATATCCCGCGCCGATTTTCTTTTTTGTTAATAAATCAAACAAACGTTTACAACAACGACTTGATTATGGTCTTGGTCAATTATTGAATAATGGTACATTTGAGCAATTTTTTTTAAATCATCCGATCACGGCTGGAATTTTACAAAAAGCAGATGTTAAACATCGCACAATTTTTAAACTTGAAAATCCATTATTATCAGAACAAACTAAAAAGCTATTAAAAGATAAAAGACTTTGGATCAATATTGAAAAATAAAAGGATAAATAGCTCACATTGGCTTCACGTACGCGAGAATAATCACCGCAAATAAAATAAATACCGGCACTTCATTAAACACACGATAAAACTTGCCTGAACGCGTGTTTTTATCTTCGCGAAAGGTTTTTACTAGTTTGAAACAATAACCATGGTAGGCCAATAAAAATAAAACTAAAGTCAATTTAATATGCAGCCATGTCGCATTTTTTAACCAGTCTAAACCATATAGATAAATAATAGTTATTCCTAAAATTACCGTAAAAAGCGCAAAGGGAGTAACGAAATAAAGTAAGCGTTTTTCCATGCCCTTTAGTTGTTCTTTCACTTCTTTTGAGTTCGTTTCAGCGTGATTAACGAAAAGGCGAGGTAAGTAAAATATACCCGCGAACCATGCGACCATAAAAATCACATGAAAGGCTTTTAGCCACAAAATAGTGTTCATAGTTTTCCTTGTAATAAATATGTTTTGATTTGTTCGAAGGTGATAATCCCGAGAATATTATGATCTTCTTGATCATAAATATAAACGCCGCCATTTCTTTGATGGAGTAATAAAAGGTAGGCTTCAGCCAGTGTTGCTTGACTATATAGTGCAATTAATTTGTGTTGGCAATACGGCTTGCCATTAGTTGACAATAAGGATGATTTTTCTTCTAACCATTGATAAGACACAGCGTTGTCGTTCATTGTTTTTAACACTAACGGATGTTGTTCAGTATCTTTTTCTCTGTTTTCATTGCTAGGAGCTTCATTAACAAGGATAAAATTTTGATTCATTTGGCTTAACACGCCCACACGTTGTAAGGCGGTTTCAATGGGGGGTTTTCGGTAAAGCAAATTTTGAATATCCAACTGCATAGTAAATACCGAACGATTTTTGAATAATTGACCTGAGATTAAACAGGCGGTTGCAATCACAATCATTGCAGGTAGCATAATGTTGAGTTGATTCGATAATTCAACCACAGTTAATAAAGCTGCCAATGGTGCATTTAAGGTTGCCGCCATAAAACCAGCCATACCGATTAACGCGAAATCGCTGCCCGCATAATTTCCAGGGATGATAAAGCCAATAATTAATGCACCAAAAACACCACTCACCGCACCTAAGCCAATAATAGGGCCAACTAAACCACCGGGCATCCCTAAACCGATTACTAACACGGTCATTAAGAATTTAGCTGCCAATAAACTCATAATGAACCAGATCTGATCGTGATGTTCCATCGCAAAGGCAACAGCACTACTGCCAGTGCCCATCGCATGTGGTACTAAGTAACCTAATGAGCCAGTAATTAGAGCAGCCATCATTAAGCGAGTAAAAATATGGAATTTTTCAAACCGTTTAATCATAAAAACAATAATATAATTAAACGATGAGGCAAAAGTCCCAATTAATACACCGAGAACTATCAGAATTATAAAATCTTGGTGTGTTAAGGCAATTTGACTGATGAAATCATAATCATGGCTAACGCCAAAAATATTACTGGTAACCATTGAGCCAATAATCGCGGCAAGCATTATTGGAATAAACATTTGGATATCGTACTCGCGCAGTATTACTTCCATTACAAAAAGTACAGCAGCAATTGGCGTATTAAAACTTGCCGCTATTCCTGCAGCAATACCACAGGCACATAATGTGCGAATACTGTTATTGGGTAAATTTAATTTGGTGCCAACAAAACTACTTGCAGCCGCCCCTAAATGGACGACAGGGCCTTCTTTTCCAACAGAAAAACCTGTTGATAATGATACCGCGCCACCAATAAATTGGTGAATTGTATTTCTAAATGGAATGGCGCCATAAGCAACTTTTAAACGATGTAATACGAAAGGGATCCCCGTTCTTTGATATTTGTAACCGGTAAGCCAGCTAAAAAATAAAATAACTAATGCACCAACAATTGGTAAATCAAAACGACTTAAAGCATCTAAGCTGGTATAGTTGTCATAGGTGGTTAAATATAAGTGTTGAATTGTTTTTATGGTAAAAGTAAATAATACAATTAACATTGCCGCAGCAAATCCGCCAATTATTGCTAAAAAGCAAAGCTGCCACGATAATTTAGGTGACGCTAATTGTTGTCGAAACGAAAAAAATGACATCATAGCTGTTGTATCACAATAATAAAAAGTTAGGTTCGCAAGAATACTAATATAATACGTTAATAATGAATTGGTTAGCAAAAATTAATATTAGAACTGTTTTTTTACGTTTAGGACCATTTAGATCCACACTTGCTTTAGTAGGTTTAATTGCTTTGTGTCTCTATTGTGGTTATCGATTTGGTAATTTTTATCATAGCTTTCAACAAAAATCTTTAGCCGAACAACAAGTTCGCCTAGCTTTGCTTTATCAAGAGGTTGATAAAGACAATGATAAAATTAATTCGCTTGAAGTTGAATTAGAAATTGAGCGAATGGCAAGTAGGCAAGCGGCAATAATTCTCAGTAAAGCGGAAGCGGAGCACTATAGGATAAAAAAAGAATTAGCTTTTTATGAAAAGGTAATGGCTCCAGAGAAACAAGCTGAAGGCGTGGTTATTGATAATTTAATTATTTCACCGACAACCAGTAAAAATCATTATCGCTTTCAAGTAGTGTTAGTACAACAGAATAAACAAAAGCGTTATGCTAAAGGTTATGTGCAGTTAACCTTTAATGGAAGTTTGAATAAGCAACCTGATCATTTTAAATTATCGAAAATATCACCCGTTACCCGCAAAGATATGTCGTTTAACTTTCAGTATTTTCAAATGATAGAAGGAGAGTTTACGTTACCCGAAAATTTTATACCCGAACAAATTTTGGTTGCGGCAGTATTGCCCAAAAGCAAATGGCAGAAGTATAACCGTTTAGAGCAAAATTATCCTTGGCAGAAAGATTAGTTATACTTGACTAAAACAGTCAGGTTTAAGATAATTAGCAATTATGCAGATCTTGCAGTTTTTAAAGAAGTGAAAATTAATGTCGAACCCTGAATTACCAATAAAGTTTAGTGATGCCGCAGCAAATAAAGTTTTGTCGTTGATCACCGAAGAAGAAAATCCTGATTTAAAATTACGTGTTTATGTAACGGGTGGTGGCTGTTCAGGTTTTCAATATGGATTTACTTTTGATGAAAAAGTTAACGACGGTGATATGACCATTGAAAAACAAGGCGTAACTATGGTGGTTGACCCGATGAGTTTACAATACTTAGTCGACGGAGAAGTCGATTATATTGAGGGTTTAGAAGGTAGTCGTTTTTTAGTTAATAATCCTAATGCCACTTCAACGTGTGGTTGTGGTTCATCATTCTCAATTTAAAAATTATATTTTTAGTTAAATCAATTAGTTACTATTGCTGATGGTTTATTAACTATCAGTAATATCTTGTTGCAACTTTTCACTAGTAATATCCCTCCTCTGATCTGTTATGATATGTCGTCAAAAATTTTAGTAGAGAATAATAATGTCAGTCCTTTCCCAAAAACGTCAGTGGTTAGCTGAACGCCCTTATGTATTAGCTATCGTAATTACCTTAGGATTAATATTATGGATGGCTTCGGGAGCTATGCACGCGCAAGAAAAAGCCGCCGCCCATCAAAAACAAATTAGCCCTGTAGCAAAAGTACAAGTGCAAAATATGAACGCTCAATTAATTCATGATACGGTTGAATTATATGGACGGACAGAGCCAAACCGAGTAACCACATTACGTGCGGAAATACGCGGTAAAATTACTGAAGTGTTAGCAAAACGTGGCACTCAAGTCGAAAAAAATCAGATTATCGCAAAAATAGCATTAAATGATTTACCCGCTCAACTTAAAGGTACAAAAGCGTTAATTAAGCAACGAGAAATAGAATATGAAGGTGCGCAAGCATTAAATAAAAAAGGTTTCCAAGGAAAGTCTCAATTATCGCAAGCATTCTCAGCGCTGGAAGCTGCTAAATCAGATTTAGTATCACTTAAAATATCGATAGAAAATACGGTTATTAGGGCACCATTTTCTGGAATATTAAACGATCGTTTTGTCGAAGTTGGCGATTATGTTAAATCGGGCGATAAAATAGCCTTAATTGCAGATCTTAATCCTCTAATCATTCGTGCCTATGTTACAGAGCGTCAAATTAGTGAAATTTTTGTTGGCCAAACTGCGGATATCCGCATAATGAATCAAGCCAATATACAAGGCCAAGTCCGTTATATCGCTAGTGTTGCTGATCAATCTACTAATACTTTTAAAATAGAAGTTACCATAAACAATCAAGACAGTAAGTTAACTGCAGGTTTAAGCAGTGAAATGGATATTGCATTGCAACAAGTCAATGCCATTAAACTTTCTCCAGCGTTACTAGCACTAGATGAGCAAGGTAATATTGGCGTGAAATCGGTGTTAGATAAACACGTGGTTTTTACGCCAATAAATATTGTGAAAACTCAGCCTGATGGTATTTGGTTAACTGGATTAGGAACCAGTGCAGATATCATTGTGCTTGGACAAGGCTTTGTTCGCTCGGGGGATGAAGTTGACGCAGTAACTGAGTTGGCGCCTGCGACGATAAAATCTAAGCCCTCTAAGATTGAAGCAACAGAGCAAGGTGAATAATTATGTTAGCACTTATTGATGCGGCATTAACTCGCACCCGTTCTGTGTTGATGATTTTTGTGTTGTTGCTCATTTCTGGAGCGATAACCTATGCCAACATTGCTAAAGAATCTAACCCAGACATTACTATACCTATTATTTATGTATCAATGATCCACGATGGTATTTCTCCTGAAGATGCTGAACGAATGTTAGTTCGGCCGATGGAAAAAGAATTAAAATCTATTGCTGGTATCAAAGAAATGCGCGCAAATGCTGGCGAAGGCCATGCCTCAGTAACATTAGAATTTGATGCTGGGCTTGATCCTAAAGAAGCATTAGCAGAAGTTCGCGATAAAGTTACTTTAGCTAAAGCAAAATTACCCGCCGAAACTGAAGAGCCTGAAGTTCATGAAGTGACCATGGCAAATCAGCAGGCAGCATTAACAGTGATTTTATCAGGTGCCGCAAGTGAACGAGGTTTATTAACACTTGCGCGTGATCTCAAAGATAAAATAGAAGGCATGCAGCAAGTGCTTGAGGTTACTGTGGGTGGTGATCGTGAAGATATGGTCGAAATATTAGTCGATCCTTTATTAATGGAAAGCTATGGCTTAGATCAAGGAGATATTTATAATTTAGTTGAACGTAACAATCGTTTAGTTCCTGCAGGAACATTGGATACGGGGAAAGGGCGTTTTGCAATAAAAGTACCTTCGGTCTTTGAAAATATTCAAGATTTACTCGATTTGCCAATAAAGGTTGATGGTGAACGTGTGATCACCTTTGCAGATGTTTCTACAGTACGCCGTTCTTATAAAGATCCCACTACCTTTGCCCGTTTAAATGGTGAGCGCTCTATTTCGTTGGAAGTAAAAAAGCGTCCTGGTGAAAATATTATTGAAACGGTCGATCAAGTAAAAGCATTAGTCGAGCAAGAAAAGCAAAAATGGCCAAATCAAGTGTTAATTGATTATATAGGCGATCAATCAAAAGATGTAAAAGAAACGCTTAACGATTTACAAAGCAATGTTTTATCTGCTGTTTTAATGGTGGTTATTGTGATTATCGCAACGTTAGGTTCTCGCTCTGCGTTATTAGTTGGTTTAGCTATACCAGGGGCTTTTCTAACCGGTATTTTAGCTATTTCTTTAGCCGGATTAACCGTGAATATAGTCGTTTTGTTTGGCTTGATCATGGCGGTTGGTATGTTAGTAGATGGCGCTATTGTGGTCACCGAATTTGCCGATCGTGAAATGATGGAAGGTGTCGGTAAAAAAAGAGCTTATGCACGCGCTGCGCGACGTATGGCATGGCCAATAATCGCCTCAACCGCAACCACATTAGCCGCTTTTGCACCGTTAATGTATTGGCCTGGGATGATGGGCGAATTTATGAAATATTTGCCGTTTACTTTAATCGCGGTGTTATCGGCTTCACTAGTAATGGCGTTGGTTTTTGTCCCTGTTTTAGGTGGTTTATTTGGGAAACCGAGAGCGATTAGTCTTAAAGAACGTCAACAAATTGAACAGGCAGAAAATGGCGACTTAACAAAACTGACAGGTTTTACGGGCAAATATGTACGGGTATTATCTCGGGCAATACATCATCCTTGGAAAATACTAGCGGGTACTATTACCGGCGCTATATTGGTGATGGTTTTATACGCTAACTCAGGCTTAGGCACTATATTCTTTCCAGAAGTAGAGCCACCAAGTGCTTCGATGATAGTGCGTTCACCTGGTGATTTATCGGTACGAGAAAAAGATGTAGTTATGCGTCAAATCGAACAACGTATTTTACCGATGAAAGAGATTGAAAGTTTATATACTTTAGCAGGAGGTCGTGATCAATTAGGTAATTTTCAAGTTAATTTTGTCAATTGGCAATACCGACGCCCAGCGGATGAAATTATTGCTGAAATTCATCAACGCACTGATGATATTGCCGGTATTGATATAGAAGTGAGAAAAAATGAAGGTGGCCCGCAAGGAGGTAAAGCACTTAAAGTTGAATTAAGTTCTCGTTTCCCTCAATTATTAGAGCCGACTCTAAAAACTTTAAAAACTGCGCTTATTAACAATGGTAAATTTACCAATATCGAAGATACTGGCGCTAAACCAGGAATAGAATGGCAGCTAAAAGTTAATCGTAAATTAGCGGCTACTTATGGTGCTGATGCAGCTTTAGTTGGGTCATCAGTACAAATGATCACTAATGGTTTAAAACTTGGTGAATATCGTCCTGACGATGTCGATGATGAATTAGATATTCGTGTACGTTTTCCTGAAGATAAACGAGATATTAATCGTCTTGATTCTTTACGGGTTAAAACTAAGTCAGGCTTAGTACCGGTAAGTAGTTTTGTTAACAGAAGTGCAGCTAATAAAGTTGACACCATTATTCGCGTTGATGGTAAACGAGTGATTAAATTAGCAGCTGATCTTATCCCCGGAGCACAACTGACCAGTGAGTTACCAAAATTGAAAAAGCAATTAGCGAGCTTGCAAATTGATCCGCGAATAAATATTGAAATAAAAGGTCAAAACCAAGACCAGCAAGAATCGCAACAGTTTTTGGTTAAAGCATTTGGTATTGCTTTGTTTGTTATGGCGATTATTTTAGTAACGCAGTTTAATAGCTTTTATCAGGCATTTTTAATTTTAAGTGCGGTTGTGTTTTCAACAGTAGGTGTATTTTTGGCACTTATGATAGTGCAAAGACCGTTTGGTATTGTCATGGGCGGTATTGGTGTTATATCGCTTGCAGGTATTGTGGTGAATAACAATATAGTTTTAATTGATACTTACAATGTCCTCAGGCGAGAAGGTTATAGCGTAATTGATGCAGTGTTACGTACAGGCGCGCAACGTTTACGTCCGGTTATGCTAACTACTATTACCACGGTATTGGGTTTAATGCCGATGGTATTACAGATAAATTTAGATTTTTTCAATCGTACCGTGGTTTTGGGCGCACCTTCAACTCAGTGGTGGGCTCAATTAGCTACAGCAGTCGCGGGCGGATTAGCGTTTGCAACGGTATTAACGTTAGTGCTAACCCCCTGTTTATTGGTACTTAGAGATAAACGTAAAGAACAAAAAGACACTATTGAAATAGTCAATGAAGCAGTAAAAATAAAATCTGTAGCATAGGTTTTTAATATATATCCAAGCTAATTCCAGCTGAATCCTGCATCTTGAAGAGGTTTGGTTAAATGATAAAGGCTCTTTAGGTTAAAGAGTCTTTTTTTTACGTTGAATATGGTTGTAGGCTTGGGCTTGAAAAGTAATACTAAAGAAGTTTATATTTAAACGAATGGCTCTGTAATCGTTAATCTATTTATACTGAAATGCGGTATATATTTAGAGCTTAATAATAATTTAAAGTAAGGTTAATTTATGCGTTTCATTCCTCATAATCTGCTTATAGCAGCAATTGCAGCTTCTAGTTTTTCTGTAGCAACAGTGTCAGCTAAAACACTTAATGATGCAGAGACAAAAACTGTTGAACAGCTAAAGCAAACAGCTTTAACTTCTGAACTCTCTTATCAAATTTTAGAATCATTAACGACCGAAGTTGGTAATCGACGATTAGGCACTGAGGGCGATAAAAAAGCGATAAAATGGGCTGTAGCCAAAATGAAAGCTTTGGGTTTTGATAAGGTATGGACCGAAGAAGTTGAATCACCGCAATGGTTACGTGGAGATATTGAAGCAAAAATAATTACGCCTTACTCGCATGATATGGCGGCAATTGGTTTAGGCGGCACTGTCGGTACGCCAAATAAAGGTATAAAAGCACCTGTAGTTGAGTTTAAAACACTAGCCGATTTAAAAGCGGTAAAAAAGGGTAGTTTACGCGGTAAAATTGCTTTTGTTTCATATCGTATGAAAGCGGCTATAGACGGTAGTGGTTATGGACCAGCCGTAGCTACGCGCGGTAGTGGTGCATCTATTGCCGCTGAAAAAGGCGCTTTAGCTTTGATTATGCGTTCAGTAGGAACCGACAATAATCGAATTGCTCATACGGGCATGATGCGTTATAAAAAAGACGTTAAAAAAATTCCAGCCGCAGCACTTTCTAATCCTGATGCAGATGTTTTAGTTAACACCTTAAAACGTGGTAAGCAGGTGGATTTTTATTTAAAAATTACTGCTAAACATCATCCTAAAAAGATGATCAAATCGGCCAGCGTTATTGGCGAAATCACTGGAAGTGAATTTCCTGATGAAATTGTTGCTCTCGGCGCGCATTTAGATAGTTGGGATGTTGGCACTGGTGCCATGGACGACGGCATGGGGATCGGTATTATACTTGCCACCGGCGCTGAAATTGCGAAATTACCTACGCATCCCAAACGAACTATTCGCGTAATTTTGTACGCAGGCGAAGAAGTCGGTTTTTATGGCACGCGTAAATATATGGAACTTCATAAAGACGAAGTGGCTAAACATGTTATTGGCGCAGAATGGGATTTTGGTTTAGGAAAAATTTATCAGATAAAACCAGGTGTTGGGGCGAAGTCTTTAAATAATATTCATGATTTAGCGCAGATACTTGCGCCTTTAGGTGTTTCAATGTCAGATAAAAATGATGCTGTTGCCCAATCAGATATGAGTCTTTTAAGCAAAGCGGGTATGCCTAGCGTGAATTTTGCTGCTGATGGTATGCGTTATTTTGATTATCACCATACTGCTAATGATACATTGGATAAAATTAACCCTGAAGATTATAAGCAAAACACTGCCGTTTATATGGTATTTGCTTATTTTGCAGCGCAGACCAACGTAGATTTTAGAAAATAATTTGAGTCAATTTAATTAACGCTGTTGGCTCCATGAGGTGTTATATAGCCTATAGAGGCAAACAGCTTTATTCCTATTCCGCCTGAATTAAATAACTTTAGATGGAATAGGATATTCTCCATTTTTACACCATCCAAATTTATTCAGTTGGTATAAGTACTAATCTTTACGAGATATCTTTAGATATTGATTATTTAAGCATTCAGCGTTATAACAAAGCATGGCATTTCGTTATAGGTCAGGTGTTTTATTAAAAACGTGTTTCTAATTGCTGTTACGTTATTAATTTGTTTTCAACTAACTTTGTCTCAGCGAGTATTTGCTCAACAGTTTATTACGACTAAACAGCAGGCCTCTATTCAACCCCAAATTAATGTTGGTGCCGACGATTGGCCAGACTATACCGCGGCAGACGGGTCTGGTGTTTATTTCAATCTACTTAAAGAAATATACCCAGAATATAAAATTAATTTTGTTATTAAAGCGTTAGATCAGTCATTGATCGATTTTGATCAGCAAAAATTAGATCTTGTTATTGGCGTATATAAGCATGAATTAAATAACGTTTTATTCCCGCAATGGTTTCTAGATACCGAATTTCCGCTTTTGGCTTTTTATAATAAGAAGTCTCGTCACATCACTAAAGCGTCAGATTTAATACCATTACAACCAGCTTGGCTTTCATCTTATGCATTTGAAAATTTCTTATCTAGTACATTGGCTCCGATAAAAGTTGAATTTGTTGATGATGGGTTTGAGCTGATCATGCAAAATAAAACTGATTTTTTTATTGATTACGCATACAACATTCCCAAAAAATTAATTAACAAAATAGATTCAATTGAACTTTTACCTGCACAACATGTTTATGTGGCATTTCAGCATAACCAAAATGGGAGAAAATTAGCGAAAGAATTTGATCTGAAAATGGCATCGTTAAGGAATAGTGGAAAATTAGCTGAAATATATGGGAAAAATTATTTTGACACTGATTTGAGTAATTATGTGATCAACAAACAAAAGATTGTTATTTATACCAATTCGGTGAGTTTGTTAAATCAACAAGATATGAAAAATGAGGAAGGAGGTGAAATTCAAACGCTTCGTTTAATATTTAACATGCTTAAAGGCTATGAAATAGAGTTTAAGCCTTTTAATAATATCGCAAAAATGTATCAACTTTCAACACAAAGCAATGTCTGCTTCAGTGATTTAATTAAGACTAAAAAGAGAGAGCAAAACTTTGTTATTAGTCAGCCTTTTTCTATGTTTTTAGGTTTAAAATTGTATAGTGAAAAAGCTATTTCATCATCCTCATCTATTAACCTAGCAACACTATTAAATAGTAATCGAGCATTAAAACTAGGAACAGTTAGCGGTCGCAGTTACGGAAGCAATATAGATAAAACGCTTACACAAATTCAAAGTTTTCAATTGATAAAAAGCCCTGTAGATATTGAAACTTTATTCAAACAATTTGCTAAAAAGCGGTTTGATTTTCTCATTGAATATCCATCGTTTAAGGCTAAAAACTGGTCGAAAACCTCTAAAAAAACATTATATAGCTACAATATTGACGGAGCTGATAAGGTCGTTTTAGGTCATATGATGTGCTCTAAATCGCCATTAGGAGTGGCTTTTATTGAAGACTTTAATAATGTTTTAGAAAAGTTTTACCATAGTGGTTATTTTTTTAATGCACAATACCAGCGGGTGCTGCCTGAAAATAAGGCAATCTTTATTCAGTATTTTAATGAGACATTTAATTAAATCTGATAGATTAATTTTAACTAAATTGGACTTTTTTCTATGCTACACTAGGTTTTTTAATTCTTTAAAACAATTAATTTAAACCATGTCAGCACAAAAATTATTAACACAAGCACAAAAAGTTTGTATCCAACGTGATGTTCGTTTTACGAACCTAAGAGAGCAGGTTTTTTTACTGATCGCAAATCATAAAGGTGCGGTCGGCGCATATGAATTATTAGAAGAATTACAGTTAACAGATCCCGCCGCTAAACCAGCAACTATTTATCGTGCACTCGACTTTTTGGGCAAACAAGGCTTTGTACATAAAATAGAATCTATCAATGCTTTTGTTATGTGCCACCATTTTGGCGAATGTAATCATCCGGTACAATTACTTATTTGCGATCAATGTGGCTATGTTAAAGAAAGTCAGTCGAATAACTTAGAACAAGCCATTCAAACAATGGCTGATCATAGCGGTTTTTATATCACACACCAAATAGTTGAAGCACATGGTCGTTGCGTTAACTGTCAATAATCTTAAAATTCACCCCATTGAACGAACAACGCTTAATTTTATTGGATAAAATATGCTATAACCTCGGTTCGTGTATTTTTAACACTATTTACCTCCTACTACTAAATTATTAAAATGTCAGGATTATTATGAAATATTCACTTCGCTCGGCGCTTGTCGCTTTTAGCTTTGTGGTTGCTAACGGTGCAGTTGCTGGTAACCCAAATTTTAACGATAAATTTCGTCAGCTAGACGAATTATTACCAACACCTAATACCTATCGAACGGCTTCAGGTGCGCCAGGTCACAAATATTGGCAACAAAAAGTTAATTATAAAATTAACATGACCTTAGATGATAAAAATCAGCGATTAAGTGGTAATGAAACAATGCATTATCAAAATAATTCACCTGATACTCTGCGTTATTTATGGCTTCAGTTAGATCAAAACATCAAAAAACCTACTTCAGATACCAACTTAACAAGTACAGCTCCAAGAAGTGATAAAATATCATTTGAACGTTTTCGTGGCATGATTGAAGGATCAACGTTTGATGGTGGTTATAAAATCACTAAATTAACTGATAGTAACGGTAAAGCGCTCCATTACGTGATAAATAACACAATGATGCGCGTTGATTTAACACAACCATTAAAATCGGGTGATAGTGTTAAAATAAATATCAACTGGGATTATCACTTACATGAACAAAAAGTATTGGGTGGTCGCTCAGGCTATGAATATTTCAAAGAAGACGACAACTATTTATATGAAGTTGCGGCCTTTCATCCGCGCGCAGCGGCTTATTATGATGTTATGGGCTGGCAAAACAAGCAATTTTTAGGTAATGGAGAATTTACCTTAGAATTCGGTGATTACGATGTAAGCATTACAGTTCCTGCTGATCATATTGTTGGTGCAACGGGTGTTTTGCAAAATGCCAAAAAAGTACTCACAAAGCAACAACGTAAACTTTTAGAAAAAGCAAAAACAGCTAAAAAGCCCGTTATTATTGTTAGCGAAGAAGAAGCGGTAGCTAAAGAAAAAATTCGCAGTAAAAAAACTAAAACATGGCGTTTTAAAGCCAAAAATATTCGTGATTTTGCTTGGGCATCCAGTCGTAAATTTATTTGGGATGCACAAGGCTATAAAGCCGGTGGCACAAATACTTTAGCGATGTCTTTTTATCCTAAAGAAGGTAACCCACTTTGGGAAAAATACTCAACTGAAGTCATTATTCATACATTAAAACAATACAATAAATATACTTTAGACTATCCATATCCTGTTGCTATTTCAGTAAATGGCCCTGTAGGTGGTATGGAATATCCGATGATTTGTTTTAATGGTCCTCGTCCGACATTAAATAAAAAAACGGGTGAAAAAACCTATTCTCGTCGTACTAAATATGGATTAATTGGCGTAATTATTCACGAAGTAGGACACAACTATTTCCCTATGATAGTTAACTCAGATGAGCGTCAGTGGACATGGATGGACGAAGGCTTAAATACTTTTGTACAATTTTTAGCCGAACAAGGTTGGGAAGAAAACTATCCATCACGTCGTGGCCATGCAAGCAATATGACGAGTTACATGAAAAGTACTAATCAAGTACCCATTATGACCAACTCTGAATCCCTCCTACAGTTTGGCAACAACGCTTATGGTAAACCAGCAACTGCGTTAAATATGTTACGTGAAGTCGTTATGGGACGTGAATTATTTGATTTTGCTTTCAAAGAATACGCACAGCGCTGGAAGTTTAAGCGTCCTACACCCGCTGATTTATTCCGTACAATGGAAGATGCATCAGGAGTTGATTTAGATTGGTTCTGGCGTGGTTGGTTCTATACCACTGATCAAGTTGATATCGCTTTAACAAACGTACATTTATATCGCCCTAATAGCCAAAATCCTGATACAGAAGAAGCGTGGGAGCGTGCTTTAGATAATGAAAAACCAACGTTTATTACAAAATTGAGAAATAAAGGCATGACTCGACGCGTTGATGAAAATCCTGACTTATTGGATTTTTATAACGAGCATGATAAATTTACAGCAACTAATAAAGATCGAAATAAATATAACGCCAGCCAAAAAGATTTAAAGCAATGGCAAAAAGAGTTGTTGGTTAATAAAAGTAATTTTTATATTGTTGATTTTGAAAATAAAGGTGGTTTAGTTATGCCAATATTGTTAGATATTACTTATGTTGATGGCAGTGTTGAACATTTAAATATTCCAGCAGAAATATGGCGTAAAAACACTAAAAAAGTATCAAAATTATTTATTAGAGATAAGGAAATTAAAGAAATTGAGTTAGATCCTAAATGGGAAACAGCGGATACCAATATTAATAATAATTACTGGCCAGCACGATTAATTAAATCTCGTTTTGAGCTTTATAAAAGCAAGAAAAAGCACGATATGATGAGTGACTATAAAGTTAAATTAAAAACAGCCGATGAATTAGCTAAAGATAAAGAAACAAAAAAAGATGAAACTAAACATTAATTTTAGTTAGATTATATACACCCTCTCCAGCTGAAAAGAGTACCTTCAACTCGAGTGGGTGTATACCTTATAAAGTAAATAGTTGTATGAAAAAAAAATTTATCAAACTGTTTTTGTGTTTTTGTATTTTGGGCTCAATAGCTCCTGTTTTTGCCCATCGATTTTTTTTTGGCATCAGCGAACTAAAGGTTAATCATAGAACTGACCAAATTGAAATTATTCATCAGTTTACTGTGCACGATGTTGAAAATTTGATAGCACAACAAAAACAAATTAATTTTTCGCCTGAGAACCCACAATACGAATTATTAATTCGCCAATATTTTGAAAAACACTTTAAAATTCAAAAGAATAATAATAACATTGAGATTAGTTGGGTAGGTTTCGAGGTTGTCAGAGATCAAATTTTTATTTACCAAGAAGCTAAATATCCAAATTTTTTAATCGGATTAGTGGTAAAAAACGATTTACTCACCGATACTTATGCTAAACAAATAAATACTGTGAATTTTCAGGATAATACCATTAAAGGTAGTTTAACATTCAGTAAATCACAGCAATCAGCTAAAATAATAGCTAAAACCATAGTTTATTGATTTACATTTACTACAATACCATGCAATATCAATGAACTAATAAACAATAAAGGGCTTGGAAGGCTTTATGAATGTAGAGTTTATTAATCCATTTTTAACTTCAATGCTAAATGTCATGACAACCATGGCACAGGTAGAACTTACGCCAGAAAAACCTATCTTGAAAAAAGGTGTAGAAGCCAAGGGTGACGTTTCTGGTTTAATTGGTATGGTGAGTCCAGAAGCAAAGGGTTCATTGTCTATAACATTTGAAGCGAAATTAGCACTGGGTGCTATGCAAAATATGTTTGGTGAAAGCCCCGATGAAATAAATGAAGAAATTACTGATCTCGTTGGTGAAATCACCAATATGGTTACTGGTGGCGCTAAACGTTTGCTCAGTGAAAAAGGTATTGAGTTTGATATGGCAACGCCAATGGTTGTTTCTGGCCCTGGCCATACAATAAACCATAAAGCTGATGGTCCTATTGTAATGATCCCCTTAAATTCTCCTTTAGGAAAAGCGTATATAGAATTTAGTTTTGATTAAATATTATAAGAGATAGTACTTTGAGCAGCTATTTATAGTTAATAATGTAGCTATAGCTGTTTGAGGTATATTATTAAATAAATTTTAGGGTATTTATTAATTTATAGTGCTTTTTCATAACCGAGTAAAAAAGCGAATATAATAATTCTATTATTTACAATTTTTATAAAGAATATATTAATCAATTTACTCTTCTTAATTTAACCTTGCATTAGTAACATTTCGACAATTTTGTTCATATCTAAATCTAGATCCTTAGCTCTTACGCCTTTTACTATTTCATCTTTAGAATTTTGTAAATCAATTTCTTGAGTGTTGATATAGTGCTTCATTTTAGCGCTATAAAACGATTTAACCTTCGGTTTTGTCGGATCGTTTATATTACGTTGTTCAACAATGGCGACCTTTTTAGATTTTAGTTCAACTAGCGAACCAACGGGGAAAACACCCGCGCATTTAATAAATTTAGTAACTAAGCCGACATCTAGATGATTTAATTCAGCTAATTCACGTAATATCGCGAAGGCTTTAACATGCGAAAACCCTTCTTTGTAACATCTGTCGGCAGTCAGTGCGTCAAAAATATCACAAATTGCAATCATCCGGCCATATTGTGTAATGGCGTCACCTTTAACTTGATTTGGATACCCGCCACCGTTAATTTTTTCATGGTGTAAAGCAGCGACTTCTAAACTTAATTTTGAAACATTAGGTGTTTTAGTGATTATGTCAATAGAGTGATTAGCATGGGTTTTCATGATAACAAATTCGTCATCAGTGAGTTTCCCAGGTTTATTTAATATTTCATCAGGTACCATGATTTTACCGACATCATGTAAAAAGGCACCTACCGATAATTCTTCAACAATTGATCTTTCAATGTTTAAATAGCGGGCAAAAATTGCCATGTACACGGCAACGGAAACTGAATGTTCAAGTAGATACTCGTCTTTTTCTCTAATATTTACAATGCATGCAAGAGAATCAGGGTTGTTAAATATAGCGTCTACAGATTTATTGGTAATTTCAATCACTGGAGCTAAATCCAATTCACAACCACTTTGAGCATCAGCAAAAAGTTTGCGTTGAATATTTTTAGACTCATTGAATATTTCTTTGGCTTGTTTTACTTCTTCAACAAGTAACTTTTTCGCGGTAATAGCCTCTTCTTTTACTAATGTTTTGTTTGGATCAATTAAAACAGTTTCAACGCCTTTGCTCTTAAGGTGATTTATAACTGCTTGATTTTTAATGTGACCTGGCGAAGACAAAGAAAATGTACCACTTTGTTTTCCTATCTCAATAACATATTGACCAGGAATTAACTCATCGATTTTTTTTTCTTCAAACATTTAATACTCTTTTTTGCATTAAAATACTATTGTATTTATGGGGCTGGTGTCCATTCCCATTGATGTTATTGTTACACTATAAACGCAATTGAATTAATATTTCAACTTTCTTACTAAAAGCATAGTTCAATTTAACAGTATGTACGTATATTTTGTTGGTTTATAGGTATATTCGGCATTTATTTTGCTTTATAAATATTTATAGTTTACGTGATAAACTTTTTTTAATTTCTGCCGATATAAGTGTTGGCATCTATATTTTTTCTTTATGTTTTAGGGCTATTTATGCGAACTTTTATGTTGAAAATTTTCTTCTTTCTTTTTATCTCTATGTCTTGTCATTGTGTAGCACAAAGTAAAAATATGCTGGCTGTTCAAATTTATACTGAAAATCAGTTGCTAGATTTAATTAAGCATAATAAACATTTAAGCCAAGTAGTATTAGATGATTGTCAATTGGTTCAAGATATTGAAGCAAGAGCGGTAAAAGCTAAAAAGCCGTCATACGAATATTTATGGGGAGATATGCTGGCTTTTGGCGTTTGCGTGAAAAAAAATGTCCCTTTAGGTCTGCATTATATGGAATTATCTGCAGAACAAGGGTTGTCTGAAGGTATCGAACAACTTGGTCGTTATTATCATCAAGGGAAATTTGTACAGCCAGATATAAAAAAAGCAATTAAATATTTAAAACGTGCCGCATCTATCGGAAATTTAAATGCACAAATCCGCTTAGCAAAAATTTATAATACGGGTCAAGGCAGCCCATTAGATTACCCTATTTTGTATTCACAACTTCATCATGCTATTACTCCAGATAAAAAACAGCATAAAAAAATTAGTCTTTTACTGACCCAATTAGCCAATAAATTGCCAAGCCAAGTAGTCGATAAAGCAAAACAGACAATTTATTAATTTATCTTTAAAACTCATCAATGTGTGTGACATCGTCTAATAATCGTCGTACACTTTCAGACAATACTGAATTCGTTCAATTTCTTTTAAATACTATCCATTCTGGAAATAAAAATAATGAAAAAATTGTATTCATTGTTCGTCGTTCTTTTTGCTTTAACACTTGCCGCTTGTAATGGCTCTTCGGGGGCAAATGTTACGCCTACAGAACAGTTAATCGCAACGAGTATAACTATTGAAACATTTAATAGTTCTGGCGTTTCTCAACAAAGCTTTTTAAAAAATGAAAGTATTACAATAACCGTTACCGTTTTAGATCAAGACAATAACGGCTTTGCTGGGCAAAAAGTCGAATTGAGCAATACACTTGGCGAGCTTTCAATAAGTTCTGTATTAACCAATAGTCAGGGAGTTATTACAGTTACTCTGGCAAATGAGAGTTTATCACTCGGTGCTGGTACGGTTACTGCGAGTGTTTCAACATTGTCAGCCCAAACTGATTATGAGTTCATTGAAAATGATGAATTAACGTCACTACCTAGCTTGATTACAAGTGAATTGTTGCTTGATGGTAATACGGTTAATCAATTTAAAACAGACCAAACAGTGCAGATATCTATCAAATTAACAACATCAGATAACCTAGATATTTCTGGTGAAATTATAGATTTTAATGCTGAAATTGGTAGCCTCTCGGCAAGCAGTGCGTTAACGGATTCGCAAGGCGTTGCCAGTGTTAGTTTAACGGGAGATGGTGATTTAGGCGCAGGCGTGTTAAGTGCTACTTACCGAAACGAAAATATTAGTGCGCAAGTTAATTATCAAATATTAGCAGCAGACACCGTTATTGTAGATTCTGGTATAAAAATAGGGTCGTTTGACAGCAATAATCAATTTAATGAAGGTGTTATCGCTTTATCGGTTAGCGACTATACAATTAGTGCGGGCGGTACACTTGGACTAAGTGTCGATTTAATTGATGGTAATGGCGTACGGGTACAAACCCCTACACCGATTAGTTTTACCTCAAACTGTGTTGTGAGTGAAACGGCAACAATTGATAAAAGTGTATTTACTGTTAATGGCAGAGCCCAAGCCACTTTTGAAGATATTAGCTGTGCAGGTACAACAGGAACGGATGATGCTATTGTTGCCTCTGTTACCATTAATGGTATTACAGAAATAGCAACGGAGACTATTAGTATTTTAGGCGAAGAATTAGGATCAATTGAGTTTGTATCAGCTCAACCCGATTCAATTGTATTAAAGGGGACTGGCGGTCAAGGAAAACAAGAAACGTCAATATTAACTTTTAAAGTGAAAAGTTCGTTAGGTAATATATTAAGTCAACAACAAGTCGATTTTTCTTTAAATACTAACGTTGGTGGTATCACTTTAAATCCATTGTCAGGCCTAACAAACAGTCAAGGATTAATCACCACCCAAGTACAGGCGGGCACTGTGCCTACTGCTGTTTGGGTTAGTGCAAAAGCATCTTTAGAACAAAGTGGAAATACTCAAAGTGTGCAAACACAATCGGGATTATTATCTATTAATACTGGTTTGCCTGAACAACGTTCCTTAACGATAGCCGCTTCGATATTAAATCCTGAAGCTGACGGTTTTAATGGCGAACAATCAACGATTACTACTTGGCTTGCTGATAATTTTAATAACCCCGTGCCTGATGGAACCACTGTAAACTTTACTACTGAAGGTGGCGTTATAGAGCCAAGTTGTAACACCGTTAATGGTAGCTGCTCGGTAGTTTGGACAAGTGCAGAGCCTCGAGTGAGTGATCATCGCGTAACCATTTTAGCTACTGCTTTAGGGCATGAAAGCTTTTTTGATACCAATGGCAATAATAGTTTTGATGATAATGACGGTACGTCTATTATCGAACAAGCAGTTTCTGCTGGTTTTGGTCGTATCACGCCGCAATCATCAGGTTTTATCGATATGAGTGAAGCATGGCGTGATGATAATGAAAATAATACTCACGAAACGGGTGAAGTGTTTTTAGATTTTAATAACAATAATAGTTTTGACAGTGAAGATAGCTTATTTAATGGCCCACAATGTAGTGGAATATTATGTGCGGCAGATAATGCTAAATCAATACATGTACGTAAATCACTGGTGTTAATTATGGCGGGTTCATTCGCTGATTGGTTATTAACAAATACAGATAACAATGATTTATTGGCAGATGTAAATGGCAATGGTAGCGGTATTCCTAATATATCTGATGGTGATAGTTTAAATTTAACTTTCTCTTTTTCTGATTTTGCTAATCAAAGTTTACCGAATAACACTCAAATCACAGCCGCTCTGAGCGTAGGCGAGATTGCAGGTCAAACAAACTTTGATGTGCGTAATAATAATGCCGAAGGCAAAAAAAATATGCAATTTGTGTTAGTTAATCCTATTGGTGGTGATGCTGAAGTAGCTACCTTAACTATCACATTGACAACACCTAAAGGGATCGTCACTTCAATTGTGCGCAGCTTTAATTTGCTATAGCTTTTAATTTTACGTACGTTTTACTCTGCTATTAGCTTGTTGATTGTCGTTTTTGAAATCAGCAAGCTATCAAAGACAAAGTAAGTTATAATTCAGCCATTATAATTTAAACCAATGATTTATTAACTTGAGCAAAAAAGACCCTCATTTTCAACGCGAAGCGAAAAAGTACGATAACCCTGTTGCCAGTCGCGAACATATTTTAGCGTTATTTCAACGATTACAAACCCCATTAACCTTAAAAGCTGTTTGCCAAGAGTTTGGTTATCAACATGATGATCAATTGATCGGCATTAAGCGTCGTTTACGCGCGATGGAAAATGCAGGGCAACTTATTTTTAATAAATTTAAGCAATATAGCCTGCCAAATAAAGCGCATGTTTTAACGGGTAAAGTGATTGGCCATCGTGATGGCTATGGCTTTTTTGTGCCAGACGTTGATGAAAATGGTAAACGGGGCAAAGACTTATTTATCTCATCATTTGAAATGCAACGTGTTATTCACGGCGATGTGGTTTCAGCATTACCAGCTGAAAGTAAAGATCGCAAAGGTCGAAAAGAAATTCGTATTTTAGAGGTGCTTGAATCAAGAAAAGCACCAATAGTTGGACGACTTTATCTCGATAAGCGTAATGTTAAAGCAAAAACAGCTATTGTTGTCCCAGACGATGCGCGGATTAATCAAGAAATAATGATTGATTTAGATGATCAAGATAATAGCAGTAAAGGTGCTCGTCATGGGCAAGTGGTTGCGGTAGTTATTACGCAAAGACCAAGTAAGCGACGCAATGCGATAGGTAAAATAGTTGAAGTGTTGGGCGATTATATGGCGCCAGGGATGGAAATTGAAATTGCTTTACGTGAACACGATTTACCACATCAATGGTCAACTGAAGTATTAGAAGAAGTCGCCAAAATTGCCGACGAAGTTGAAGAAAGCGCTAAGCAAGAACGCGTAGATATACGAGATTTACCGCTGGTTACTATTGATGGTGAAGACGCCCGAGATTTTGATGATGCGGTTTATTGCCAACCGAAAAAAGGTGGTGGTTGGCGATTATGGGTAGCTATTGCTGACGTAAGTTATTATGTCCGCCCAGGCACAGCACTTGATGATGAAGCCATTAATCGTGGCAATTCAGTGTACTTTCCAAGCCAAGTTATTCCCATGTTACCTGAAAAATTATCCAATGGTTTATGTTCACTAAACCCCGATGTTGACCGACTTTGCTTTGTTTGTGAAATGACCATTAGTGCGGCGGGTAAATTATCAGGCAGTAAGTTTTATCCTGCAGTTATGCGCTCGCATGCACGTTTTACTTACACCAAAGTTGCTGCAATTTTAGATAAAGAAAACAGTGAACATTTAACACTGCGCGAACAATATTCACCACTGGTTACTGATTTAGAAAATCTTGAACAAATGTATTTAGCGTTGGTTTCAGCGCGTAAGCAACGTGGTGCAATAGAATTTGAAACGCAAGAATCTCGTTTTGTGTTTAACAGTGAACGAAAAATAGATCGCATAGAAGCGGTAGTACGGAATGACGCGCACAAAATCATAGAAGAATGTATGATTTTAGCCAATGTCTCTACGGCTAAATTTATTGAAAAACATAATGTGCCGGGTTTATTCCGCGTACATGACAAACCAAGTGCTGATAAGTTTGCTAATTTCGTTAGTTATTTAAGTGAATTAGGCATTGATTTACCAACCATTGACAAAGAAGAGCCATCACCAAGTGATTACGGTGTTATTCTGGCTAAAATTGTTGGTCGCCCTGATTTCGAGCTCATTCAAACCATGTTATTGCGCTCAATGAGACAAGCCGTTTATCAAAGCGAAAACATTGGACATTTTGGCTTAGCATTACCTCAGTATAGCCATTTCACCTCACCGATACGTCGTTACCCTGACTTAGTAGTACATCGAGTTATTAAAGCGGTTTTAGAAGGTCAAAAAAACGATAAAGCGAACGCTGGTTGTTATAGTTACCCACCTGCCGCCGTTATTGAATTAGGTGAACATTGCTCGTTAACCGAGCGTCGTGCAGACGATGCTACGCGTGACGTTAGTGATTGGCTAAAATGTGAATATATGCAAGATCATGTTGGTGATACTTTTACTGGTGTTATTTCAACGGTGACTAATTTTGGTATGTTTGTACGCCTGCAAGACTTACACACGGAAGGCTTAATTCATATTTCATCGCTGGGGCAAGACTTTTACCAATATGATGAAAAGCGAATGCGCTTAGTTGGTGAAAATACCGGGGTAAAATACCATGTCGGCGATGTATTATCGGTAAAAGTCGCGGCCGTTAATTTAGATGAGAAAAAAGTTGATTTAGTTTTAGCCGATGGAAATGCCATTTTAAAACGTGGCAAACCACTAAAAAAAGGAAAGATGGCGAGTGATGACAAAAAGTCAACTCACCGAGGCAAGGCTAAAAATAATGAAGATAAAAAACATTCTTCTTCACATAATGAAAGTAAAAAAGTTAAACCGAAAAAAAACAAACACAAAAAAGACGAAGTAAAAAGCGTTAAAAGCAAAGTAAAAAAACGCACTGCCCGGACAAAAAGACCCGGAAAAAATGCACGTAAAGCTAACACTGAATAAGTATTGTGGTTTCCATGCACGGAAAGATATAAGCAATTTATCCTGAATTTATTTCAGGATTTTATTTTCAAAAGATAGAAGAATTAAATTATGGCAAAGCACGACGAATTTGTTTTCGGCATTCACTCAATTAACGCACTAATAGAGCGCTCACCAGAGCGTTTTATTGAGTTATGGTTGTTAAAAGGTCGTGAAGACGAACGTTTAAAACCTATTATTAATTTAGCGCGTAAATATGGTATTGCTACTCAATTGGCTAATCGTAAAGTATTAGACGAAAAATCGGAAGGAGAACAACATCAAGGTGTTGTTGCGCGAGTTAAAGCGGCTAAAGCGTTAACAGAAGCCGATTTAGACGATATTTTACAAACGGCAGAGCAAAAAAATAAAACACCATTTTTATTAATATTAGATGGTGTTACCGACCCACATAATCTAGGTGCTTGTTTGCGTAATGCCGATGCTGCTGGTGTACAAGCGGTTATTGTACCAAAAGATAATGCCGCAAAAATCACACCTACAGTACGTAAAGTAGCCGTAGGTGCTGCTGAAACTGTGCCTTTAGTACAAGTAACTAATTTAGCCCGCACCATGAAACAATTACAACAAATGGGTGTGTGGATAGTAGGTACAGCAGGCGAAACAGATACTTGTTTGTATGATATAAAATTGCAAGGGCCAATGGCATTAGTTATGGGGGCTGAAGGTAAAGGCATGCGCCGTTTAACGCGCGAAACTTGCGATCAATTAGTTAAATTACCAATGGCGGGTAGCGTTTCAAGTTTAAACGTATCGGTAGCTACTGGTATTTGTTTATTTGAAATCGTTCGTCAACGCCTTTAACTTTATCTGTTTTATGTTTATACCCAAGCATCTTTATGTGATTTGGGTATATAAATCCAGCTTTGAAAAGTATTAACCATTTTTACTGTTCAAAGCTTTAAACATTTCGTATATTACCGCCCTTTATTTTATAAATTTTTATTCAAGGATGAAAACCATGAAAAAACTCCTCTCTATTATTAGTCTTTTAGTTGTCAGTTTACTTATTGCACCGTATTTTATTGGCAAAAATGTTGAAACTAAATACCAAGATATATTAAATACATTACAAAAAAACAACCAATTTTCAGTTGTAGAATTTAAATTTAATCGTGATTGGTTTAATGGAAATGCAACTTATACTCTGGTAGTTCCCATTGTTCAGCCAGGAGGAACTAAAGAAATTAAAATTAAACTGGTTGAAAGCCTTAATTTTGGACCAGTGATTTTTTCTGAACAAGGTCTTATCTTTGGCTTAGCTCATTCGCAAGCTAATCTCTATTTCAATGGAGAACTTGCTAAAAATAATGTTACTGAATTAATAAGTAAAAATCTGAATATTAATTCATTGATTACATTTTCAGGTGATTATAATACAAACATCAACATGGGGGCATTTACTACTAAAATGGATGATGCTGATGTGATCGTTAAAGCTTTGTCAGGAAGTTATAGTTTAATTAATGAAAGCCATCTTGTTGGTGATATAAATTGGCAAGGATTAACAGCGCAACTTAAAACTAATAAATTGCAGCTTGATACAATCAATATAACGATGGATCAAAATTTAGTTACGGGTAATATTTATGATGGTACCGCTTTATTTGATGGAATTTTTAAAGGAACCGTAAAAAATATCGATAGTAGTACAGCTAATAATCCTCCAACCTTTAAACTAACTAATTTTGTTGTTTCAGGCGAAAGTAAAGTTACGAAAGACCTAATGAATATATTAGTAAATTATCATGCCGATGAAATTTTTGGCATGAAACAACATTTCAAGCAAGCAAATTTAGCGATAGAAGTTAGTAATTTAAATATTAAAGTGTTAGAAAAATTAAGGAAAACTATTAACAATAAATCTTCATTGCCACCAGAGCAAATGTTAGCTGAAAACGCGGATAAAATGTTATCTATTGGCGTAGAGTTGCTGGATTATGAACCTAAAATCACTATTTCTGATTTAAGTGTCGTAACAGAGCAAGGTAAAATTATTTCAGATTTACAAATGCGCCTTGATAAAAAATTATTTGATCCTAAAAATATGCAATCACTTAGATTAGCTGCACAAGTCAATGCCAAAGGAAATGGTCCTGTAGGTTTTTTTCAAAAAATGGGATTGATGCCTATTATTAATCAATATATTCAGCAAGGCTTTTTAAATCGTGATCAAGATACGCTTAGCTTTAAAGTGAATTTTGAACAAGGGAAATTGGCGCTTAATAATAAAGTTTTACCTTTATAAATTTGTAAACCCCATCCGTTTTATTGTTTTTGGTAATTAGATTTTTTAGATTACCAAAAACATATTATTCGCCTAAAACTTACCTTGCTATTACTGCTTAAATTCCCTACAATACGCGTCCTTAATTCAGCCTGAACTTTTGTTCCTTGCCTCCATTGGTGTTTGGCTGAGCCAATAAAGAGGCTACAACCGTAAGGAGCTCGTAATGCGTCATTACGAAATCGTATTTATGGTTCACCCTGATCAGAGTGAACAAGTGTCTGGTATGATCCAGCGCTATACAGACTTGATCAATGCTGCTGAAGGCAAAATCCACCGTCTAGAAGACTGGGGACGTCGTCAATTAGCATACCCAATCAATAAATTGCACAAAGCACACTATGTTCTTATGAACATTGAAGCGCCACAATCAGTTATTGATGAACTTGAAACTTCTTTCCGTTATAACGATGTTGTTCTTCGTAACATGATCATGCGTACTAAAGACGCGGTAACTGAAGCATCGCCTATGGCTGCTGCTAAAGATGACCGTCGTGACGATAGTCGTGAAAAACACGAAGTTAAGAAAGATGTTGCTGCTGCGCCAGTTGAAGCTGAAGTGAGCTCTGAAAACGAGTCAACTGAAGAAGCTGCTAGCGAAGAATAAGCTTGTTGTGACTAACTCTCTAATTACAGAGAATTGTCTAGTGTTGGTAGGCGAGGTGGTTAAATCACCAAAATTATCAACAAGCCCTGCGGGTATCAGTCATTGTCAGTTTTCTATAGACCACAAGTCTATACAAATTGAAGAAGGCCTTAACCGTCAATCATTCGTAAGAATGAAAGTAGTGGCAACTGGCATTTGGTCGCAAAACTTAACTCGTGATTTAACTGCGGGCTGTAAAGTAAAAGTGGTGGGATTTATCAACCGCCATGAAGCTAGAAATGGTAACCCATTTATAGCACTACATGCCCAACAGATTGAAATGATTAATTAGGAGAAATTCCATGTCTCGTTTTTTTAGACGTCGTAAGTTCTGCCGCTTCACAGCGGAAGGCGCAACCGAAATCGATTATAAAGATATCGCTACGCTTAAAAACTATATCACTGAAAGTGGTAAAATCGTTCCTAGCCGTATTACTGGTACTGCTGCTAAATATCAACGTCTACTTGGTCGTGCGATCAAGCGTGCTCGTTTTTTAGCATTATTACCATATACTGATTTACATAAGTAACCTAACAAGGGGTTTATAATGGAAGTAATTCTTCTAGATAAAATCGCCAAATTAGGCGGCCTTGGTGACAAGGTGTCAGTTAAATCTGGCTATGCACGTAACTACTTATTACCTAAAGGTAAAGCAGTATTTGCATCTGCAGCTAACGTTGAGCATTTTGAAGCTCGTCGTGCTGACTTAGAGAAAAAATTAGCTGAAGTATTAACTGTTGCACAAAAACGTGCTGACAAGTTAGCTGCTTTAACTGACGTTACTATCGCTTCTAAAGCGGGTGATGAAGGTAAGCTATTTGGTTCTATTGGTACTCGTGATATTGCTGATGCAATCACTGAAGCTGGCGTTGAAGTAACTAAAGCTGAAGTACGTTTACCACTTGGTACTATTCGTGAAACAGGTGAATTCGAAATCGCAATTCACTTACATAACGATGTAGATACTACTATTACTTTAAATGTAATCGCTGAAGCATAATTATTAACTAATAATTATTGTTATAAGTTTTACATTTTTTGACAAAAACACCGCAATTTCATAACGAAATAGCGGTGTTTTTTTATGTATGAAGGTTTACAATTCGTTTATCAATTAAGTTATACCAAATTCATTAATTAAGTGGATCTCAGTGAATTAGATCCTGACCTTCGTCAGGATGACGATAACGTATCGCCTCATGCTGAATATGTGTTTGTCATGCTGAATTTATTTCAGTATCTAGTGTCAACTTAACTACTTATTGCAACAACCGAAGGTAGTAGAAGGAAAGTATTATGAACAAATTTTTATCAAAAGGCGTATTGGCTATTTCAGTACTCTGTTTAATGGCGTTATCGGGCTGTGGTGCAATTCATACTTCAGTAGCGAAAAAAGAGCTTGATGTACAAACTAAAATGTCACAGAGCATTTTTTTAGATCCGGTAGCGCCTGAAAAGCGTGTTATTTATGTGCGAGTTCGTAACACCTCTGACAAACCAAGTTTATCGGTGGAATATGGTATTAAACAGGCATTGTCAAATCACGGTTATCGTTTAACTGAAAATCCAGAAGAAGCGCATTACTGGTTACAAGCTAATGTACTTAAAGCAGGTCGTGCCGATAAGCGTGCCGATAAATCTGGAGCAAGTGGCGCGTTAAGCGGTGCTGCGGTTGGTTCAACACTGGGCAAAGGCGATGGTAAAATTGGTATGGCAATCGCCGGTGCATTATTAGGCACTATGATGGATGCGTCGGTTAAAGATATTTATTATACAATCATCACCGATATTCGTATTTCAGAGCGTGCTAAAAACGGCGTAACTGTTACCGAATCAGACCATTCAAACTTAACACAAGGTACATCAGGTAACAAACGCGTCTCCTCTGTTGAAGACGTACATTGGAAACGTTATCAAACACGAATAGTTTCTGTAGCCAATAAAGCAAATTTAAAATTTCCAGAAGCTGAACCCGCTCTCGTAAACGGTCTAGTGCAAAGTATTTCTAACATGTTTTAACACCTTCAACTAAGAAGAATAAAAAAGCATATTGAATCATAATTCAATATGCTTTTACGCGCATACTTAAAAAATAAAAAATAAAAAATAAAAAATGATAGGAAACTTAGTGGAAAATTATAATTCAATAACACCTAAGAAAGCATTTGGTTTATGGAGTGCTATCTTTTTAGGTATTGGCTCTATGGTCGGAGCGGGTATTTTTATCGTTATTGGCGAGGCGGGTACTATTGCTGGTAATTTAGTTTCAGTATCTTTTATCATTGGTGGCGTTATTGCGTTGTTTTGTGGTTATTCGTTAAGTAAACTCGCGGTTAAATATCCTAGCCGTGGTGGTATTGTTGAATATTTGGTGCATGGCTATGGTGAAGGGGTGTTTTCTGGAACTTTAGGCATGTTATTTTATTTGGCGCAATTGGTTGCTTTAGCTGCAGTTTCCAAATCCTTTGGTACATATGCGGCAACCTATTTACCTATTGGTGATGCTCATTTATACACTAACGTTTTTGCTGTTGGCATACTCGCTTTTTTTGTTTTTATCAATTTAATTGGTGCTGCTGTTGTCGCGAAAGCTGAAAATATTATTGTGATAATAAAATTAGTGGCATTAATTATTTTTGCGGTAGTCGCACTATTTTATATTCAACCTGCACGGTTATCGATTGCTCATTCACCCGATATGATTAATGTTTTCTACGCCCTTGGACTCACTTTTTTTGCTTTCCAAGGCTTTAGTGTTATTACCAATAGTATTGAAGATATGCAAAATCCACAACAAACGATGTTAAAAGCTATGACCATGGCTATTTTGTTGGTAACAGTATTGTATGTAGCCGTTTCTATTGCTGTGTTTGGTAATTTATCATTAGATACTATTTTAAAAGATAAAGACTATGCTTTAGCTGAAGCGGCAAAACCTGCATTAGGTTTATGGGGCTTTAAAATTATTGCGGCAACTGCTTTGCTTGCCACGGCATCGGCTATTAATGCAACCTTATACGCGGTTACTCAAATTAGTTACACATTAGCTAAAGAGGGTAATTTACCTGAAGTATACGAATATCATGTATTTCATAATACCGAAGGTTTATTAATATCTGCAGTATTGATTATTCCTATGATTATATTTCTCGATTTAAGCCAAATAGCCAGCATTGCCGCGATAGCAGTGTTGCTTATTCAAGGTTTTACTCATACAGGACATTTACTTAAACATAAAAATACTGGCGCTAATCCTTTGTTATTAACAGCCGCAGTTCTGGGGTCTTTTGGCGCGGGATTTTTTGCGATTGCCTATTCTTCTAAAGCAATGCCCAATTTAATTTATTTTATTCTAATTATTTTCTTTTTGGCATTTGTATTTGAAATTGCTATGCGCTTGACTAAAAAGCGGGTTATCGAGAAGCAAATCATTAGCAGCAGCAAAATGTAGTGAGTAACTTAAGTAAAATTTGATTATTTGTTTTTAAATGCTAAATAAATCAGTTACATTAAATAAACAATAATAATAAAGAAATTTTTGTGGCTACTGCATATATCGCCCAATCTATCAAAAAAGCGATTTCTCAAAATGGTAACTTAGTTGTCTGCGGCATGATGTTCGGCAGTCTAGTGACTTTTGTAGGGCTTTTTCTCAATTCTATTAATCCTATTACCCACCAGTTTTTTGTGATTTCTGATTTGCTCGTATCGGTTACTTTTTATGTCTTAATTAGTGTTAACTTTATTATTGCGATGTTAATTAGGCAAATATTAATAACAAAAACAGAGCAAACTATTGCTCAAGTAAACGAATTAGAAAAGTGGGCTGAAAATAGTCTCGACACTAATAAATTAGAGTTGTTACCTGAAAATAATAAAATTTCAATCGCGATAAATTCTGTTTTAAAACAGCTAAAACAAGCTAAAAACAGCGATAGTAGAATTGAACAGCGCATTCGCCAACATCCTTTTTTAGATGAAGAGACAGGCATAGGTAATCGTGAGTTTTTTAATAATCGCCTTGATGCTTTTTTGGCGGAAGAAGACGCCCGTGGTACTTTGTTGCTTATTCAAGTTAACGAATTAGAAGCAATTGAAGCGCTTTATGGCAAGAAACAAGCACTTATTCTGCTAAATAGCGTAATACAAACAATAAAAAAACGTATTCAGGCTAGAATCAATTACTTTCTCGCCAGACAGTCAGAATACGAATTAGCTTTGTTACTACCTAATGCTTATGTTGATGAAACTGAAAAACTTGCAAATAAATTAATTAACAGTTTATCGACGATAACAGTACCCATAGGCATAAATAGTGAAGAATTTATTCATATAGGTATTAGTTGCTTCAAATCACATCAAAAACCTTATCAAATTTTAGCTGAAGCAGATATGGCATTACGTTCAGCTCAGCTTCATGGTCCTTCACAGTGGTTTATGTTTGAACGTGATGAAATTGATGATGAAAGTGCAAAAGGCTCACTTCGTTGGCGCACTTTTTTACAGTCAGCTATTGAAAATGATGTTTTTGTTATATTTTTTCAACCCGTGATCTCTTCATTAAAAAAAGACATTTTGCATTTTGAGGTGTTTTCTAAAATAAAAGACAAACATGATCAATTCATTAATGCGCGTGTTTTTTTACCTATGGCTCAAAAATGTGGTTTATCAGCAGATATAGATATTTTGGTGATTGAACAAGTCATCACCGCATTAAATAAGAAAACTAACAAACAACAACATTGCAGTTTAAACCTTTCAGTAGATACACTCTTATCTACTTCTTTTATTGATAAGTTTTTAGCGAAAATGGAAAAAAATCCATCGCTGATTAATCGCTTGATCGTTGAAATAAGTGAATACCGATTAGTTAGTCAGTTTACTGAGTTAGAGCCAGTTTTAAAAAAATTACATGCCAAGGGCATAAAATTGATAGTTGATAAAGTTGGCCAATATTTAGTTAATGGCAGTTATTTAAAAGAATTGCCAATTTCAGCATTAAAACTGCATTCAAGTATTGTTTTGAAAATCCATAAAAAAACAGAAAATCAAATATTTATTAATAGTCTTAAAGTATTATGTGATGAAAACAACGTTGATATTTATGCGCTCGGTGTCGAGTTAACTGAAGAATGGCAAACATTAATAAAACTAGGTGTCAGTGGTGGGCAGGGACACTTATTTAGCGAATCGGTGCCTCAGCTAGTAAAGGCCATTGCGCAGCCTTAATTATTTTTCGTTCTACCAAGCCTCCCAAACCTTGCAAGCCGCCAGTGTGTAATAAAACAATTTTAGCGCCCGCAGCAAAATAACCTTTTTCAATTAAATCTAAAAAGGCTAATAGCATTTTACCTGAATAGACTGGTTCGAAAGGAATTTGTGTTATTTTACTGAATGCTTGGATTCGTTCACAATCAATCTGAGAAAATTTAGCATAACCGCCGCGATGAAAATCTCCTAGAATGTGCCAATTACTAAAGTAATGAGACTTTTGTGGTAAAAGCCCATTAACCTCTTGGTTTAAATAGTCTTTATTATTCATCCCTTGTTTTAGTACGCTGATGCCTAATATTTCATGTTGCCCTTTATCGCCAACCACTAAACCTGCTAGTGTGCCACCACTACCTACGGGCAACATTAAGGTATGATAATGTGTTTGATTTTCAAGTTCATGGCAAATTTCTGAGACGCCCGGTAAAGCAAGCGAATTGCTACCACCTTCAGGAACGATAAAACTTTTGGGGAATTGTTGTTGTAATTGCTCAATAAAATTTGGTTGATGGCGTTTTTGATAGGTTTTACGGTCGACAAAAATTAGTTTCATTCCCCAATGCTGTGCCCAACGTAAAGTAAAGTTATTGGCATACTCTGACTCACCACGAATAATACCGATACTTTGTAAACCATGCTGTTTACAAGCAAAAGCAAGCGCATGAATATGATTTGAATAAGCACCACCAAAAGATAATATAGTGCTTTTATTTGACTTTTTAGTTTCAATTAAATTGTATTTAAGTTTACGCCATTTGTTTCCAGAAATAATGGGATGGAGTAAATCGTCACGCTTAACGGCAACACTAAGTTGATGTTGTTTAAATAGAGGATGTTGAATAATTTGTAGTGGGGAATCAGTATTCATAAATATTGACAATATTTTCGTATATATTGAGTATAAACTATTAAAAAACTTGCGACTTCTATCTAATTAGAGATAATGTTGACATAATAAAATTCAATTGTAAGTAAGTTATTACTAATTTAATAATTAGTGTATTCTTTAACTGTTTACTATTTAAAATAAAATTAAAATCAATGTCGCTTATTACATCACTTGTTAACAAAGTTAGTAAAGCATTTTCAAAGACGCAATCATCCGATTTGTTAGGTATTTCGTTACGACAAAATTCGCTGGCTTATTGTTATATTCCTTACACTAGTAAACCATCAGCAAAGATAGATGAGCAAAATTCCATTGTTAGTCGTTGCGATCAAATGGAAAATTTGCAAGGTGATTTTAACAAAGCTTTAACTGATTTTTCTGAGCAGCAAAAAGTTCAAGGCCAATGCCAATTAATATTGTCGGCAGGCCAATATCAAATTATTCAAACAGACAAACCAGATGTCCCTGAAAATGAAATAATAGGGGCATTAAAATGGCAGATAAAAGATCAGGTTACCTATTCGCCAGACGATATGGTGTTAGATTATTTTTATGCACCGAAGCAGCCTGATGGTACAGAAAAATTATATGTGATTTGTGCATCATTAAGTGTTCTTAAACCTTTAGTTGACCACTTAATTAATGATGATATAACGCTGACAACCATTACAGTTGAAGAGTTTGCTTTTGCCCGCTTGTTACCTTTTAGTGATGATGCGCAATTAATGCTTTGTCAGCAACCAGATGAAGAAATATTTATATTAATTGTTAAACAAGGTCGGATTTGTTTTCACCGTCGTTTACGCGGATTTGCACAAATAGCCAATAAAAGTGAAGAAGAGCTTGCCTTTGGTACTATTGATAGTCTTAGTCTTGAAATTCAAAAATCAACTGATTACTTTGAACGTCAACTCAAGCAATCGGTAATTAAATCAATTAAAGTTATCATACCAACTAGCACTGAAAATCATTTAATTAAGAAGTTATCTGAAAATACTCATATAAAGGTTAGTTCATTAGTTTTAGCTGACGAGTTTTCTTCATCACGTCATTTAGCTGCTGCTATTGGTGCAACAATAGACGATTCAATATCTTTGGTTGCTGGGGAGAGTGAATAATTATGAGTAATAAATATTCAATCAACTTATTACAAGCAGAATTGTTACCTAAAAAACCGTTGCTATCATTAAAACGAGTTGTTTACCTTTGGTCTTTTACTTTAGTGTTAATGTTGATGGTTATGGCGATGGGACAATATAAATTAATAAATGCCAATAAATTGAGCGCTCAATTGGTGAGTGATAAAACGAATAAAATCACGGAACAAACTGCACTTTCAACACAATTAAGCCAACGGAAAACTGATCCGGTATTAACCGAAAAATTATCAACATTAAAACTATTAACGCAAAATAAAAAAATACTCCATGCTAATTTAACTGATAAATCAAAAACCTATGTGGCGGGGTTTGCTCAAGCAATGACCGAATTAGCTGATATTCATCAAGCGAATATTAGTTTAGAAAATATTTTAATTAGTCATGACAATATCAGTTTTTCAGGTATCGCGCGGTCACCAGAATCAGTGCCATTATGGATGGCAGGATTCAGCCAAGCGAGTTTACTATCAGGTAAAACCTTTACTCATTTTAAGCTCACAGAGAATAAAGAACATTATACAGAGTTTGTCGTTAGCTCAAAAATACCAGTGGAGCGTAAATAATTATGCAATGGCAAAATTACTCCGATAAATTTTCTTTGTTAAGTATGCGCGAGCAAGTGCTTGTCGCTATTACTGGATTAGTCGCAATTATTTTTATTTTGTTTTTCTATGTAATTGAAGGCACGTTTATTAATACCGCCAATGCGAATAAGCACAATACACATTTGATCAGCGAAACACGTGATTTACAAAATACCATTATTGAATTACAGGCGGCATTACGTGATGATCCTAATGAAAATTTAAAAAAACAAATTATACAATACCAACAAAAATTGGCCCAAATTGATCAATCATTATTAGCGTTAACCTCTAAATTGGTTGATCCTATTCAAATGCGCTTAGCGTTAGAAAAATTATTAAGCATGCAAAAAGGCGTTAAGTTGGTTTCTTTTGAAGTATCTGGGGCGCAGCCTATCCTTACTCAGACTCAACAGAATTTGAAAGAAAGCACAAATTCAGAAGAAACAAAGAATGACTCGAAAAATAGCGCTGCTGACTTAGGTTTGTATCGTCATACCATTAAGTTAAAGCTCAGTGGTAGTTATTTTCAATTACGCGATTATTTAACACAATTAGAAAATCTACCTTGGAAGTTTTTTTGGGAAAAATTTGATTATCAATTAACCACTTACCCAAAAAGTGAATTGAATATCGAAATTTATAGTTTAAGTCTGAAACAGGAATTCATTGGTGTTTAACGTAATTACTAAATTTATGATCAAAACATTGTTGCTGTTATCTAGCTTGATATTAGCAACTAATAGCTTAGCGGCTAATGACCCTACAAGACCATTGTTTGGATCTACTCAAACGAATAAAGTAAAAAATGAGTCTCGTTTGGTTTTGCAATCGGTGATCAAACGTAATAACCAATTGAGTGTTGTCATCAATGGTAAGTTGTTAAATCAAGGTGATAAAATTTCAGGTTATCGGGTTAGTAATGTTAAGAAAGGTCAAGTAACCCTCGTTTCAGAAGATAAGCGTTTATTGTTGTCGTTATTTTCGGCAAGTAAGTTTTCAAAAGTGGTGAAAAATTAAAATGAATACTAATCAGAAAATAACCCAGAACAACAACTTTACTAATATCAGTGATCATAAGTCGTCAAATCACATAAAAATGAAGAAAAATATAATAATGAAAAAATCAATAATTGGTCTGAGTATGTGCTCATTAGTTTTTCTCCTGGGTTGTCAATCAACACCGCCACAACCTACGGTTGTTAAAACAGCTTTAGACGATATTATTAATCAAACAAATATGCCTAAAAAGCGTAAACCTTTATCGAATATCCCTAATGTTGTTCAACAAGAATTAATGCAATTAAAGATGGGGCAGGCGCGCAAAAATTTATTAGCAGAAAAACGATTAGAAATTGCTGCAAGCGATATTGATGCAAAAGACTTTTTCGCGGCTATCGTAGCCGATTCTCCCTACAGTATTGCGGTACATCCTGATGTTAAAGGGAAAATCACTTTAAATTTAAAAGATGTCACGATTGATGAAGCGTTAGCCGTTTTGCAGGACCTTTATGGTTATGATATTCGCCGTCAAGGTGAAGTAATTCAAGTTTATCCAGCAGGCTTGCATACGGAAACTATTCCTCTTAATTACTTATTTATCAAACGATTTGGATTATCAACCACAACCATTAACTCTGGTGGTGTTTCGGAAAACGATCCTAATAGTTCTGGTAACGGCGGTGGTAATAGATCTTCTGGCAACAATAATAATAACAATAATTCTGGTGGCAGCGGATCTAATAATAGTCAAAGTGGTCAGCAAGCACGTAGTGGTATTAATATTTATACTGAAAATGAATCAGATTTCTGGAAAGAATTAAAGAAAACACTTGAATCTTTAATTGGCAAAAAAGAGGGGCGTTCAGTTATCATTTCCCCCCAAGCCGGTTTAGTTACAGTGCGCGCTTTTCCTGAAGAAATTAAATCAGTAAAACGCTTTATTAATCAATCACAAGAGCACCTACGTCGCCAAGTTATTATTGAAGCTAAAATCATGGAAGTTACGTTAAATGATGACTATCAACAAGGCGTGCGTTGGGATGAGGTTTTAGGCCATGTCGGCAATACTGATATTAACTTCTCTACTGGGGGCAATATTGCGGGTAATGCGATATCTGCTTTAATCGGTGGAACTGCAGCTGTTACTTTCAAGAATAAAGATTTTTCAGGGGTGATCAATTTACTCTCTACACAAGGTAATGTGCAAGTTCTTTCCAGCCCTAGAATTACTGCAATAAATAATCAAAAAGCAGTGATTAAAGTGGGCAACGATGAATACTTTGTTACGGACGTTTCAAGTACGACTACAACAGGAACTGCAACGTCAGTAACACCAGAGGTTGATTTAACCCCTTTCTTTTCTGGCATTGCGCTTGATGTAACACCACAAATTGATGAAAACGGTGAAGTGGTATTACATGTTCATCCCTCAGTTACAGTTACTAATGAAAAAGTAAAAAAAATCACGTTGAGTGGCCAAGATATTATTTTACCTTTAGCGCAAAGCAGTGTTCGTGAGTCTGATACTATTATCCGCGCTAAATCTGGCGAAATTGTCGTAATTGGTGGCCTAATTGAAACACGAAAACTTGATAGTGAGTCTAAAACCCCGTTACTTGGCGATATCCCTTTATTAGGTGAATTATTCAAAAGTAAAAGCCAAACTACACAAAAGAAAGAATTGGTTATTTTGTTAAAGCCTGTGGTTATTGGTCAAGATACTTGGACAAATCAGTTGCAAGATGCACGTGCATTATTAAAACAATGGTTTCCTGAAGATAAAGAATAGTAGATGTATTTATATCACTTTGGTTTAACCGAATTACCGTTTACTTTAACGCCTAATACTAGTTTTTATTTAGGATTAGAACCGCATGTTGAAGCGTTAGAAGTATTATTAACGGCATTAAAAACTGGTGAAGGCTTTATTAAGGTGATTGGTGAAGTTGGCACCGGAAAAACGCTTATTTGTCGTAAATTATTAAATGAAATACCTGATCATTTTATTACCGCTTATATTCCAAATCCCTATTTAAATCCTGATGAGTTACGTCGAGCAGTTGCCAGTGAATTAGGTGTGAAACAAGCGTTAAGAATGAACGCTCAATTGTTAACACAGCGTATTCAAGAGCGGTTATTGGCACTTCATCAACAGGGCCATTCAGTGGTGCTTATTTTAGATGAAGCACAAGCGTTACCAGAAGAAAGTTTAGAAGCTTTGCGATTATTTACTAATTTAGAAACTGAAAGCCGTAAATTGTTGCAAGTGGTGTTATTTGCACAACCTGAATTAGATCAACGTTTAAGCGAAGCGCATTTTCGGCAATTACGTCAACGTATCACGTTTGCCTATCAATTACGCCCGATGACTAATATTGAAGTGGGTTGTTACATTAATCATCGAATGTGTGTCGCTGGTTATAAAGGTGCTGCTTTGTTTTCAGCCGAGCTGGCGAAAAAAATTGCAATAGCGAGCAAAGGTATACCACGATTAGTGAACGTGTTATGTCATAAAATGTTAATGCTTGCGTATGGGCAAGGTCAATATCAATTGACCTTAAAGCAATTAAATGCGGCGATAAAAGATACTGAAGATGCTAAATCACTTGGCGTAACGTTACCTATATTAATTGCAGCAGGAGTTGTTACTTTGTCGTTAAGTGCTTATTTTATTTTTGTTGTGCTCAATATGGGAACACCGTCATGAGTGTTATTAACCAAATGTTGAAAGATTTGGATCAACGCCAGCAAGACGAAAAAAATAATGTCTCTACGGGAGCTGCCATACAAATTTCAGCAAACGCTAAACCCTCACTAATTATAGTTATTACTGTTTTCGTTACTTTAACGATAATCATGGCGGGTTATTTCTATTATCAAAATCAACAATTAAAACAAACGATTACACAAAATAAGCAAGCGCTAAATCGGCAGAGTACAAAAGCATTAGAGCAAAATGAACAAAAACAGCAAGTACCACAATCTAAAAGTGCTAAACCGCAAAAACTAAGAGAGCAGATAACAAATTCATTAATTCAAGCAAAAGCTTCGCCTAGTGAATCATCAGCCAAAAAACAAAATGAATTAGAACAAATTGTACCTAAAGCAAAAGTAATAAAACCTGTATTACAAGAAAAACAAGTTGTTGCTGAAAAAATCACTCAAAAACAAGAAACAACAAATTCGAAAGTTGCGCAGCAAGAGACGCAACAAGCTAATACAAAAATACGCAACGATGCTACGGTCAATGTTGAAGATGAAACCGCTGCCGAACTCCCAAAGCCTAGTATGTCAGTTTCAAGAAAACGCGTTTCTGCAGAGCAATTGGCAAAACAAAAAATGACTAAAGCAGAAGAGTTGATTCTTAATAATGAACCGCAAGCGGCAGAAGCATTATTCGAAGAGGTGTTAATGCTTACGCCAAATAATAAAGCTGCTCGTAAACAACTTGCCGCATTATGGTTTGGCAGAAAAGCATATCAAAGTGCACTGAATTTGCTTTCACAGGGTATTTCCTTAGATCAAAACGATAGTGAGTTTCGTTTAATGCAAGCTCGTATATACTTAAACCAAGGAAACAACGAAAAAGCGTATCAAGTATTACAGGCATTCAAGCAATCTAACAATGTTGAATATTTAATTACTTTAGCCAATGTAGCTCAGCAATTAGCAAAATATCAACAAGCTATTTTGTCGTATCAACGTTTAGCTAACTTACAACCGAGTGAAGCTCGTTGGTGGTTGGGGTTAGCGGTGGCTTTTGACAGTAATAGCCAATATAAATTAGCAATACCTGCGTATCAGTCCGCTTTAGCGCAAGGGAATTTATCAAATAGTGCGATGCAATTTGCAAAACAAAGAATGCAAGAGCTAGAGGAATAGAATATGGCAGCCCCTAAATTAAAAATGCGGCTTGGTGATTTATTGGTTCATGAGCATATTATATCCAATGAACAACTTATGCAGGCACTTTCAAGCCAAAAATCTACAGGCAGAAAACTTGGCGATACCTTAATTGATTTAGGCTACATCGGCGAGCGCCAATTATTAGAATTTTTAGCTCAGCAACTTGATGTACCTTTTCTAGATATTAGTCATAATCGCATTTCTAATGATGTTGCGGCTTTATTACCTGAAGTACATGCACGGCGTTTAAGAGCTTTAATTATTAAAGATGAAGGTGATAGTGTTCTTATTGGCATGAGCGATCCAGCTGACTTAAATGGTTTAGATCAACTAGAACAACTACTAGCGCCAAAACGAATTAAACTTGCTGTGGTGATGGAATCGCAATTATTCGAAGCGTTTGACGGGTTATATCGTCGCACTGCCGATATTGAATCTTTTGCCAGTCAGCTTGAAGAAGAATACGATCAATCGAGCGAATTCGATTTAGCGTCAACGTTTGACGATGAAGGTGGTGACGCAACCGTTGGTAAATTATTACAATCAATATTCGAAGATGCGGTACAAATGCGTGCCTCCGATGTTCATATCGAACCCGACGAGCATCAACTACGTATTCGTCAACGTATTGATGGCGTACTCCAAGAAAATATTTTAAAAGAAAATCGTATTGCGAACGCTATGGTATTACGATTAAAGTTGATGGCCGGTTTAGATATTTCAGAAAAACGTCTTCCTCAAGATGGTCGTTTTAATTTAAAGATTAAAGGTCATAGCATTGATGTGCGGATGTCGACCATGCCAGTACAATATGGTGAGTCGGTAGTTATGCGTTTATTGGATCAAACAGAGGGCATTTTATCGTTTGATGATACCGGAATGCCGGCTGATTTAATTGCGCGTTTGCGTCATCAAATTACACGCCCTCATGGTATGGTATTAGTTACTGGCCCTACTGGTAGTGGTAAAACTACAACGCTTTATGCCGCTTTAAGTGAATTGAATCAAGCAAGTACGAAAATTATTACGGCAGAAGATCCGGTGGAATATCGCTTGCCACGCATTAACCAAGTGCAAATTAACAGTAAAATTGATTTAACCTTTTCCAGCATTTTACGAACCGCACTTCGCCAAGATCCCGATATTATAATGGTTGGTGAGATGCGCGACCATGAAACTGTTGAAATTGGTTTACGAGGCGCGTTAACAGGTCACTTAGTGTTATCGACTTTACATACTAATGACGCTATTACTAGCGCGTTGCGTTTAATGGATATGGGAGCCGCAGGATTTCTAGTGGGGTCGGCATTACGGGCAATTATTGCTCAGCGCCTTGTTCGAAGAGTTTGCGACAGTTGCAGCGAACCTTATCAGCCAGAAGAACAGGAAATGTTTTGGCTTAATAATTTAGTTGGTGATCGAGCCAGCAAGGCTCAGTACAAACATGGTAAAGGTTGCCAAAGTTGTCAATATACCGGCTATAAAGGCAGAATTGGTGTATTTGAATTATTAGAATTAAATCAACCGATGATGTTGGCACTCAAACAAAATGATGCTGAGGCATTTACCAAACAAGCCAATGCACATCCAGGATTTAGGCCATTAGCACAAGCGGCTTTTGATTATGCAGAGCAGGGTGTGATCAGCGTTGAAGAAGTGTTACGTTTAGTTGAAACCGTCGATGTATCGGGAATTTAGTGCGTTATTTATCAGGTGATTTATGCTGCAATTATTAGGTAATGAATAACTATGTCAACCTATAATTATATTGGTAGAAATGCGAGCGGCTCGCAAGTTAAAGGCTCGATAGACGCAGCAAGTTCTACTGCGGTTGCTGAGCAGTTATCACGCAAGCAAATTACACCAATTTCGATTGTTGCTGGAAAATCATCGGCGAGCTCAGAAGGTTCATTAGCGAGTCGCGATATTAAAGAGGTGTTTGGCTTAGAATCCGTATCGTTGGAAGACTTGATTGTTTTTTGCCGGCAGATGTATGCCTTAATGAAATCGGGCGTCCCTATTTTACGCGCTATTAATGGATTAAGTGATTCTACCGCTTCTAGTTATTTAAAAAAAGCCTTACTCGATGTTGGCTCTCAACTTGAAGGCGGTTTAGCATTATCTACAGCGATGAATCAGCACACTAAAATATTCCCTCCGCTATTTATTGCTTTGATTCATGTTGGCGAAAATACTGGCCAATTAGACACTGCTTTTTTAAAATTGTCAGGCTATTTTGAAAAAGAGCTCGAAACCAGAAAGCGTATCAAAGCTGCGTTACGATATCCCAGTTTTGTCGTTATCGCTTTAGTTATTGCTGTAGTTATCCTAAACCTTAAGGTGATCCCTATTTTTGCTAACATGTTTGCAAAACTTGGTGCTGAATTACCTTGGGCAACCAAACTTTTGATTTCAAGTTCGAACTTCTTTCTCGATTACTGGCCACACATGTTAGTAGGCGTAATAGTAATTTTTTTCGGAATTCGCCAATATTTACGTACCGATGAAGGTAAATACCGTTGGGATCGCCGAAAAGTAAAACTACCTATTGTGGGCAGTATTATCGAACGCTCCATTTTGTCACGATTTTCACATAGCTTTTCTATTGTTTTACGTTCAGGTGTTCCTATGACTACAGGCTTAAGTCTTGTTGCAGATGCGGTTGACAACAGTTTTATGAAAGCAAAAATATTAAATATGCGCGGCGGCATTGAAAGTGGTGAAAGTTTGCTAAGAACCTCTGTTTCAAGCGAACTATTTACTCCCTTGGTTTTGCAAATGATTGCTGTAGGTGAAGAAACAGGTCGGGTTGACGATTTATTAGATGAAGTAGCTGAATATTATGAGCGCGAAGTAGATTATGATTTATCTACATTAACTGCAAAAATAGAACCTATTTTAATTGCTATGGTTGCGGTTATTGTACTAATTCTAGCGCTAGGCATATTTACACCGATGTGGGATATGATGTCAGCATATAAAGGCAAGTAATAACTATGTGCCAACTATTATGAAACAAGCAATATGAAATGGTATTAAGATGAGCAATGAGGCGATTAATAAACGCGAAAAATCACTTGGCGAAATTATTTTAGTGGTTTTGTTGTTTAGTATATTAATGGCATCTTTTATTTATTATTTTTTTAAAAATGAGACACAAATAAATAATGCTGGATTTGTAAATTTAGCCAATAATTTTGTTAGCCAAGTCATTTTTATCCGCAGTCAATGGCTGATGGATGGAAGACCAGCACAAATTAAAGTTATTAATAATGGTTCTCGAAAAAAGCCAGTTAAAACAAAATTTATTACCGTGAATAAAAAAGGTTGGGTAACAAGTAATGAACTTAATTTACCTTGTAATGATATTTGGCAAAATGTTATGGCAACACCAATGTTTTTTGCAAAACAACCTGTGTCGGCAGTGCAATTGCAACGAAACGTAGGCTTGAATGAAACTAGTTTGAATGAAGCAATACCATTAATATGTCGTTTTAGTATTGCATCAGGGCAATTTTTTGAATATTACGCCCAAAATGGTAAAGTAATTAGTGCTAAATGAGTGACTTAAATGTATTCTCAAGGTTAAAATGAAGATAATATTAATTTTTGTTAATTGCTGCTAGCCGTGTTTTAAAAGTAAACAATGAATTTTAATAGTAAGAGAGCAAAAATTTGAAGTTGTCGGAGTAAGATCGAGGTTGATATGAAAAATGTAAAGAATGATATGAAAAAACAAGCAGGTTTTACCCTAATTGAATTAGTAATTGTAGTCGTAATATTAGGCTTATTGGCGGTAACAGCGATCCCTAAATTTTTAGATTTAACCGATCAAGCTGAAAATGCAAATATTGAAGGTATGGCTGGTGGGTTTGCAACAGCTGTTTCATTAGTGCGTGCGCAATGGGAAGCTGAAGGCCGACCTAAAAATGCAGGCAGTGTTAATTCAGTTGCTTATGATGGTACAACGTTAATATTAACTACTGAAAACGTAGGTACAGGTATTCGACCTGGTTATGTTACAGGCTTAACAACAGGTGAAACACTGGTTACTTTTACTAGCACCAACTGTACGGAAATTTGGCAAAATATATTACAACAACCACCAACTGTTTCTACCAATATTACGAATATTAATAATGGCACCGCCAAATACTTTGTTAGCCTTTCTGGTACCGGAGCTACAGCAGAATGTCATTACTATTTAAAAGACACCTTAGCGCGAGATGGTAGTGGTAATTTTGTTACACCCGGCACGAGTACCGCAGTAGGTAATAGCTTTACTTATCAACCTGCGACTAGTGCGGTTGTTGTTTACGTAAATCAATAAATCAGAAAAATTTTAATAAAATAATTAACTTTTAATTGGTAAATAGTAGGAAAATAAAAATGAAAAATATCAATATGCAAAAACAACAAGGTTTTACATTGATCGAATTAGTTATCGTGATTGTAATTTTGGGTATTTTAGCCGCTACCGCTGCGCCTAAGTTTATCGATTTACAAGGTGATGCTAAAGGTTCAACGATTCAAGGTGTTAAAGCTGCTATCGAAACCGCTACGGCAGGTGTTCATGCTAAATCGTTGATTGCTGGGAATGATACAGATTTAAAAGCAGCGGCCTCAACCGTAACTGTAGCTGGAGCTACAGTTGAAATAGGTAGCGGCTGGCCTTTAGCTACGACAGCTAATTTTACTGATTTATTAGATGTGGATGCTACTGCGTTTGATACGGCTGCTGGCACAACTAACATAGTAATATCACCAGCTAAAGCAACGCCTTTATCTGCTGCTGCTGCAATTACTGCTAGTTGCTATGCCCAATATGTAGAAAGTACCAATACTAATACTAAACCAGCCATTACAGCTGTTATCACTGGTTGTTAAGTGTTTTTACTCAAAGTAAAAGATGAACATTTTTCATGCTTTGATTAAAAAAAAGCAAAATGGCTTCACGTTAGTTGAAGTCATTATTGTTTTAATTCTCATCGGTATTCTCGCTGCAACGGCGGCGAGTAAATTTACCGGTACCGATACCTTTGAAGCCTACACCTTTCGTGCTTCACTCATTTCTGCATTACGTTTAACGCAACAACGGGCGATGCAGCAAACCAATAGCACTTTTTGCCATCAAATTGTTATCGAAAATACTCGTTATGGTGTGCCTGATAGAACTAACTGTACAGTAACCATTTTCCCCGCTGGCTGGCAGCCTGATTTCTCCGGTTTAGCTGTTGACCCACGCTATAATATTACTTTTCAAATTAATGGTGTTTCAAATCCTAGCGCGATCACCTTTGACAGTATGGGGCGACCCGTGGCTAATGTGAGTTTAGCTAATAATTGTGCGGGTGGTTGCGATATTAATATTCAAAGCAGTGTTGAGACTCTTAAAATTCGTATTGAATCTGAAGGGTATATTCATGGCGTTTAAGTTTTTAGTCAGCCGTTGTTTGCCGCGACAAAGTAATCATTCAAAACAATCAGGCTTTACTTTAATTGAAATTATTATTGGTATTGTCGCTTTAGCAATTTCATTAAGCATAATTACTACCTTAATAGTGCCTGCCGAGCAGCAAAGTGCGGATCAAATTCATCAAATAAAAGCGGCAGAATTAGGCCAAGGTATGCTGGATGAAATTTTAGGACGTGCTTTTGATGAAAATTCTGACCATGCAGGTAGCGTTTGGCGTTGTGATGAAACAGGAAGGCTAGTTTGTACTGCTCAAGGTTCATTTGGCTCAGATAATACTGAAAGTAGTCGTGATTTATTTGATGACGTCGATGACTATAATGGTTTTAATAGTAAAGTGAATTCGACCAATCAAAATTTAGATAAGGGTTATAATAGTTTTCAAATAGCCGTTAGTGTTATTTATGACGGCACAGCATTGGGGTTGGCAAATACGCTTGCCAAACGTGTTACCGTAACCATTACCACGCCATTAGGCACTGCAGTTGAATTTACTGGCTATAAGAGTAATTTTTAATGGAAATAGCCAATCGTTTAACGTTAACGAATAAACGCAATAAAAACAAAGGGTTCACGTTAGTTGAACTCGTTATTGTTATCGTTTTACTCGGTATTATGGCAACGGGAATAACGGGCTTTATCAGTTTAAGTACGCAAACCTACGTAAATGTAGCTGATCGAGATGAATTAATCGCTAGTGCCCGTTTTGCGGTAGAACGATTAAACCGCGAGCTGAGAAATGCTGTGCCTAATAGTGTGAGAATTAAAAATGATGCAACTAGACAATGTTTAGAATTTGTTCCTATTGTGACTAGTACAATATATACAGACATCCCAGTCTCACCAGAGCCACTTTCAAATTTAATTACCGTAATTCCATTTTTAGGCGAAGATGGATTAGATTATCAATGTAATGGTTTTTGTTTAGATATAGTAACTTCTTACCCTTTAAACAGTGGCGAAATATTTGCGAACCAATTTGATGGAATAGGAAAGGTTTTTGGATTAAGTGCGATAAATCAAACAACAGCAAATGAATGGACGTTGACATTAGATCGGACATTAGGCGTAAATTTTGATAGCGATTCACCCACCAAACGCTTGTACATCGTAAGAACTCCTGTGAGTTATTGCGTAAACAATAGCCAACTTCGCCGATATGCTAATTATGGGTATGCAGTTAATCAGTCACTAAGCCCTTTTGCTTTTTCTAATCATATAATGGCTGAAAATTTAAAAGCGCTTGATACGAGTAAATTACCCTTTTCAATACAAGAAGCGACACTTCAACGAAACGCAATTGTTCAAATAAGATTAGATTTTTCCAAAGGTGGTGAAGATATAGTCTTTAATAATGAGATTAATATCAAGAACATCCCATAGTTGTCAGGAAATTTTACAATTAAGGTGATAGTATTCCCTTTTCCTCTTTATCATCCATTTAAATGTTTGATAATTCATGCTATTACAATTGTGGCCTGAATTGTGCATTTATTACATACAACAGTTAACCATTAATATGAGTATTATAATGTTTAAGTTATTACAAATTTGTTTGTTTTTTATTATTACCGCTATTACATTTTCAAGTCATGCAGGTTTAATTAACCTTTCTGAAACTTTAGATGATGCTGATCATTCTGTGTTTGTTACATCAGGTGGTTATGATTGGGCATGGGCTTCGCCGATTAGCGTACAATTTATTGATTGTGTTGTAGGTGGTGTTAGTGATGCAGATATTGCTAATAAAGACAACTTCCTAACTTCTGTATTTCCAAACGATACATCTTCCCAAGATCAATGTGCTAATCAACTGTTAGCTGCAAACTATCGAGATGGTTGGTCTTTTTATAATGGATCTCAAAATGGACTTATTTCTGATTTGCCAAGTATTGATAAATTTTTTAATGCTCAATATGGAACATATATAACCGCTTTTGAATATTGGAATACAGGTATTAGTTCAGTAGCTGATGTAGGTTTTAATCCTTGGAGTTTGGCTCAGCGTTATGTCAATAGTGACTGGACTAAACCAGGTTATATTAGGCAAGTTAATAATAATAGCATTGGAAACAATACTTATTTGTTGTACAACACTTTTTACGTTCGTAAATCCCAACCAGTCCCTGAACCATCAACGATTTTGATTTTAGCAATTGGCCTTTTGGGATTAAGTGCACGATTGAGAAAAAACGTATAAATATGCGTTAATCAGTAACCTAAAATTATATTTTGAGCCTCGCAATTGCGGGGCTTTTTATTGTTAAATAAAACAAAAAATAAAAATTAATTTAAACAACGGAAATATAAATTTAATTGCATATTTAAAGGGTTAGCGGTACCTTTGCAGATACAAGTTTAATAACATATGAATACTTGATGAGTGATAACAGCCGATTGACTTCTAACTTTAATTTACCTTCACAATTAACGGATGATGTTAAATTAAATCTTGCCCAAAGTAACTCTGTATCTAAGCTCCGCGGAAGTGCTTTGATCATGGCTGTTTTTGTGATGGTGGTAATTTCGTTACTTGGCGCAACCATGATGGAATTATTGTCTACTAGTAGCGAAGGTGTTGCGCAAGAAGTATTAGGCACGCGTGCACTAGCGGCTGCCAATTCTGGTATGCAAGGTCAGTTACAAAAATTATTTCCATTAAATGGTGCAACCGGCACTTGTCCAGCCACCACAAATTACAACTTTTCAACTTTGCAAGGTTTATATGAATGCCAAGCAGATGTAACTTGCAGCAATTATGTTACGGGTAACGACGGCACTCAATATTATCGCTTAAAAAGCACGGGAACCTGTGGCTCTGGGTCTATGGTGGCAACTAGCGATAACATTGTACTTAGTAGCCGTACAGTGCAAGTTGAAGCGAGGAGCTTGTAATGTTTACTCGTTTTACCGCTTTTTGGTTTTTATTAGTTATTTCTTTTTATTCTCAAATCGCTCTTGCTGCGTCGTGTAGTGCTGTATTTCCTGCGGCATTGCAAAGTAATCAATTAGGGTCGGGTAACGAGCTAACTAATATCCCAGTTAACAATTCAACCAGTAATTTAACCGCGGGTACGGTGCTTTCTCGAGGCGATAATTTTTATTTAGGCTCTGCTTTAGGGAATCAAGACAGTGTTTCTGTTGGTGCTATAACGGGGAGTGAAATAACAGCAAGGCTTTACTTTAGTTCAAGTGTTTCTTGGCAAAATGTTAAAATTAATGAATTTGGTAACCCTGAAGACTTAATCATTATTGTTGATGGTGCTTTGCACCTTACGGGAGGCAATACTGTAATTAATGCCATTATTTATGTTAAAGGAGCGGCTGATAGTAATACTATTACAGGTAATATAACAATAAATGGCTCGTTTACTGATTTAGGTGCAATATCTATTACCCATGCGAGTATAAATTATCAACAAAGTTATATAAATAATGCTGATTTCAACGGCATGTGTACGGGTTCATTGCCTGTTGTTCCTTTGGCGAATTATCAGTTTGATGAATGTGCTTATACTGGTAGTGGTAATGAAGTAGTAGATCAAACCACTATTTATTCTGGTACTAGCCATGGAGGTGTAGACACTACCGATGTTAGCAAAATTGGCCGAGCGCTTAATATACTTGATTATAGCGATCATGTAGAAACGTCGATATCTTTACCAACATCATATAGCGTTTCTGCGTGGTTTAAAAAACCAACCTCAACGTCAAATAGTCAATATTTTGTTATTGGTGCGATGTCAACAGGAGGCGATTTACTTTATCTAGACCGGCTTAATGGTTGGAAATGGGGAGTGTACAACGGAACAAGTAATATTGATGGTAGTTATTCTTTTGCTAGCTTAGACAATAATTGGCACCACTTAACGTTAGTTTATCAAAGTAATGTAACTAAACTTTATATTGATGGCGTTTATACAGACTCAGTAAATACCACACCTTCTGGAACACTTAAATATATTGGTACGTCTTTTGATGGTATCAATACGACTAGCGCTCAGGGGTTTAGAGCGCCGTTAGACGAGTTTATTGTTTATAATAATGCGCTATTAGCTACTCAGGTACTGTCTATTTATAACAGCCAAAGCATAGGAAATAATTATGATGGTAGTCAACGAACAATAACAAGCTGTGCTACATTAATTGCCAATTTTAGGCTGGATGAATGTGTTTATACTGGTGCCGCCAATGAAGTAATCGATCAATTAGGCACCTATGCGGCAACAAGCTTTAGTGGTGTAGATACTTTTGCTTCAGGTAAAATAGAACGTGCCAGTAACTTCACTAATTATAGTCATCACCTTGAAACGTCGATATTGTTACCAACAAAATATAGTGTAAGCGCATGGGTTAAAAAACCAATTTCAACTACTGATAGCCGCTATTTTATTTTAGGCGCAATGCAAGCAGGCGGTGATTTACTGTATTTAGATCGTAATAATAGCTGGCGTTGGGGCGTGTACAACGGTACCAGTAGTATTGATGGTAGTTATTCATTTGCTAGCTTAGACAGTAATTGGCACCATTTGGCATTGGTATATCAAAATAATGTGACTAAATTATATGTTGACGGCGTTTTTGTTGATTCAATAAATACTATGCCCTCAGGAACATTAAAATATATCGGAACATCATTTGATAGTATAGGCACGATTAATGCGCAAGGATTTCGTGCACCGATAGATGAGTTTATGGTTTATTCTGGTACATTGTCAGCAACAGATATTAATACTATTTATACGAATCAGCTTGCTGGAAATAATCATGATGGTTCAACAAGAGCAGCCGTTAGCTGTACAATTAATATTGATCACTATCAAATAGAACACGATGGTAATGGCCTAACTTGTAGCGCTGAACCAGTAATAATAAAGGCATGTACTGATAACCTTTGTAATACTTTAAGTACTGATG
>Ga0316204_10001172_pt1 | contig 76575 bp, 89 predicted proteins | sample 6monrhotite_MG_2_FD_205661 | JGI IMG/M metagenome (GOLD analysis project Ga0316204, IMG submission 205661) | Microbial mat bacterial communities from mineral coupon in-situ incubated in ocean water Damariscotta River, Maine, United States -... | ecosystem: Environmental > Aquatic > Marine >...
CATATAAACCTTGCACTTTATCTTCTTGTAATATATTAGGTATATTGCAAGAAGATAAAGTGCAAGGTTTATATGTGCCTGATAATAAATCATATAAGATATTAAAGGTTGTTAATTCAGATTCTGATGGTGTAGAAAAAGATTCTATAATATATGTTCTTAAAAAATCAGGAACAGATTTAGAAATTCAAGGTGTGAAATATGTATCTGTAAACATAAGAGAAATTATATTAATAGAATAATATGAAATTAAAAAATACATTTGTTCAGGGTCGAATGAATAAAGATATTGATGAAAGACTTTTACCTAAAGGTCAATATCCTCATGCTGAGAATATACGTGTTGCAAATACAGATTCTAGTGATATGGGAGCTGTTGAAAATGTATTAGGTAATGAGAAATTAACATCATTTGATTTAATTAACGGTAAAACTATTGGGGCTTTTTCTGATGGGTCTAATCAGAAGTTATATTGGTTCACTACATCTGATAATAAAGATATGGTGATTGAGTATGATGTTCCTAATTCTAATGTTAATATATTACTTGAATCAAGTAAACCTAACAGTGTATTGAATTTCAATAAAGATTACCTTATTACAGGTATTGTTAAAATTATTAATGGTGATTCTGATAGAGATTTATTAATTTGGACAGATGATATAAATCCACCTAGAAGTATTAATATCAAAAGAGCTAAGAGTTATGGTATTGATAATTTCGTTGAAGACGATATATCACTTATAAAAAAACCTCCTAGATTTTCCCCTAATGTTAATGTTGCGTTTACTTCATCGACATTAGAGAATAACTTAGAAGATAAATTTTTAAGTTTTGCTTATAGATATAAATATTTAGATGGCGAATATAGTGCAATATCATCATATACTAATTATAAATTTGCTCCTAATCAGTTTGATTTAGATTATCAGACTATGGAAAATAGAGGAATGATTAATTCTTTTAACGCTGTTAATATTGATTTTGAAACAGGTAGTTCCAGAGTAACAGATATTGAATTAATATTTAAAGAGTCAAATTCGAACCAATTATCAATTATAGAAAGGTATAATAAAAAAGATGAAGGTTGGGGAGATAACGAAACACAAAGCTTTCAGTTTGCTAATAGTAAAGAATATATTACATTACCAGAAGATGAACTATTTAGAACTTATGATAATGTTCCTTTATTAGCTAAGTCACTAGAATCAATTGGTAATAGATTAGTCTTCGGTAATTATGTTGAGGGATATGATTTAAAAAATTCTTTTGGTGAAAATATTAATATTAATTATGATGTTTCAACTATATTTAAAGAATTAGCAGGTATTCAGTTACCAGTAAATTTGAGTAATTCAATTATTTCAGATGACATATTAACATTTGATTTAACAGGAATAACATTAGTTAAAAATTCAAGATTAAGTTTTGATTTTGAATTAGATGGTGAAAATACTGGAGGTAATTTTTCAGATAGTTTTGATTTTGTTTTAAATAGAGATTATTCTAGTGCTCAAGAATTAGCTGAGGATATTGATTTTATATTTTTTGTAGAATCTGTTATGACTACTAGGTTCTTACAAGAATATTCACCAAATCCACCAGATAACTCAGAAGTTACGAATAATACTAATTTTGAAATTATAGCATCGAATAGTACAACTATTAGTATATTAGCACCAGTTATTGAATATACTATTGATAATACACCATTAGATACTCAAGATAACCCTGCTAATACTACCATAGATAATCGTAATTGGTTTTTTACTAGTAATAGTAATGTTTTCTTCAAAGAAACGGCTATTGATACCTCTTTAAAAACTAATCGTAGTTATGAAGTAGGTATGATATATATGGATGAATATGGTAGAGCAACTACTGTATTAACAGATTCTAATAATACTCAGTATATAGACCAACAATACAGTACTTTTCAAAATAAACTATTAATAAATGTTAACCATGTTCCTCCTCATTGGGCTGATAGATATAAATTTGTAGTTAAGCAAAATAAAGGAGATTATCAAACTATTTATACTAATATTTTTTATGAAGATGGTTTATTTAGATGGGTTAAATTAGAAGGTGCTAATAAAGATAAGGTTAAAGAAGGAGATACGTTAATCGTTAAATCTGATTTAGGAGGAGTTGTTCAAGATATTATTAAGGTTAGAGTTTTAGAAATTACTACAAAAGATAAAGATTTTTTAGAAGGTAACCAAACAGTTGATGGAACAGATATTATAGAAGAATCAGGGTTATATATGAAAATAAAACCTGTAGGTTTTGATATGAATGCTAATGAGGCTACACAAAGAACATTTCAAGGAGATTCTCATTTAAGATACCCTACTAGAGCTTACACATCTCCTGAATTTGGTTTATATAATGATATGGGTCAATTTGTACCTTTTTCACTAGGTGCAGGTAGTACAGTCAGAATATATATAAAATTTAAAGCTAGAGGTAAAATTGAATATGAGGAAATTTACGATAAAGAATTTAAAGTAGGTTCTGATTATGATAGCGTTCGACAATGGTTTAATTCAGAAGTTGAAGACTTAGGTCAATTTGGTAGGGATTTTACTTGGGATGGTGTAACTGATATAGGGAATAATATTTGTGATGGAGCTGGAGAAGGAGATGCTAACAATAGAGGTTCTGGATGGGGGTTCGGTAATGCTTGTGGAGATGCTAATGAAGGAGATGAGAGATTTTATGTAGTTCCTCATAGAAAAGGAACAGCTTCTAGGAATATATCAACAGAAGTTCGTTTTGAAATTAGATTTTCAGAAGGAACGGTTATATTTGAAACAGAGCCAGAAGAAATTAGTTCAAACATATTTTATGAAACTGAACAAATATTTGAAATAGTTAATAATAAGCATCAAGGTAATATATTTAATCAAACAGATTTAGTAGCAGCAACTGTTGAATTAGATTTTTTCAATTGTTATATTCAAGGTAATGGTGCTGAAAGTTATCGTTATAAAGATGCTTTTAATACTAAAAAATTAAATATTGATTTGAGACCTACTTCAACTTCTGTAGAAGAGTATAAGAAAGTAAGAAGGTATTCAGATTTAACATATAGTGAACCATATAATGAAAATAATAATTTAAATGGACTTAATGAATTTAACTTAGCTAAGGTTAATTATAAAGAAGATTTAGATAAAAAATATGGATATATTCAAAAATTATATAGTAGAGATACTGATTTAATTGTTTTTCAAGAAGATAAGGTATCTAAAGTATTATATGCTAAGGATTTATTGATGAATGCAGATGGTACGTCAAATATTACATCGTTAGATGAAGTATTAGGTCAACAGATTACTTTTAAGGGAGAATACGGTATTAGTAGAAATCCTGAGAGTTTTGCTTTTGATGGATATAATATATATTTTACAGATGCTAAAAGAGGTGCTGTAATGAGACTGAGTAATAATGGTTTACAAGAAATATCTGCTTATGGGTTAAGGCAATTTTTTAGAGATGAGTTTAAAGATTCTATAGATAGTCAAAAATTAGGAGGTTTTGACCTTTATCAAGACCAGTATGTATTGCATCCTAGTAATGATACGGCTATACCACCTGTTAATGTTATATGTAAAGAATCTGTTTTAAGAAATGATTTTTCTGGAGAATTAGTAATTAATATTGATTATGGATTATCATTAGGTGAGACAGGTATTGATTATGAAGTTTTTGATGGGGCAGAAATGGTAGTTAAATTAGAATGGGATGGTAATATTATAAGTTCATCTACTGTTTCAGGTATAGGTGAAATCATATTTAATAAAACGACTCAAGCACCAGTGAATGCAATATTAACAATAAGTACTAATGATTGTATAGGGTTTAATGTTATTCCTAAATGTGTTGATTCAGATATAATTACTGTAAGTAGTATTGTTTTAAATGACGAAGAAGATTTAGGATTAAATATGGTTAGTCAGTATAAATGGTCTAATACAGAATATGTTAGTCCATTTAAAACGTATAATAGCCTGTTTGATATAAATGAAATAAATGATTTTGATTCTATTTCAGGTATTGAAGGTGTAGATAATATTCCAGCTACAGGAAGTACTGTATATCTTGAATCTTATAAGAACTTTAGAGTTACAGGTTCTTTCTTAGATGGTAATAAAATAGGATATTTAATATCATCTGTACCATATACAGAATTGGATATTCAAACTATTTTACAAAATGCTATTTTTCCAACAGTTACTGAAAACATTTCATTGTCTGGAGAAATTATAAATAGCACTAGTTTTATATTTGATAGACCTTCTAATGAAGAATATTTATATTTAATATGGGATTATAGAAATGCTTTACCTACAGTTACTGGTGTTACATTCACTAATGGTAATTGTTGTGAAGATGTTCCAATTATTAATAATGTAATATTCCCTAATGGTAATTGTTGTGAAGTTTTAGCACCATCGTTAATAGAAATATCTAATACTAATACAGGAGTTGGAGGAACACGTACTCAAATATTTCAAGTAGGTCAAAACGTACAAGAAAATAACGTGTTTACATTACAAACATATGGTGTTATTGTATCAGTAGTTGCAACTAATTTAGATATACCAATTACTATTGCTTCAAAACTTAGAGATGCTATAAATAGTACAACAGAGGCTCAGTGGGATGCTGTAGGGTCAGCTCCTTCTATTGGTACTAATGGTTTTCCACCTACAGCTACATCTCAATCTAATGAAGTAACTATAGTGTTAAATTTTCAAAATCAATTCGTAGGTAATGCGATAATAAGTTAAGATATGTGTCAAATAGATTTTACAATACAAACAAATACAAATCCTATCCAAGCAGCAGAAGGGAGATATAAATTACAAGGAACAGTGACTTGGACATTGTTCATAATAGATATTAATGATTCTAAAACACCTAATATAACAACGAATGGTAATTACGATTTAGAAGTTAGGATTCAAGATAGTTCAGGATTCTGGAGTAATTGGTTTACAGTTGTATCAGGTTTTCAGATAGGTAATTGTAATCCGCAATAATGAGTTGTAATACAGAACAATATACTATAACATTCGATGATAAGGTAAAAGGGTGGACATCATTTCACTCTTTTTATCCTGATTTCATGTTAGGTATGAATAGTAAATTCTTTACATTTAAAAATGGTGAATTGTATATTCATCATTCTAACAATGTAGATAGAAATAATTATTATGGTGTACCTAGTACATCTAAGGTTTCGGTAATGATTAATGATAATCCTTCTGATGTGAAAGAGCTTCAAGCTATTAGTTTAGAAGGGAATTACTCTTGGGAAATGTTAATCAAAGCTTATATCTCGAATATTGATGATTTTACAGAAAGTAGTATATCTTCTGTTGAATTTATCAAGAAAGAAGGTATGTGGTATGCTTATGCTCGTAGAAATGAAGATGATACGCAAGAAAATTCAAAATCTATGTACGGTATAGGTTCTATTATTGATATTGTAGGTAATGATATCACCGTTAATGGTAATAGTAGTATTTTAACTAATGGAGATAGACTAATTAAAGGTTCAGATATGTCTGTAATAGGAGAAATTTCTAATATCACAGCTACAACTGGAACTACTACTTTTACATTGCCTAATATCGGTACATTAGTAATAGGAGATTTTGTTGCAGGTAAGAAGAATCCTAGAATTGAAGGAGGTAATCTTAGAGGGTATACATTAAGAGCTGATTTAGAAATTAACGAAACTAATAAAGTTGAATTATTTGCTGTTAATGCTGAGGTAATGAAAAGCTACACATAATAATAATCATTATATTTGTTAAAAATTTAATATAATGATTAGAGTAGAAAAAAAATTAACAAAAGACTTTTATCCTACTATGGTTAATTGGTGGAAAGGTAATAATTTTAATGTTGTTAGTCCGTCAATGTTACCAGAATTCACATTCGTAGTTTATAATGATAGTGATGTACCTACATATTCAATGTGTTTTTACAATACTGATTCAAACTTAGCTTGGATAGGATGGCAATTAAAAAATCCAAAAGTAGATAAAAAAGATAAAGTTTTTAACTTGATACATTTGTTTAAACATATTGAAGAATATGCTAAAGATTTAGGTTATGAAATTTTATTTACAACATCTAATACAAAACCAATAGAAGATATTATGGGTAATTTAAACTATAGTATTGGAGATATAGATGTAAAACATTATTTAAAACAATTATAAAAAAGATATGGCAGTAGGAACAGCAGCAGTAGGCGCAGCAGGTGGAATAGGTAAGTTTTTCGAAGGAAGAGCTATGCAAAGAAAAGCTCAAAAGCTTATTGATAATTTCGAATGGCAAGATTTAGAAAATCCTTATGAAAATCAACAGGTTAGTACGTTAGGAGCTGATTTAAGAACAGAACAGGCTAATATTACTACAGCAGGTAATGTTGAAGCATTACGTGGTGGAGGTAATAGAGCTATCGTTGGAGGATTAGGGAGAGTTCAAGCACAGAATAATGTATTGAATAGAGATATAGCAGCTACATTAGATGAACAACAAAAAAGAATTGATTTTGCTAAATCAGGTCAAGATGTTAGAAATCAAAATATTATTGAAAAACGTCAAGGAGATGAGTTAGCTGGATATGGTAATATGTTAGGAGCTGGTCAACAGTTGAAATACGGTGGTATGACTGATATATTAAATACAGCAGGTTTCGTAGGACAAACAGAAATGGGTAAGAGTGCAGATGCTGGGATTATGAATTTATTTAAAGGAACTAGTTAATTATGGCAGAAGTTAGTGGTGGAGCAGCCTATAAAGGCTATCAAAAAATAGATAATGGTATATCTCAAGGTTTACAACATTGGGGAGGAATAAAGGCTAGAGAAAATGCTGCACAAAAATTAGCAGATGAAAGAGCTGGGGTTCGTGAACAACAACGTAAGGATGATTGGATGAAAAATCACCAGTGGGAGGATTTTGAAAATGAAATCACCAACTATGAGAATTTCGATGATTTATCAAGAACCCTGTTTAATGATGTAAGAAACCAGACTACTGATTTATATCGTCAATCTATAAAACTTAGAAACGAAGGTAAGACCTTAGAAGCTGATACAGTATGGAATCAGTATTTAAAGACTAAAGGTGCATTTAAAGACTTTGCTAAAATTGAACCTATATTAGCAAAACATAATGAGAGTTTTGTTAATGATTTTAAAGCAGGTAAAGTATCTGGGGTAGATGATGATTATTTATCATTTATTCAAGCTCAGGAAAATGTAGATGTTAAACCTAAAGTTGTTAATGGTACATTAAAATATCAAGTAGCTTTTAAAGATAAAGAAGGTAAAATAACAGATGTGAAAGAAATGTCACATTATGATTTAGTTAATAATAAATATTCGTATATTCCTAAGAATGATGTTTTAGGTAAAGAAGGTATTGTTACTAATATTCTTAAAACAGTTGGTAAAAGAACTTATGATGAGACAAGAGGTTTGTATAAATACACTCTTCAAAAATGGGATGATAAAGCTATAGCACTAGTTGATAGTTACGTTGATGGATTAGTTGAGAATGATAGAGCTATGTCCGATTTACTTTTCCAAGCTACAGGTAAGAAGAAATTTGGAAATATTAAATATAGAAGAAGAGGTGAACAAGATAATTTTACTGATTCTGATAAAAAGCAAGTAAAAGATTGGATTAAAACTCAAGTTGAGGGTGGATATGATTCTAAACAATCAAAGACGTTTGAATCAGGTAAAGCAGCTAATATTAGAGGTAATGAAGCTAATAGAATAAGTCAAGGTCGTTTAAATGAAACTATTCGTCATAATAAAGCTATGGAAGGAATTTCCAGAGATAAGATGAAAGATGAGGATAAGGTTACAATGAGTAGGTTAAATTATGATGCTGACCAATTTGTTAATGGAGATTATTCAGGTTTATTAGGTAGATTCAAAAATGAATTCGACGAAGAAACAAATATCAGAAAGGTAGTTAAAGCACCTAATGGTAATTACGTTGTAGCTATCACAGAAACAGGTGAAAAAATTGAAATACCTAATACTAAAAGAGGATTCTTAGAATTCAAAATTAGAGGTAATGCTGAATATAAGAAATTTAACCCAGATGGAGTTATGTCTAACCCAGCAATTAAATATAGAAATGATAATGTAACAGGTTCTGATATATCAGATATTGCAGGTGATTTATTCAATGAAGAAGGTAAACCTAAAGTTGATGATGAGAAAATATTACAATCATTAAAAAGATACTTAGATATTGAAGGAGAAGATAATTTTACATGGAGTGGTAATTCATTAAAAATTAATGGTAAAAATGTTGATACTTCAACTAAAGCTAAGTTTGAAAAAACATTAAAGAAAGCACTTGAAACTAATAAAGACCCTTTAGGTCTTGGAATATAATATAATATGGAAGATGAAATCTTAGATGGTATAACACCTGCTGAATTTGCAGCAAAAATAAAAGCTAAATATCCTCAGTATAAAAATATTGAGGATTCTATCTTAGTTGATAAAATGATAACTAAATATCCTGAATATAAGGGTAAAATTAATTACGATGACCCAACAAAGGGGGGGAAAGCCAAAACAATAAAAAATGGGGATTCCAACTCTGTTTTGGCAGATACAACTTCTTCATTGGAATCAACAAAGACAAATAAATTTAGATTACCGACAGATGATGAAATGAACACCTTCATAGATAATGGAGGTGTAGTCACTGATTCACCTATGGTTAAAAAAGTTGAGAATATACGTAAAAAGATTGAAGCTGAAAATGCTACAAAGAAAAAACAAGCTGCTAAAGAATTAACAGATGATATAGTTTTAAGAACTAAATATCCTGAATTAACTACAGAAAGAGATTCTTTAATGAAAGAATTGAAATCAAGGTCTGTAATGAACGATAATTCTGATTTGGAAGATAGACTCTCTGAAATTGATAAAGTGCTTAAATCAGCTCCTAAGAGCTTTAGAAAGATACGTAAAGAGAAATTAGATGAGATTGATTCCCAAATGAATCAATTAGAAAGAAAAGGATATGCTTTAACAGGTAATTCTGATTTTATTGACAGTAGTGGAACGTATCAACAATTGAAAAAAGAACGTGAAGGTGTTCAATATGATATTGATAAAGAAAATGAGACGTTAAATAAACTTACAGAAGATACTACTATTACTGACCAATTTATTAGATTTTACACGCCTAAATTTTTAGGTAATTGGTTAACACCTGAAAATGAAACAGTTAAATTAGATGAGAAAGTTGAAGAAAAACTTTTAGCTGAATTAGATTCTAACAAAAGGTTAAAATCTAAAGTTAATTTAGGTGGAAAAAATAGAAATTATTTATCTCTACAAGATAGGGAGAATATGATTAAATCTGCTAAAGAGCAAGTATTATTAGATGAAAGTAAATTAATCAAACAAGAGTACGATGAGATAATCAAAGATTCTCAAGGATTAAAACCTGATTCAAAAGAATATTTTGAATTACAAAAAAGAATAGAAGGGTTAAATGAAAGAAATAATACTCTTTTATTTAACTACGGTTATGATAAAGTAAATAATCAATTCAACGATGTTTTCAAAAGAACAACTAGAGGTAAAGATTATGATGAAGCTTTAGGTCAAGGAGGATTGGATGTAGGTTCAACGTTTATTGAAAGTATGACTAATACTATCTTAGACGGTACAGTAGGTTTTGCTGGGTGGTTAGGTTCTTTAGGAGACGGTTTTACTGACGATGATTCATACTCAATATTTGATGCTATGGGTGACACGGCTTATGAGTTATCTAATAATAATTTATTACCTTCTTCTAAATCAGATAAAGGTAATATTGTTGATAAAGATGGTAATTGGAATTTATCATTATATTCTGTAGGTAAAGCAGGTGCAGAAGGTTTACCTTTTACGTTAGCATTAATTAATAGTGCTCGTAAAGGTAATGTAAAAGAAGCATATAAAAAATTAGGAGGACTTATATCTCCTAACAGAGCTAAAACTATATCTCAAAGTTTACAGATGGCTGATAAAGCTTATAGGTTAACTGTATCAGACAATAGAAAAGAAGCTTTAAATAACGGACTAGATGGTATACAAGCAATAGCATATGCTAATTTTCAATCTATGGCTACAGGTTTAAGTCAAATGATTATGCCTGATACTAAATTCTTAAAAACACCTGCTGGAAAAGCAATATTAGGTAAATTCACTAATGATTTAAAAACTGCTACTACTAAAGAAGCTATATCGAAAGCTTCTAAAGCTTTTATCGGTAATCTAGCTAGAGAGTTAGGTGAAGAAGAGATTGAAGGGGCTATGTCTGAAATGATTAAGTTTGGAATGCTTCAAAATCATTCTAATGAGTTTTTAACAGCTAGATATCAAAAAGAACTAATTGGTAAAACTCTAATTGTTACAGGTATGGTTGGGGGTGCTGGTATTAAATCTAATATTAATGCTACAAAAGATGCTTTATATAAAGATTTAAATAAAAATTATGATGATTTAATTGTAGATATTGATAATATGATGGAATCATCTGACGATGTTACATTTAAAAAAATATTAAACAACTCTAAAAGATTAATAGGTGATATCAAAGATGTTACCAGTAAGTCTCCTGAAAATGTTAATGGTAAACAAATTGATTTACTAATTGAAAAAAAACATTTAATACAAGAGATGAAATCTTTAGATGATTCGTTTCATCCAGAATATAAAGAAAAAATTGAAAACATAAATGAAAAAATTAGAAAAGAAAGCTCCCTTAAAAGTGAAGCTGATAAAAAGGATTCTGACAAATCCAAAACGAAAACCAACAAAGGGAAGGTCGAAACAAAGACGAATGAGAAGGTAAAATACGATGTAAATGAACAATTAAAATCTCATAATGAAAATGAAGGTTCTACTTTTACATTAGATGGTAAAAACAGGAGTGGTGAAAAAGGAGTTTCATCTGTATCAATATTTCCAGAAAGAAGTAAAATTATTGATGGGAGTATTACTGAGAAAGACATTTCAGATTTTAAAGAAGTTAATAAAGATATATTAAAAGGAAATGAAGATGTTTTAGCTATAGGTACTTGGTATGATAAATCATCAGGTAAAACTTATTTAGATGTATCTGCTGTTACAGATACTGAATCAGCCACTCGATTAGGAGAGCAATATAATCAAAAAGCAATTTTTAATTTAGAAACATTTGAAGAAATTGATACTAAAGGTGATGGTAAACCTGTAAAAAATTTAAAACCAGAATTAGATAGAGTTTCTGATATTAGAGAAGTATTGAAAAAATCTAAAGGTTATAAAAAAATAGCTGATGAGGTTAGAAAAGTTAAGATTAATAAATCTGTTAAAGATTCTATGTCTAAACTTCAATCTAATCCTGTAGGTGGATTATTTTCAGCAGTATGGGATGGGGCTGTAGAAACAGTTGCAAAATCAATAGAAGTTACTGGAGATATTAAAGTAGCCATTGAAAAAGGTATTGAATATTTAAAAAATACTGACTGGTATAAAAATCTTTCGAATGAAGGTAAGCAAAGTGCTGAAAATATATTTAGAAAAGATGCTTTCAATTCAGTTAATAAACCTGATACAGTTGGAAAAATTGATATTAAAGCAAAGACTAAATTAGGAGAAATTAAAGATGATTTAACTAGTAAGTTAATTGATAAATATCATTTTATTAGAAAAGTTCAAAATCAATTAGAAACCATTCAAGGTAAACCATTAGATAAAGAAAGTAATTTCTCTCAAGCTGAGGTAGCTCTGTATGGTAAAGCATCTAATGATTTAGACATATTTGAAAAAGATATAAAAGAACTTGTGAAAAAAATAAGTAGTAAAAAACTTAATCGTAAACAAGTTTCAAAATATTTATATGCTAAACACGCTGTTGAAAGAAATGCTTATGTTAAAGCTAATATAGACCCTAATACAGATAAGGGTTCTGGTATGACTGATAAAGAAGCCAAAGAGATATTAGATTTATTTACTGATGAACAATTAACTGATTTAAGAGACATATCTATAGATATCGAGGTGATATTAAATAAAACTCGTAAGAATTTAGTTAAGTTTGGATTAATGTCTCAAAAAGCTGTAGATGCTTTAGAGCAGCGTTATGAGAATTATGTTCCATTAACTAATTTTGCAGATGTAGATAAAGAAAGTAGTAATTTCATTGATACAGGAGGTAAAATTTCTATAAAAGGAAAAGAGTTTAGAAAAACTAAAGGGCGTTCATCAGAGGCTGGAGATGTTTTAGCTAATGTTTTATCACAACATCAAGAAATCATTGTAAGAGGTAGAAAAAATGAAGTAATGCAGTCTCTTTACAACATGGTTAAAGAGAACCCTGATAAAGAATTTTATAGAATATATTCTAGGAACAACCCTGATATGACGAGAGGTATCGGTGCTAATGGTCAAGTTACTCAAGTTAGACAACCTATGGAAATGAATAATGATTATGTAGGTGTTAAAGTTGATGGAGAATCATTTTTTATTAAGTTTGCTAATAAAAGATTTGCTCATATACTAAATGCTTCTAATCTTGAAAAAACAAGGTTTATTGAAAGAACATTCGGTAGAGTTAATAGATATTTAAGTTCAATGTTAACATCATTAAATCCAGAATTCGTTCTATCTAATTTTTCAAGAGATATTCAAACGGCTGTGATTAATATGATGTCGGAATCAGATATATCGAATAACTCTGTTAAAGACACTAAGATTATAGGTAAAATTATAAAATCGACTTTACCTTCTCTTAAAACAATATATAATTCTGAAACAGGTAAGAAGAAAGATACTGAATTAACTAAGTATTATAATGAGTTTAAAGAAGATGGTGCTAAAACTGGATGGTTTTATGCTAAAAACACAGAGGATTTAAAAACTGATATAGATAATATTTTTAAATTACAAGACAGTAAGAAAATATCAGCAACTAGAGCTAAGGCTGGGTTAAAATCAATATTGAATTATGTAGATAATGTAAATAGTTCAGTTGAAAACGCTGTTAGATTAGCTACATACACAGAAGCTAGAAAAACTGGTGTGACTAGAGAAGATGCAGCAACATTAGCTAAAGAGCTGACAGTTAACTTTAATAGAAGTGGTGAATGGGGAACGATAGCTAATTCGTTTTATCTATTCTTTAACGCATCTATTCAAGGTACAGCTAGATTTTGGAGAGCCATGGCTACACTTAAAAAAGTATATGATAGTGAAGGTAACATTACTGGTAGAAAGTTAAACGCTGGTCAAAAAGTAGCTATGGGAATAGTAGCCTTTTCATCATTAGCTACTATAATGAATCAAATGATGTCTGATGATGACGACGATGGTAGAAGTTTCTATAGTAAAATCCCTGATTATGAGAAGGAGAGAAATTTAATTATAATGAATCCTAATGGTAAAGATTATTTTAAAATACCTCTACCTTATGGTTATAATATATTTCATAATTTAGGTAGTATTACAACAGAAGTATCTACAGGAGAAAGAAGTGTTGGAGATGGAGCAGGTTTTCTATTTAATAGTGCTGTTGGTGCATTCTCACCTGTTAGCTTTTCGAAATCAGATGATTTATCTGTACAAGGAGCTAAGGCTTTAGTTCCAACTGCTTTTAAACCTATTGTAGAATTAGCTGTTAATGAGAATCATTTTGGAGCATCTATTTATAATGAAAATATGCCATTTGATAAAAGTCCTGAACCCGATTCAAATTTAGGTAGACCTAATACGAATGCTATATTTAAAAATATGAGTAAATTCATGAATGAAGCTACTGGAGGTTCTGATTATGTTTCTGGAGGAATAGATGTTAATCCTAATACTTTAGAATATTTAATGGAGTATTATAGTGGAGGATTAGGTAAGTTTGTAAATAGAACTGCTGCAACTATAAACACAGCTAAAGATAAAATAGAAGGTAAACCTGTAGATTTCGAAATGAATAAAATTCCTTTTGTTAGAAAATTTGTTGGGGAGAAAAATAAATATGTCGATAAATCAGATTATTTTGAAGGTTCGACAGAAGTTAGACAATTATATGAAGAATATAAAAATAATACTCCTGAGAATAGAAGAAAGGATAAATATAAAAGCGTAGCTCGATTAAAGAAAATGGCTGATGCTATTGATAGAGACCTTAAAAAAATAAGGAAACAGAGAAAGAGATTAATGGAGAATAAATCAATTGCTAATCTAGTCAAGTTAAATGAGCTTGAAACCAAAGAGTTGAAGTTAATATCTAAATTCAACAGAGTTTATGCTGAAAAGTAAACAAAAACCCCCAACCAATTCAGGAAGGGGGTTTTCTAATTAATAACCTTAAAACATAGTTTACAATGACAAAACAAACTATTGTGGACTATAATGGATTCGAACCAATGACCTTCTCCTTATGAGGGAGCTGCTCTAACCAACTGAGCTAAAAGTCCAATTAAAATACTTGCTTAAATTTCAGTTATAAGATACTTAGCAGAACTCCAAACCATTCCACACCCTATTCATAACATCTCCAGTCGAAGTGTTAGTTTTAAGTACATTTACAATAAATACAACTGCTGATACAGTTTAATAATAACCCTTTTCTTTTAATGTGGTCGAATCACTCTAGGGAATCTCTTATTATTTATCTTCAATCAAATATTTTAGAACAGTAGGAGGGATTCGAACCCCCATTTTCAACTCCAATTACGGTTAACAATTTAGAAAAATGCCTCGGTTACAACTGCTTGATTTATAATATTTCAATATATTCGATTCCTTTAGGTGTACTTAAAGGCTCACTTATATTAGTAGGTTCTTTCTCCTGTTCAAAGAGAATATCGTACGTTACTTTTAACATAAATATCATAATGATATAATTGTTAAAGTGATTAATACTATACATAAAATGAGATAAGTCACTCTATTAAATTTTACATTTTTTGTTATCATTTTATTTAATTTTAAAATTTGTACTTGAGGTAAGAATCGAACTTACGACCTCTTGTGTGTAAAACAAGTGCTACTGAACCACTGAGCTACTCAAGCATTTTTTCGTGAACTTCTCTATGACAATTTGAACATAATAAATCACATTTATCTAATTCTTTTTTTATGTCTTCAACAGTCTTACCATAATGATTAGATAGTGTGAAATCTTTTTCATTAGGGTCTTTATGATGAAATTCTAAAGCTGAATTACATTTATTATATCCACAAATAAAACATTTACCACCCTTATAATTTATAAGTGCTTGTTTTTTATTCTTTCTATTCATATTTTGTCTCAAAATCACTCTATTTTTAACATCGTTATTACAATGATATGATATTGTTGATTTACTACATTTTAAAATAGAAGCAATTTGGTCATATGTCTTACCTTCTTCTCTTAATTTCAATATTTGTTCTTTCATAATACAAATATAATAAATATTCGAATACGGTAATTTTCGAACTAGAGCCCAATGCAAGAATCGAACTTGCTTCCAGTGATTACAAAACACTACATCATCCCTAAATGCTTATCGGACATTTGAGGAATTTCGTTTCCTCAATTACGTGCTTAGGCAACCATTCTAAATGATTGTGTAGCAAAAACATTAACTCTTTTTCCAGTTAATTAAATAAGAATATTCTCTTTAATACTTTTATAATGCAATCAAATCCAGACACCCCCATGGAAGAGTAGTTTTTAAATAGAACACTCCTGAGAAAACTATAGGACTACTGATTAACAGTTGTCTCCACCATTCATTTTTGAAAGAAATGAAAAACTTAATTAGGTATACCACTACATAATTGTGGAGGTGGAGGGATTCGAACCCTCGTCTTACAAAAAATCATATTACGTCAATGAACAATTCTTGCGGTCTAAGAGGGATTCGAACCCTCGTTTTAGAGCAGTGACAGTGCAATTCCCCACACCAATGGAGCATATTAAACCAGATAGGAGACTTGTTCACAATTTCTAGTATTTGCTGTCTCCTAAAAATAATTAAGGGTAAGTTCTACCGAGCATAGTGCCTACTCATCGGTGATTAAGGGTTTGACACATCCCTTCTCTTACCTTACATTACTTAGTAGCGGAGGTGGGAGTCGAACCCAGTAAGACGAGCTTATGAGACTGTCTAGCAACCCTGCTTCCTACAACCGCAATGTTATGCAAATATAAGAATAGTTTTTAAACTATCAAATATTTTTCATATTTATTTTTAGACGGAGTAGTGGGAATCGAACCCACTCTATTTCTGATTGGAAGTCAGATGCACCACCAACTATGCGTTACTCCGTGGAGAAGGACAGGTTATTTATACCTTTAAGGGAGTCCTTCACACCCTTCTTGTAGGAATAGATGGATTCGAACCATCAACTTCCACCTTATCAGGGTGGTGCTCTAACCTGTTGAACTATACTCCTATTTGTTATCCCTAACAGTTCTCCTTGTAATGGTCTAGTGTGACCATACTTAGTGTGTTTTTCGGGGTTTCTGGTTTAGATAACAGTACTATAAACCCTTTTTCCTTGTTCCCCCAGAAGGACTCGAACCTACGACTCTTCCGTTAAAAGCGGAATACTCTACCAACTGAGTTATGAGGGAATATTTGTGGAACAGGTGGGTCTTGAACCCACAACTCTCGGAATGCAAAACCAAGATACGAGCCACTTGTTTATCTGCCCCAAATAAAAAGCTCCAATCTTTCGAGAGGAGCTTCTGTTTTATAATATATGATTATTATATATCAGTTTTACTCCAAAGGAATTGTCCTTTAGTTCTACCATCAATCGCTATTTTAATAACCGTATTCATTTTTCTTTATTAATTGAGGTACAAATATAAGTAAAATATCTGTACCTCAGAAACTTTTTAAATATTATTTTTAACAAACTCTCTAACAGGTGCATACCTATTAGTACGTGATAGTGATAATAATGGTGTATACACATCATATGTGTCCATATCCCTAAAATTAGTTAGTAACATTTCGATACTAGCTGGATTAGGTGGTACAACCATAATATTATCAATTCCTGAGAAACGTGTCACTTTAGCTGACATACTTCTACTAACATCAATCAATACTATATATGGCTTAAAACCGAAATATTTTTCACATTTTCTCATGAAATCATTCATGCTAGATTCTGGAGAACGCATATTATTAAACTCACCATCAGAAATTAAAGTCCAAATAGGGTACTTTTGTAATTCTTCAAGTTTATTAGGGTCTCCATTAACCCAAGCATTAATACCTTCTGGAATAGATGATATGTTTGTCATACCATTATTACATTTACCATTTAACCAGCTAGACATTCTTTTTAAATTATTTAAAAATGTATCTTCTGGGTCTATCAATGGTTTAGTAGGTGTTCCATAAGTTCTACCTTTCATTAAAGAATTAGGTCTAACTGTTTGACTACTAATACCATTATACATTCTACAGTTACCTGCAAACAATCCAATCATATTACGAGCATCCACATCAGGGTTTTTCATCATTGTGATTGTAGCCATAAAAGCTGCAAACTGATAAGGTTTATAACCCATATTATGTCCTCCCCATCCCATACTACCAGAATCATCCATAAAAATTAAAGAATTATAAGGTAAGTTAATACTATCTAAAAATGGCTGAATCTTTATTTCATCAACTCTACCGTTAATAATATCTTCAAACATTTTTGTAAAAGAATTAGCTCCTACATTAACCTTAGCCTCTTTCTTAACTTTTGCTAAACTATCTTTTTCTGCTTTAGTAGCTGTTCCTTGAGTAATTTTTTCTTCAAGTTTACGTTGTTCAGCTTGTTTAGTTTCTTTATAAGATTCCCAAGCCTGATAGTATTCTTTAAATTTAACCCATTTCTCTCCGAACATAACTCTATTACGAACTCTAAAACGAGCATCAGATGGCATTTTATCAATCATTTCAATGAAAGCTTCTTTATCCATGTCTTTAATTGCCCCAGAAGAGAATATTACAGACTCAAAACCTTGATTAAATTCTTTTCTCCAATTATAAAAACCTGTAAAGTCTACATAAGTTCCTTTATCTTCAAATGGTAATCTAGCTTGTGTTGAAATTTCAGTCAGTAATTTAGCCTTAGTTTCCATTACTTTAACCGTTTCTGGTAACATTTGTGTATTACCACTACGTTTAGAAAACCTAGGACGAGTAACAAATTTAGCTACACATATCTTTTGGAAAGGAGTACCTTTATTAATTATATTACTAACATAACTAGCTACATCTTTTAAACCAAATAAGTTTACCATATCAATAACAGATATTACTGACTTTGTTCCTTTTTTAGTTTTAACTCTCACAGATAAAATATTATCCATAGTTGTATATTCAGTAATTAAGGTCATTAGAGCTATTCTCTTAGGTTTTCTAAGAGTTTTAATCTTAGATATTAAGAATGGTATAATAGTGTCTCTAAACACTTCTCTTTGACCATTTCCACCACCGTCTACTTTACCATCAAAAATATTATGTTGTCTATTTGTAACATCACCTACAAAGAACAATACTGTAACTAATGTAGCTAATTGTTCTTTATTTTCACATTCATTCCAAGCAGCTTCTAATTTTGAAGTTGTTGGAGTCATTCCTTTAGATGCTGATTGATATAGCTCTAAAGTGTTCTTCATCCCATAAAAAGGATTACTATCTTTCGTATTGAATTCTACTTGTTTAATCATCTTTCGTTTTAATTTAATTGTTATTATTGTAAGTAAAAAATTTTACATTATTAATGATATAAAAAGGGAGATTTCTCTCCCTAATTACAAAATTCCAAAAACTATGTTACTATCAACGGAAACATAACTCTTTTAAGATACTTGTTTTGTATAATTGATTTTAAGTCAATCGCCTTAACCACTTGGCAACAAAAGCATTATGGAGCTTTCGACAGGAATCGAACCTGCGTTTATAGTAGTTTTTGTAAGTATCTATTTGTGGCGAGGGTTGGACTCGAACCAACAGTTTTAGTTTATGAGACTAACGTTTTACCTATATGTTGTTTTTGTAAGTAACATCGTTACTTAAATTGTTTTTAAACAACCTCGCCATATTTTAGGGGGGAGTGTAGGATTCGAACCTACGACATCGTGCATCCAAAGCAAATGTAGTTTGATTTTGTAAGTATCATTAGATACTTGTTACGTTACGTGCTCTACCAACTGAGCTAACTCCCCCATATAAAAGCTACTTATGTTTACAATGTGGGATTCGAACCCACTACCTTAATTATTGAAAAATTACGTTCTAACCAAATGAACTAAATGTATTTTTGTATTGTAAGTAGCTATATTTTATTATTTTAAAGAACTTGGTAAGTCACTTGTTAAATACGGAATTGAACCGCTTAGTTTGCTTAAAAGGCAAATGATGAACCAAACATCAAATTTAGTTTGATTGTAAGTGACTATATTACTGATTTTATTCTACGGTGTAAAGATATATTTAATATTCTTAACTACCAAACTTTTTTAAGAATATTTTTTAATCTCGTTTTCAATATCTTCTAAAGACATTTTACCAAGCTTCTCTAATTCTTTTTCTGTTTTGATTTTACTCAATACAGCTAATTTTTCAGCAGCTTCTGATTTCAATTTTTCTTTAGCTTTCTCAGCTTTACTAACCTCTTGTTTGTAATCAAATACTTCTTTCAAAGTATCTAATTGTAATTTTAAACCAGTTGCTTTAGCTGAATTTGAATTTTCATATAAAGAATCTGTAGACAAACTATCTAATTCTTTTTTAGTTCTTCTCCACATATTGTTGATACTTTTAATACCTACATTATGGAATAAATCTTGAATTGTGTACACTGTTCCAACAGAACCTGAGAAAACAATGTTCTCAATAACACATTTTGATACGGATGTTTTTAAATTTTCATTCATAATATATTTTGTTTTAATTATTAATTCTGATGCAAATATAAAACAGATATATTTAACCACCAAATTTTTCGATAAATATTTTTATCATTGACTTTCTGGAAGGAGTCGAACCTTCGTCTAAAGCTTCGTAGGCAATGGTTTTTCCAATTAAACTACAGAAAGATTTTGTCACAAATATATGCTATAATTGTGACAATTTGTACCCCAGACAGGGCTCGAACCTGTAAAACTCAATGCTTAAAACTGATATGTATTCCAATTCCATCACTGGGGCATAAACAACATTGTACTCCAAGTAGGATTCGAACCTACAAATTTCAGGGTCTAAACCTGTTGCCTATTCCATTCGGCTATTGGAGTATTAGGGTGAAAGATGGGATTCGAACCCACGAAATCTTTTCAGATGCCAGAATCACAATCTGGTGCATTTGACCACTCTGCTACAATCACCATATTAGTAGGAATATCAAGACTCGAACTTGAAATATGGAATTCAAAGTTCCATGTGTTAACCAGTTACACTATACTCCAATATACTTGGACACTATGTCTAAGATAATGTCCAAGTTAGTACTCCCTGTGGGAATCGAACCCACTCTCCAAAAAGGCTAGGTTGAAAGCCTAGTCGCTCACCCAATTGCATTAAGGAGCAGTAATAGTCTGAGAAGTTGGATTCGAACCAACGGAATATCTATCTTCCAAAGATAGCGAGTACAGCCTCTGCATTGTTCCCAGAAATGAAAATCCCTGCTAATTTTATTTAACAGGGATTTCTTAATAATTAATCTAAAAATTTAGTATGAGCATTTTCACAAAAAATTAGACAACATAAGCCCTGCCGTTAATCGTAACGGTTGTTCTAAAAGACCTGTATGTAGCTGTATATTTTTCATACTGCAAATATAAGTAAAATTTCTTTACTAGCAAAATTTATTCAGGTAATTTTTTATACCAGTTATATGCAAAGTAAAAAGGAATAAAACTTTTCTTAAATTCAGTCTTACTTTTGAAGACTATAGACCTATCACCTGTTATTTGTTTTATAAATAACCCTAATAAGTATACAACCACATATATTTGAATTATAATCATATTATTAATTTTTTATAATGGTTAATAAGCTTATTTAATTTAGATTCATAATATAATTCAAATTCTACAAATCCTTCATCATCTTGTTCCCATAACACAAAGAAAACGTTTCTAAGTTTCTTTGATGGAGATTCTTTAGGTATTTTCTTTGTACGACTCATATTAATCTAATATTACCCAATCATTCTCTAAAACATCTGATGGAGATGCTACCCATCCATAAATAGTATTATCTGGATAAACCATTGCTAATTGGTTTTTATAATCAATCGTACTATGATTATGTGCACCTCCTCCAGTACTAATATCAGTAATACTTAATCTTCTTAAAAATTCATCTTTTACTGATTGTGGTAAAGATTGCATTTTTGGTACTGTTTCTGCAACATTAATTCTAGCAGGTACTTGCATAAAAATGAATAATTCTTTCCCATTCCAACCTACTCTAGCAACTCTTTTACCTTGCTTTAAAGCGATTACCGCTTTTCCAAAACTTACTTGTTCGTTCATATTAATCCGTTTAAACTTAAATATAATTTATAATATTGAGATATTTCTAAGGCTATCTCTTGTACCTCTTTTAATACTGTATCTACTCTTTCTTGCGTTACATTTTTAGTGATAGTGACAAACCTATCACCTAACTTTAATCTTTCGTTCTTAAAAGCGTTACCTGTTCTATGAATTAGAAAGACTTTGACATCAGATGGTAATACACCTGTCTCCTGTTTAATAGCTCCAGCATAAATATCTAGTTGAGTATATTCATCACTTTCATATTCAGCAGTTTTTTTATCAACATCTCCAGTTTTATAATCTGCTATCTTATCTACCATTTCAACCTCGACTCCACACGACTGTTGTAAATCCAACGTATTGGTGTCAATAAAACCTTTAATATAGAAACCATCCAACTGTAGTTTAATTTCTCTTTCAAATTCATCATATCTAGGTATTGTTTTTAAAAATTTCTTCTCTTTAACTGTGAACCCACTATAATCATTATTCTCTAAAGCTTCACCTACTTTAGAACCAAATTCTGTATACGCATTCCCTTCAAAAGCTTCACCAAAGAAATATTGTCTTATATATTCTCGTTTGCTTTTCTTCCAAGTTGATATTTGAGAATATGATAAATAAGGGAATCCTTCATCATCAACTCTAGGTAAAATTAAATTATTATTCATAAGATGTTTTCAATGTTTTAATATGAGCTTTTGTTAACTTTGTTTTCTTTCCTTTAGCTGTAGACACAGCAGCATTAAGTATAACATAACCTAATTGTCTCTCTTCATCAGACATTTTATCAAAAATAGTTTTTAATTCTTTCTTTTCTTTAACACCATAAGAACCTCCATCAAAAAGACTTCTTATTAAAGGTATCTTCTCAAAAGGTGTTTTCTTATCTTTACCTAAATTCTTAAAACTATCTATAATTTTATAAACTGCTACAACATCTCTTTCACAATATTCTGATATTCTTTCAATATTACCTTCTGGGTCAGCCCAAAAATATTGTGGAACATCCTTACCTTGTAAATCTTGCTTTGGAGAATCAATACCTAAACTATTGGTTAGAGCAATTAAAGATGTTCTATCGAAACTTCCCATTTGCCATAATTCTTTAGTATCTAATAACCAATCCATTGTCCAAGGTTTCTCACCAGATGTATCTAACATACTATGTGGAATAATATTATTTATCATTCCTCTTTTAGCAATATATGGGATATCGAATTGTTTAATATTATGACCACATAAATAATCTAATTCAAATGATTTAGATGAATCAAAACCATCTAATGTTTTATAGAAATCATTTATTAATGTTTTCTCATTCAAATCATTAAATGTTTTTAACCTGAATTCACTACCATCATAAAAACCTACAGATATACAAACTACTCTACCGAAATCTGAAAATAAGGCAGCTTCATCTTTATATAACTGAGCTAATTCTTCATCTGTTTCACCGTTTCTTCTTTTTTTATACGCCCAAGCATCGAACTCAGAACTACTAAGGTCTAATTCTTTACTATTTGTTGATGTTTCTATATCAAGAAACAAAATGTTTTCAATTTTAACTTTTTTTAATATTTTCATTATGTTTAATTATTTAAAATGGTAAATTACCATCATCTGTTAATTCGTATTTACTAGGGTCTATATTTCTTGAAATATTATCCTTATAATTAACCCATCGTATATTCGATAATACATACCCATCTTTAGGTACTATTCTATCAATTGATGGTTTATATTCATCATCCCAATTAGTTTTTTTCCACTTATCAAACAAAGCATTGAATATTGGGTCATTCAATGAAAATTCATAAAATTCATCTTTGGAACAAATATCTAATCCTAAATATAAATCACTACGTCCTGTTTGACCAAGTACTCTGGCTTTCATATCTTTATAGATAATTGTTACTTTACCTTTTTTAGTGTGGACGTAATCTCTAACCTTATCTTTATAACACGGTTTACAAGTTTTACGTCCACTGTAAAAATGAATTATAAATTTGTCTTTACCACAAACATTACAAATCTTCTTTTCCATTTTTTATTTGATAATCTAAGAAGTTCATATACGTTTTATTTGTAACCTTATATGTTACATTATCAACATTACATTTCATAATTCTCTGAACAGTTCCAGCAGGTGTAACTGTTGTATCATGTAACTTAACATCTAACGAACCACAATTAGGACAACTATATTTTTCACCACCATTTAAAACTCCGAAATGTATTTTATGACCCATATATTTACGAAGAGTTAAATACATATCTTCGGTAGCTACAATATCTTGACGATTATAATCAACCATTTTTTGTAAATATTCAGCTTGTTCATCTGGTGTACCAAATTGAATTTTATCCCACATTTTAATACCTTCATGCTCTAATTTAGTTTCAACTCCTAAAAACTTAGTAATGTAACTCATAGAATAACTAGGGAGTCTGAATAATCGTTTAGTTTCTTTCATTATATCAAATGATTTAACGTAAGTATTAACTTCTAAACCATACTTCATTGCTCTGGCATTAACCCAACGGTTATCAAATCTATCATTATTTTGACCGATAACCATGTTAGCTTTATTATAAACTTGTAAAAATTCCTCTAACATTTTTTCATCCGAATGATGTTTATCCCATGTCAAATCATGAACTTCATCTTCACCTAACCATTTATAAGCTATAGTAATTATTTTAGGCTCTTCTAATAATTGATGATGACTGATATATTGTTTACCTGTCCACCACACCATAGCTGGTATACGACCTGTCTCAATATCATACACAAGTATTTTAGAAGGGTTCATTTCATTTTTAGCCATAACACCTACACCTATCTTCTTAGCCCATCCTCGAATAGTTCTTTCTGATACATTGTAGTGAGATGATAATGATTCTTGAGCTAATTTTTTAGAAGGTTTTTCTTTATATTCTTTTTGAATTAAATCAAAATCTCCTTCTGTTAAATTATTAAAATTCATATTTCTTCTTTTTTAATTAAATTATCTTTAAATGCTTTCAATTTTCTTCTTAGTTCATCAATCATTTTAAATGTTTCATCTATATCTCCATCAGAAGACGATTCATAAATATTATCAATATCTGTATGAAACTCATTAGTTAATGAAAAAATTATTTTCTCTTTACTCATTATTCTTCAATATTAATTTAATAGTTTCATCACATTCTTTCCTATTTTGAGGTTTATATATTATTGTATTTATTGACTCTCTATGGATTAAATATTTAAACATTTTCCATTTCATAGGGAAAGATTCATTAGCATATCCTTTTGTTTCAATTATAAAGTTCTCACCTACGAAATCTGGAGTGTATGTTATAGGTAATACTATTTTTTCACCTCTATTTTTAAACTCTCCTTTACTATTGGATTGTCTTTCATAACTCTTACTTTCAAATTTAAACTTTGGTTGAATTACATATTTAGTAGGTTCATATTGAAATTCTATTTTGTTCTCATATAATACTTGAGCCATGTATTTCTCTAAACCACTTTTGTAATCTATACCTCGATATGTATATTTTTTAGCTTTGGATAAACTAGTTCCTTTTTTACGTTTATATTTTCTAAATGCCATCTTCAAATACAGCAGATTCATCTGCCTGTCTTAATAATTTAGAGAATACATCTACAAACTTCTCATTACTAGATAGCTCTCTTTCATTCATCATATCTAATATAGAATGTGTTCTTTCATGATAAAAAGTATCTAATATTCTATCTTCACTTAATTCATCTATTCCCTGAGTAGTACTCAAAGTTATTTCAGTTTTAGCATAGTCTGATAAACCATAATTTTGTCTATCATTCATCCTTTCGTTGTTAAAAACTACATTTACGGTAGTTCCAAAAAGCCTAAAACTTTTAGGTATTTTTTTCATATATTATCTAGGTGTTACTTCACCATACTTTTCAATCAACCAGTCTTTACCATAAAGTTCTAATTGTCTAACAGTAGGTTTTTTATTAATACAATACTTCAAGAATTTTTCTTCTTGAGCTTCTCTTTTAGCTTTTTCTTTAGCTTCTTTCTTAGCTATCATTAAACGTTCTTCTGTACCATCAATTTTATGAATTATTTTATAACATTCCTTAATGTAATAATCATAATCAATATTATAATCAAGTATAGAATCTTTCTTTTCAAACGTATTGAAAATAGTAACTAATGTTCCACCAGCTTCTATTTCAATAACTCTTTCATCTTTTAATTTTCTAAAAATCTCACCATCTGTAGATACAAAATATCTATTAGTTTTCTGACGTTGGGTTATTCCCCAATCCTCTTCTCCTTCAATATTAGAAGAATTAGCTGTTTCACAAGTCCATCCATGAGTAGCATTAAACGTTTTACAAAACTCATAAATATCATCACATTCCATAATTGTCTCCTCAACAGGTTTATCTTCTAAAAAATATTTAGCAATTGCCTCTGGTACAATCATTTGTGATAGTGATTTATGATATTCTCCTTCATCCATCATCTCAGAATAAATTCTCAATGCTCCTTTATATTTTAACTTACCATCAACTCCTTGAGCAATGTAAGAATTAACATCTCGAATAATCATTTGATTATAAGCTTGATATTCCAATACTAAATCGGTCTTCTTTTCCCAAGCTAAACATTGGTTATAAAAATTACGTTTTTCAGTTTTAGGTATGATAGCTGTTAAACCATCTGTATTAATCTGTAACATTGTCATATCATCAACATTAGTCATTAACATTTCAGATAACATTACTAATGATAGTTGACCAGCTAATGTGGTTTTCAACGTATAAAGTGGGTCATATAACCAGCTATATTCAGAATTAGATTTACCATACACAGAATTTAATGAAAGTTTAAACCCTGTATTCATAACCTTATCACCATTCTTTTTAGCTTCTAAACGAGGTTTTAATAAACCATTCTCATATACATCTAAAAACACTTCCCCTAAATGCTTAGGATATAAACCATTAACGATAGCTAAACTAGGGTATAATGATGCTACATCAACATCTACAATCATATGAGTATCTGTTTCTTTATATACTCCAGATTTAATACATCCATGAATACCTCCAGTTCCTAAATCAAATGTAAAACCTTCATATTCAAAACTATATTTAAAAGAACCTTTTATTTCATCTACTTCGATATCATTAAGATAATCTAATAAATCATTAAAATCTTTAGTCTCAAAATCAATATAAGTAGGTACACATTCAGAAAATTTAAAATTATCCCTATGTGTTCTACGTTTTTTTACTTGAGAATAATTTTCACCAGTCTCATCACAATACAATTTAAGGGTTAATTCCTCCCCTATTTTTGAATCTGGATAGTTCATACATTTTAATCCATATCTTTCATATAAACCCTTCCTAAGCTCTATTTTAGGTATTGTTTTAAGGTAAAATTCTAATGTTGAATCTACATCATTTAAATTATAATCTAATATTTCTTGAACTTGTTCTTTAGTATTAATTGTATCATAATGTTTATACGGCATATCCTGAACATTATGATATCTAAAAGCTATTTGTAACTTTTTTAAAGATGTCATTCTTGCTCTATTATTATAATGCCATATTCTAAATAAATCAAGCTGAGGTATCTTAATATATTTATCTCGTATTCCTGACCATTCATCTTCAATAATCTCTTGAGCTTTAGTATATATTTCTTTAGCTATTTCATCACCTGTTGGATAACCATATTTCCATCTTTCTGCTGAATTTAGTATGAAATGTAAAACAGGGTAATCAAAACTAAGATTATTGAATCCGATAAGTCCTCTGACAGAGTTTAAATGAGCTAGAAATTCATCCAGCTCATTTATATCTTGCCATATCGTAAATTGAATCACTTCTTTTGAATCACGTTCCATTGCTGTATACGTGAAACAATTAGATAATGTTTCAACATCATAGACCCATACCTTATCCATATTAAAATTTCTTACCTCCTTCTTTCTCTCTATTCTTCGCTTTATGGTCTGCTCTATTACGATTATACTGTATTTTTTCTACAATAGCTCCACCAATATCATATCCCCATCTACCACAATAGTCCATAATTCTAATTACAGCATCTGCCATTTCAACTTCTGCCATAGGTCTATGAGGTAAATGTTCATCCTGTAAGCCTTTTCTCTCACCTTCAAGGGCTTCTGAAATCTCACTATGTATTAATGAAATCATTTCTCCTTTATTTCTATCTTTAAGTTCTCCAGTAGTAGGGTCAGTATGCCAACCTCCATTTAAAGATTCTTGATAACAAATATCTCTTAACGTATTAATTCCTATAATATCTTGCTTCATGTTTAATTTAGTTTATAACTGAACATTCAGTTGTTAGTAATATACTCGCTATTGATGCAGCACTTTCTAAAGCTACTCTAGCTACTTTTAAAGGGTCTATAATACCCTCATCTCTCATATTAACGTATTCACCAGTTTTAACATTATACCCTGTACCTTTAGGTTTCAAAGCTAATTCCATATGTACATCATGAGGTAATAATCCAGCATTAGTAATAATTTGTTTAAATGGTTCATTTACAGAATTTGCTACAATTTGAATTCCTTGATTATAATCAAAATCATCATCAGGGTTCATTGTGATAACACTATTTTCTTTATAACACATTCCTCCTCCTGATACAATTCCTTCACTTACAGCAGATTTCACAGCCAATAAAGCATCTTCTACTCTATCAAATCTTTCCTTCATTTCTAAAGTAGTATTTCCACCAACATATATTACAGCCACACCTCCTAATAATTTTGAAATTCTTTCATTTAAAAAATCTTTATTTTCAACTTCTTTATCTTTCAAACGTTCTTTCAAATTACTAACTCTACTAAGAATATTTTCTTTATCTCCATGACCTGACATTATAATAGTTGAATCTTTCTTAACTATTATCTTATCGCATCCTCCAAATACATCAGGGTTAAAATCATCCAATTCTGATACAACAATAGTTGCTCCTGTAGATATTGATATATCTTCAATAAACTCTTTACGTGTATCTCCATAATAAGGTGCTCTCATAGCAACTACAGGGAAATTAGCTTTTTGTTTATTTAAAGCTAATAAGTTAATAACTTCACCATGGATATCATTGGCAATGATAACTAAAGGATGTTTAGCTTCTTGTATATATTGTAATATCGGCATTATTTGATGAATAGAGTTTATAACACCATCATAAATATAAATAGCAGGGCTTTGATGCTCCACAACCATTTTATCTGGGTCGGTTACAAAATAATGTGACAAATAACCTGTTTCAAATTCCAAACCTTCAATTACATCAACATATGTTTTATGTCCTTTAGATTCTTCTGGAGTAATTATAGCATTCATCCCTATTTCTTCAACAGCTTTTAAAATCAAATTACCTATCTCTTCATCATTATTAGCAGATATAGTAGCGATATTTCTAATTTTAGGTAATGTTATTTCTTCTGATGACTCAATTAAGTTAGAGACTATTTGTTTTACAGCAGTATCAATACCTTTCTTTAACATTATAGGATTAGCACCATTTTCTATAGCTTCTATACCTTTATTATAAATAGCTTGTGTTAATACAGTAGCTGTAGTTGTTCCATCACCTGCATCATCAGCTACCTTAATTGCTACATCGGCTACCATTTGAGCACCTGTGTCTTGCAATGGTTCTTTTATAGAACCTGCTACAGCTTTAGCAACGGTAACCCCATCCTTAGTTGCTTTCCTAACACCAAACTGATTCGATATTAAAACATTTCTACCTTGAGCACCAAGAGTTACCTTAACCGCATCGGCTAAGGTATTAACTCCTTTTTGAATTTCTTTTCTGGCTTCATTACCAAATTTTATATTTTCTTGCATAAATTATTTTTATTTAATTGGACATCCTCCTAAACCACAAGCACCTAACTCTTCAATATCTTCTTCATTTATTTCAATAGATGTTATAGGTTTTGTTAATTTTGTTAAATATTCATATTGTTCTTTACTAATTTCTTCAAAAGGTAATTGTTTAAATCCACTAGCACCTTGTTTTAATAAAAAACTCAATGTTTTAAAATTAGTACCGAAATTATCTTCAATATATTTCTTTAATTCTGGTAAATCTTCTTTCTCATAATATGCTGTAACAGATACTGAGTTATCAGACCAATTCTTTTGCATAAATTGAACTGTATCTAATTGTTCAAATACAGTCATATCATCTGCTGAAATTGTTCCATCAGGATATTTACAAGGAAATTCAACAACATAAGTTGTTCTATCTAAAGACCCATCAAAATTCTCTTGAAATTCAACATGATACCCATGAGATTTACAAACTTCTACTAATGGTGATTCTGCTGATATCCTTATCCTACGAATATAATATTGACCTGCTGTAGCTGGGTGTACACCTGATGTAACACCTGCTAATAATGACAAAGTACCTGATGGTTTCACTGTAGTAAGTTTAATACTCTCAGGGAATCCCATATTCTTAGAATATTCTTTATCATAAGCTCTTAAATATTTATACCCTCCGTCTAACCAGCTCAATTGTTCTTCTGATGACATCATAACTCCAGTAATTCCTATACCCATACGCATATTAGCATTAACAATTTCTTGAGTCTCTTTATGATGAGATTTCAAAGATAATGAATGTTTGTTTACCCTATACAATATTGTTATTACTTTTATAAATTCTTCATAACTAGTAATATTAGGTAAATAAACTTCTGCTAAACAGCAAGTTTCATGATTAGCTAATGATTGTTCAGCACAAGGGTTATAACCTTCTACATCTGGGTCTGGATATTCTGTTTCACCAGTACGACCTTCTTTCTTAGATAACTCAACATTAACTAAACCATAAGGCTCACCCTGCTCATAAGTTTCCCAAAACTCTTGTGGTAACAATTTAGCATCAGACACATCTACAGAATTATTTGACATATTTCTCCAATTCGGAATATTACCTAAATCCCATCTTTTAGCTTTAAGATATTCCAAATCATCATAATCACCAATAGCTATTTGAGCTGAACGTCTTACGTTACCAGCTACCACTATCATACCTAGAATATTCATTATATCTAAAGCATCTATAGGTCTTATTTGCTTACCTCTTCGATTATTTAATATATCACTAATCAATCCTACTCCTTCAACTAATATAGCTGCTCCAGAAGCTGTTCCACCAAAACCTTTAATTGGTTCACCAGCTCCTCTAATTAACTGAGTACTATATGTAAATCCTTCACCTCCATAAAAATGAGCTTTAAGAACTTTACCTAATAATTTAACCCAACCCTCTCTAGTATCTGGAACTATATAATCGGACTGTTTATCATCAACTCTTTCAATTTTTACTTTTTTTCGAACTACTTTAGGTAATTTATAAATATGCTCTCTTTTAATTGAAAACCCTACTCCAGAACCTAACATTAACATATCCATAGCCCACGTAAATGGTCTAATAGGTTCATCAATTACTACAAAAGCACAATTTTGTAGAGAAGGTAACCCTAATTGGTCAACTGTTTTCGTACCTAATTGCCACATGAATCTACCTGCTACAGAACCTTTCATATCATGTCTCATATCACGATAAAACTCTTTTTCTTTTTCAGTTAAATCTAATTTTAATTGTTTATCAATACCATATAATTCTCTTTCTACAGTATCACTAAATGTTTCCTTAGAGCCATCTTTTTTAAATCTTGAATACGTTCTAGCAAATGTAACATACCCTAATTCACCCCATTTTACTTCTCTATCCTCTATCATATCACTATATCATTTTTGAATTCAGATAATTCTTTTAAAGCATTTTCTCCTATAAATAAAGATGCCGTGTGGTTTTTACCGATACCTATAATAATCTCATAAGTTTTTTCTGAAAAACTAACACTAGTAATTCCTGATGTTAGTTCAGTATTTGCAGGGATTATGATTTCCCTCTTTAATGTTTTACTCATTTATAATATCTCTTTTAAATTTTTAATTCTTTTAAATCCTACATTGTATCTTTGATTATGAGGAGCATCCATTAAGAAGCAGCAAATACCTGCATCATTTAATTGTTTAAAATTATGAAACGCATCATCTACAAAAATATCTATACCTTCTCTTTTAGCAATGTCTACTTTAGTATTACCTACACCTACTGTGTACACTGGTCTAGCAGGGAATCCGTGCATATCTAACCATTTTTCACTAATTTGACTGTCTACAGGTCTTGATGTAATGTAACAATGAGGTTCAAACGGTATGTCTTCTGGTTTAATTAAAGGTTTTAAACCAAGATAAAAAATATCTAACTTACCTTCTTCTTTCATTGTATCAAATTTATTTAATATTTCTCTATCGAAATACCAACTAGCAGGTCTATCTCCTTCTGACCAATCGCCTATCCAATCACATAATACCTCATCAATATCTAAAGCTATTTTAGGCTGTTTCAGGTAACTATGAGGTCTATCATCTCCTTGAGGATATATTTTATAATAAGCTGTAAGGAAATGTGCATTACAAGCTATATGAGCTGCGTGTAACTCCCCTGTTTCTGGGTCGTAATCTTCACCACTCTCTACAGCATTTAAGTGACGTTTAAGTGATGCTATGACATTACTCCAAGCCATACCTCTTTCCCAATTACGGTCTTTGTATTTAATTGCTCCAGCAGTTAATACGTTAACCATTTGTTCATGTGACCACGGATGAACCAAATCAAATCTGGCTTTTCCTTGGTTAAACCTCAGTCCTTTATGCTTAGATTGTTCTTGGTCTACTTTATCTAAAATTTCATCTCTAGTCTCTATTGTCTTCATGATTTATTTCTTAATTATCCAAAAGCCTCTTCGGCTGTCATTCTTTTTAACTTTGCTCTAACCCCCATTTTAGACACCATCGCCTTATACATAGGATTATCACCATTACTATCCCAATACCCTAAAAAACCATCTCTGGTCTCATAGATTAATTCACTCCACTCACCATTTGAGTGTACTTTCCCACCAGTTTCAATTTCTTTAATCTTCTCAACAACGACCTGCATTGTTCTTCTAACATCAGAATCTTCATGATTCACAATCCTATGGAAAACAAAGAAATCATCAACACGATATGGAAAATCAGCTCCTCCTTGAATACTATATTTAGAAGGTGGTTTCAAATAACCTGTCAAGTCTTTATTTTCTCTAGGTGCTTGTGATGACGGATGAGCCATAACGTACACAGAACAATAAGTTTCTGAAAAAACCCTCATTTTAGATAACATTTCATTATTAAAACTATAACCATTACCAGTAACCTTAAAGAAATTGTAAGGGTCAATTAATAAAGCATCAATACCATATTTCTCATACAAACGTTTACCCATCTCAAGAACTTCATCTATCGAATAATGTTTTTTATTAGACATTATCTTAAAATTCTCTCTCGATTCTTTTTTATATTTGTCAAATAATATCTCATTATTTTTATAATATTTAATAGGTTTACCATATTTTAATTCAATCAACCTACGTCTAGTCATACCTGTTTTGTTTTCTGGAGCAATTATTCCCCATTTCCAATCATGTAATGTTTCTGTAGCTGCTACCATTGATAACATACCTAAAGACTTTCCTACACCATCATAACCAAGTCCTATATTCAATGAATTTGCTTTAGCTAATATATAATCATCTAAATCTCTCCACCCAAATGTTAATCCTTGAGGTACTTCATCTTTACGAACCTGTTCTAAATATGTGTTTTCTTCAACATCATCAGATAAAAATGATAGTGATTCTAAACTTTCCTCCCAATCTTGTTCATCCTGTTCAACTTTAGTTTTATCTTCATCATTTTTATCACCATATCCATCCTCATATAATTTAGCATACGCAATATCATAACGACCCTCACATTCTAATTCAGCAAATATAGCGTGATTATTATAAGCCCTTTCTAATTCAAAAGTATTTTGAGAAGTAGAGAATACAAAGAAAAATTTACCATCTTTATTATAACCTCCTGATATACCGTCTTTTACACTTTTCTCAGGTCTTGTTAAATTTACCCATACAGAATCTTCCGAGTGTTTTGTCCATCCATTCTTATAAAGAATATCTAAACCTATATCTAAATCATTGTTATAATCAGGGAATTTTTTAAGATATTTATTATCCTCTGCCGTAGCTCTTTTACGTGCTTCTTTAATTAAAGTAGCATTAAGCATTTTAGCAGATATAAATAATTGTAATCTTTCTTTCGGTTGTAAAATAGGTATTTTATCAAAAGAACCCTGTAGTAATTTATATCCTTTTGATGGAGCACATTTAATATATCCTCCCTCACCTCTTGTCTCAATAATTGCTAATCCTTCACTATTCTTAGCTAATTTACGTGATGAAGATACATCTTCACATCTATAAATCATATGAAATCCACCAGAAATTGTTTGTTGAACGATAACTTTATTAAGTATGTCAATAGGTACTTTTGATTTGAATATTTTCATAATCAATTTAGGGTCTTCTGCATTCTTTAAATCGAAATCAATCGCTTCTAAACCTCCAGATATAATACCAGTACTAATACCAATATTATCAAAATCATACTCTAATACCTCATCTTCTTGTATCAACAAAGAGCTATGTTTTTCTCGTAGAGGTGTTTTATCATCTGCTACAGGAACAGGGTTTAACCCATAAGAAAGATATTCTAATGCTTTATTTTGAAATCCTTGCATATTCTTTTTTAAGTTCTTTATTGATTAAAAAATCTTTTGATTGAGGTAATCCATTTTTCCAATAATCTGGATAATAGACATTACCTTTAACTTCAACATAAAAATGCTCAAATCCTTTAGGAGCACCTTTAGATTGTTTTAATTTGTTCTCATCTTTAAACCATACGTTTCTTAACGTAGCTTTCCAATCTCGAACTACTTTACCTCTACTATTTATCCATACATCACTACGACCTCTTTTATCGGCTTCATTTTGATAATAATTAATAAAGTTTTCAGCATTAATATTATAACCTTGTTGTATACAATAGTCTAATACTTGTTTTTTAGACGGTTTTACGAATACTCTAGCTTTACTTAATGTATTTATACTAAGAGTGTCTAAAAAGTCTCTTAAATCAACTGGTAAAGCTTCTAAATCCTTAGTAATTTTTAATATTGTTGAATCACTTTTAGCTAACGTATTAAAATGAGCTGGTACAACAAAATAAACATCACTATCATATTGTTTAACGTGCAAATAACCATCACTAATTAATTCTCTAGTACTAATTCTTATATCATCTATAGTTAAATTTAACTGTGCTTGAGCAACAGGAAAATTAATTGATAACACCCCAACAGTATTAATGCTAGGGTGTGTTATCAAATAAATGTAAAACAATTTTGAATTGTTAGTAAGATTATTAAACTTGTTATTTCCCCAAAGCTTACTAATCTTTACTGCCATTTAGAATGGTAAATCGTCTTTATCATCTGCATCTGGGTCAGTAGGTGGAGTAGGTACTGATTCAGTTACTTCTACTGTAGTTCCACTAACACCATCAAAATAAGACTGTAATTTCTCATCTTCTTCAACAGCTAATTCTGATTGTTCCTCTGTTAAATCTTCTACTTGAAACTCTAACACATAAAACCAGATAGGCTGTTTAGCACGAGGATTCTTCTTCAACTTAGCATCTAAAGCAGCTTCCTCTTTCTTAGTAACTAAGACATTAGCACCTTTTTCTCTCTTAGATAAACCTCCTTTACCAATTGTAATAGCATAATCATAAAAAGCATCATTAGGATGTTCAGCAGCGAATTCAATCCAACTACCTAAAGCAACTCCAGTTAACTGAATATTAACCATCTCCATACCATCTCCTACATCAGCTAAACAAATTAAATTTGTTGTAAATTTACCTCCAAAAGAAGATAAATCAGATTTAATATCCTGATATAAACCTTCTGCAAGAACATTTGGTTTACCATTATTAAAAGAAACAACTTTTAATTCTTCTTTAGTTGTATTAGCGACCATGTTTGACGAAACCCCTACACCTAAACCTTCATTAAATCCTGTAACAGATGCTCTTGTGTCTAAGACTATTACATCTATTGTTTCTAATTCTACATTTTCTTTAGCATCTTTATCCCAATACTTGAAAGTTCCTGTACTACCACTAAAAGAAATGTACTTTTGAATTGGTGATTTACTACCACCTCTTTTTTGAGTTCTACTCATAATTTTACTTGATTAAATATTTAACGTTATTTACAATTAAGTAATTAATTGTTCTAGGGTCAACTAAACGATTAGGGTTTCCTTTATCAATGTTCATATCAACAAACGACACTCTACCATTAACATCAGGGTTACCATAATGTCTTCCGACCATTACACGCTCATCTCCTTTTAAATTAATTACACCTTTTACTTGTTTGGTAAAATCAGCTTGAGTCATTCCAATACCTAATTTACCATAAATAGTACTAATACTATCTGTAACTTTCTTATTATCCAATTTTTTATTGAACATTACAGTCATGGCTACACGAGAATGTTGTAAGAAAATCTCAGCTAATTCTGTTTTTGTAACTTTTTTAACCTCATCATGTTGTGAAGCTGATGACAATGATTGATTGACATAATTATCATCTACAACCACCCTATTACCGTCACCATTGATAAGCTGTACTTTTTTTCCAACTATCTTTTCTACTTTGTAATATTGAGACTCACTTAAAATCTCACCTACTACTAACTTTTTAAATTCTGACATATTATTTATTAAATTAAATTGTTCCTGATTGTTTATAAAACCCTGTTAATACATCCTCACCTCTAAGTACTTTACTAGCGTATGTTTTAGTTGAACGTGTAGTAGCTTCAAAAGATTCTTTTATTGAACTAGTATCATTTTTATGACTAAGGGTATTAGATTCATCTATTTTTAATACAGATATTACGTGTCTGACATCTTTTTCTGTTCCAACAAATGTTACAGTAATATTATCCCTTTTACAGATATTTATTAATTTCTTAGCTTTTTCTAAGCTTCCCCAATTACTATCATTATCTCTACCATCTGTAAAAATCTTAACAATTACTTTTTCATTATCTTTTTTATTATCTAATAAATTAGATAATGTTTCAACTATAGCATCATATAATGCAGTATTACCATGATATACATTTAATGGAAAACCAGCTTCTTTTATAGGTAATTTAGAATATTCTAAATTATACCTACCTTGTGAAGAAAATGTAATTAATGTTTGAATATAATTTACATTTGTTTCTTTTTGTAACTCAGCTATTTCTATCTCAATCCCTGATTTAGCAGCTTGAAATTTGGTTTGGTCACTGCCATTATACCATGTCATAGAAGCAGAAGAGTCTAAAATATGTACATTATGGACAGTAACATTACTTTCAACATTAGATATTTGATTAATTAAATGTTGACGATATTCGTCTGGTGTATCAAAACCAGCTCTGTTTGCAAGAACTAACCTACGATTTTTATTTGCTTTCTTAAAGTCGTAAAGTAATTCTTCTTTAGTTTTTAATTTTTTCATTTAAATTGTATTTTAAATTATATTGTTCAATTCTAGTTTTATACAAGAATAATAAATCTATATTCCTATAGATACTTTCTTGACAATTCTTTAATTTTTTCTGGTAAAAAGCTCTAGTAATTTTAGGACGTAATTTAGACTTATATTCTTTTTTTTCAGAATAAAGCCTTTCTAATATTCTAGTATATATTCCAATTCTCTTTAAATTTCTTTTATTGACAATCCAATCTATACCTTTTATAAAACCTAATTTTAAAATAGTTTTATATTCTTTATCTTTAACGTCATCATAAAAATCACTTCGTCGAACATCCTCTAACTTAAATAAATTAGAGGATTTCGATAACTTAAAACCTTTGTAGATTATAAATTCATTTTCACCTGAGCCAAAGATTGTAACATTAGCCTTTTTAGCTTCATTAAACCAATCTTGTAATATACTCATATCTTTATCTTTGTTTATAATACAAATATATAAAGCGAATATTTAATAACCTAATTTTTTAGTAATTAATTTATACCTTTTAAACCTTTTACAATAGCTGTTTCTGAACCGAACACATTATTATTACCATACATTGATATACCTGCTTTAGCGAATGATTCCATCACTTCTAACTCACGTAATTTAAGTACTGCTGGTCTCGATAATAACTCTTTGGTTTTATAATCCCATTGAGCTTTTTCAAAATCTCCTTTACCTTGAGCTGCTTTTGCTTTAGCTAACGCTGTTTGTTCTGCTTCTTTTTTACTGGCTAACTCATTTTTACCTATTTGTACTGCTGTTTCTTCGGCTAATCTTGATATACCTTCTGGTATGTTAATATCTGTAAACCTAACACGTTTAAATTCAACAAAAAATTCTGGTAACTCTTTTTTCAATATCTCAGCTAATTTATCTTCCCCTTCGGCTCTTTTATTTTTATTTAAATCAACTGCTGAATATTGAGGAACTACCTCTTTAGCTGCTGATGATAGTGATGTTACAATCTTAACGTCTATGTCACTAATACCAACGTGTAATTTATTAACACTTGCTGGGTCTAAATTATAATCTAAAGCGACAGAAACAGTAGTAATCATATCATTCTTATCATTAAATGAGAATTCTTTAACTACAGTATGTTCTCTAACATCGTATTCTACGACATCATCCCATAACCAATGGAATCCTCCATTCATACCTTCTGGTAAAATTGTTTTCATATTGGTTTCACCTCCCCAAGAAACTTCAACTCCTTTATGTCCAGAGCTTACTGTTGTACAGGACATTACAGTAAATAATAATCCTAATGTTAATAGTTTAAATAAATGTTTCATAATTCTTTAATTGTTTTAAATTTAACTTTCTTTTTTTGAATATGTTTTTTTAAGTAGCCACATCACTACTAACCCTAATATTAATACTGGATAAATTAATACAATAATCCAATATAATACGAAAGACACGATTAATATACCTATTATACCTAATAAAAATACAAAAGCTGCTCCTAAATTATCAATCTCTTTATCTTCAATAGACTCAAATAAATCATAATATATTGAATCTTCAAAGATTTCCCAGCTCATAAATAATCTTCTTATTTTACCTACAAATGGTGATAAAATAAGTATTATTGCTGGAACAAATGCTAAAATCTTACCTAATGTCCAATACATAATTATTTATCTTTAGATTTCTTCCAACGTCTATTTGGATTTCTAAGCCACTCCCAACTCATCCAAAAAGCCCATACTACCACTGCGATAGCTAATAAACCTAATGCCCCTTTCATTAGAATGATATAACGTTACCTGATATAGAATACCCAGCGTTTATTAATTCTTTCTCATCTGATTCACTCAAATTCAAATTATTAATAATAGCTGCACTTTCTCCTGATGAAGCTGCTGCACGTATTGTATCAATCACCCTACCTAAAGGGGTAACATACGCATCACTTAACTCTCTTGCTTGTTTTGCTGTAAATTTCATATTTTATTTAATTTATGTTAATTCAAAAAATTCATTAATCTTGGTAACTAAATTCGAATTCTTATCTCGAATTGCTTCCATACTCTTCTTGCTCTCCTGAGCATCTTTAATAATTTGTTCCTCTATAGCAATATCATCTTCAATTGCTTGATTAGCAGTTGCTAAATCAGAAACAGTAGCTTGAAATACTTTAAAAGCGTTAGCACTTTTATCAGTATGTTTTTGTACTCTAGTTTTTGTGTTAAACATAATTGTTTTTAATTTAATTGTTAATTTTATTAATTCTTTCTCTTATTTCAGTAAGAGTTGTTTGATTATGGAATGTTCCATTTTCAAATATTGTTTGCAAATAACCTAAATGTTCAATATTCCAAGGAATTTGGTCATATAGCTTATACTGTTCAGTATCTTTATCAAAATCAACTGATAATAAACCTTTAGCAGATTTTTTACTTCCATCAGATGTAATAGGGTCTTTAAAAATTTGTCTTCCAATAGATATAAAAGAACCTTCATTATCTCCTCCATCAATATTCTCTAATATCTCAACATAGGTAGCTTTCATAGCGAACCCATGTGTATCTCTGGTAACATATTGATATGTAAAACTACCAATACCTAACACAATATTTGTAGAAGCAAAACCTTTATCTCTCAGTCTTCGTGTAATGTCTTTAGCTCTTTCAGGAGTTATAGAATCACCGTAAATTGCACCAATATGAGGGTCTAATACCTTATAACCCTGTTCATTGATTGTTCCTCCAAATAAATCCCAAAGAACTTCAATGACTCCTTTACCAGAAGGTGATTCTGGAGATACAAATGAATCTACGTTATTTCCACAAATAATATCGGCTGGGTCTCCAGAGTCAGGTCTTATTACTATCTTACCATCTCTGGCTAAAATTTCATCTTTAAGCACAGGTAAGTATTTAGTTAATACATCCCATAAATTCCAAGTATCGCTAACAATACTCAATATACCTGTAGGAAACTGCTTCATTAAATACCTAAATGTCTCAAGTTCACTATCATCACCTCCAGCACACATAACACTATGTTCAGTAGCGTTAACTGAACCTACTACAAATCCTTTCTCATCATAGTATTTACGAGCAGAAGCTATTGTAGGTAATGAATCATCTCCTTTAAAAGATGTAGCATGACCTAATCCAGCATAAACTGTAGCATCAATACCTGCCATACCCCTCATCCCAAAATTATGTCCTTGGAAATCTACGAAGTCAATCGCTTGAGCATCTGTTTGAATACAAGCATCCGTTAAAATATCTTTATAATGATGAGCTGTAGTAGCTGCTGTCATAGGCATCCATAACATATTAGAAATTAATGTTTCTAAAAAATTAGTTAACCAAAAGAAATCTGGGTCAGTATTATAAATAGTTAATACTGGTACACCATATGGTACAAATGTACCTTCTGGTAAAGCTTTAACTTTAATTGGTAAATGACCTAAATCATGTAACCTACCAATATGACTTACATCATAATCAGAATTTAAATATAATGAGTATTCATCTTTGATTTCAGTTAATACCTTAGTAAAATCTTTATTAAAAAATCCTTCATCAAACATTTCTTTAATTTGTCTCATTACCATTTGTTGACCAAACGATACTACTCCTCTACCGCCTCTAACATTAGTATGTTTACCATGTCTAGGTGTAAAATTACTATACACAAGTGTTGTACCTTGTGGGTACATCATGTGATGACCTGTTTTATAACCATCGGTTATTAAGAATGGATTCATAAATTATAATTTTTAATTAATTCTTCTTCACTTTGAACCCAACAATCTTTATTATTAGGTTTCTCATCACCGTTATAACAAATATAAGAAGGTTTATTAACTTGATAATTAACTACTCCATCTAAAGTTTGCAAACTTACTAATCTTGTATCAGTTATATATTCACCTATCCATATAGGTAATTTTTGATAACCTTTATCATCTGAAATCCATCCTACAGGAGAAGTTAGATTATCATTAGGTTGTACACCATGAGTAATAATACCTGCATCATCATGTTTAAGATATGCTCCATTTGGAAATTCCTGTACATTACCTTCTCCCCATTCTTCACTTTTATCAATAGTGACAGGACTAGGACAAAATGAGAAATTTACATTTCTTTGCTGACTTGTTATTTTTCTCATGATTTAATACCTTTAATGTATCTACTAGGGTTGTTACTAATTCTTCTTTCCCAAACCTCAGCTATACCTTTAAATACTCTATTCGTTAAATAATTAACTCCTATGATATCACTAGTTAAATTAGCTTTTGAATCTGCTCTACCTGATGAAATTTTCTCAGCTAATTCTTGATTAAAAGTATCTTCTTTCACTTTAACAGAATACCCTACTGATACATCTGATGCTGAATGAATAGGTTCTTTCTTAACAAAACTAAAACATCCTGTTTCAATATCGTAATAATCTTTTGTTGTTTTTACACATAGTGTAATTTGTCTTTCACCTAATTCAAAAGTGTGAAAAACTGGTTTTTGCTTACTCATAATATATTGATTTTAATTATTAATTTCTTCCTTTTTCTTCTGGATATAATTCTGTTAACAAATCTGATTGCCAAAACTGTTTAGTGTCTATATCCATAATTGTTAATTTACCTTCAAAACCTCCTCCAGTATCTAAATTCCACACATTACTTCTATTCATAGGAACAATTATATTCCCCTGCTTAGGCTGTGTTTTAATTTTATATTCTGGATAATGAGGTTTTATTTTCCAATTACCTGTTGAGGTATGACCAATGTAAATCTCTTTATGTTTCTCAAATCTTCTTGATTGAGGTGTTCCTCCTTCATGAATTCTACCATGAGATAGTAAAGCTAATTGCCATAAATCTCTATCCCAATAATAATCAGATTGATAATGTTCATGACCTAATCCTTTACGTGAATGAAATCCACCATGTACAAATCCTCTATTATAATCATCTACATAGAAATTTAAAAGATTCTTAAAGAAAGTCCTATGTTCTTCAACAACTAATAATCCTGAATTTACATAAGAATTAATTGTTGATTGACCTCCCTGTTGTGTCCACATTAAAGGTGCTTGACCGTATACTAACCAATCCTCACACCATTTATCATGATTTCCTCGTAAGAATATAGGCGTGATAGTGGTATTATCCCTTATTTGGATAAGTTCTTCGATAACTTCTGCCGACTCTCCCCATCCGTCTACATAATCTCCTAAAAAAATTAATTGGTCATTCGATGCGTTATATTCACATCTCTCTAAGATTTGTCTTAATGCCCTTAGTCCACCATGTATGTCACCTATTACTAATGTTCTCATAATTAATAAAATAATTGTACAACTTCTAAATTAGTTGGATTATACATTGCTCCTCCTTCTGTGTCAGCCCAATATTCTTTAAATTTACTATTAGTAGTAAATACTTTATCGAAATAATTAGTAATAGGGTCTATACCTAAATTCTGAACAGTCATATGACTAACCATTAAGTATAACTTACCACAGTTCCTTTCTCTCAATAATTTAGCTAACCCTTTAAATGTACCTCCATAAACACTTATATCGTCTACAATAAGTATATCTTTCCCTCCAAAATCTTCCCTATCTACAATTTGTGATAGTGATGATTTTCCATTATCATACTGCCTAGCTTTAGATGCTGAATATGTTTCACCTCTCCACCCTATTTTATCAGATAACTTCATTAAAGGTTTGAATCCACCTGCATCAGAAGACATAAGTATCATGTCATTTACTGGAGATAATTTTCTTAAAACTTCATCTATAAGAATACTATTATCAATAATATCTACACCTGTAAATAAAGACTCCACTACTTCTGGATTATGAGGATGGAATATACTCATTGAAATATTATATCCATCAACATATGTATCTAAAATTCTAGCTAATGTAAGTAAACCAGAAGATTGAAATTCATTAAATCTTTTGTCTGCTTGAGCATCAAGAAGACAAGGTATTGTTATATGTGCTTTAACTCTGTTATGAATTAACACATCACAAAGTTGAGCTAAATGTATAACGCTTTTATAATCATTAATTCTAAAAGTAATCTCTTGAGTTGTGTTTTCCCATTCTTCTGGGATAGTAATATAACTCGTTCCGTCTGGATATTCATTTATCTTCATATACCTGCTCTTAGTTTAAACAATCTATGTAATCCTAATATTTGATAATACCCTTTAGTACTACCTTGTACTCTTACAACTGATTTAATATTTAATGCTCTACGTTTCTTCTGTAGATTTTTTCTGGATTCACTCCAGAAATTTCTTTGACTTCTTTCTGTTTGATACATATATGTTTTCAATTTATTTTATGCAAATATATATAATAATTTTTATATTCGCAAGTTTTTTTCGCTAAATTATTTCTTCAAAACTACAGAAAGATTTACGAACTGTTAGTTCTTCTCCTTTCCTTTTAGAATTTTCAGGTAACATTGTTCTGGTTGCACCATTTAATATCTCACCTGTTACCCAAGTATCTCCTGATACATCCGTCATCCTCATTGTAAATATCCCTTTACGAGAATGGTTTATTTTATAAACTTTGTTTTTTTCTAACACCATGTTATATTTTTTTAAATTATTTACCTCCTATTTTTACCCACATATCTTCAATACGTTGTTCAAATTCTTCTTCTGTTTCATCATGTTTAATTTCAGGCATACCTACTCTCGAACCGAAAGTGTAAGAATATTCTAACATACATTTTACTGACGGTATCATTCTTTTACCTCCATCAACATAAGTATGTCCATCTAATATACAATCTTGTAAAATCTTAGGAGTTACAGGAATTACTTCATTAGGAAACATTCTTATCGTACCTTTATCTGTTTGAAATTCAACTGTTGGTATACCATTAAACTTATCATCAATTTTTAAAGTACACGTACCTATTTCAGCTACACTTGTAGTAACAGTTGTATTAGGATTTTTAACAATCATAAACAAAGCTGTTTCATCATATTCAAAAGCTCTAACTAATCTTTCAACTTTTTCATAAGTCGCTTCTTGAACATAATCTGTAAGATGACCCATACCCATATATGTACCTATATTATCTTTCATGTCAGATATCATCTGATGTACTTGTCTCCAACTTTTAAGATTTACAAACTTTATATCTTCTGGAGTTAGATTACCTCCTTTACCTAGTCTATAATATACATATCTATCATCATCTTCATCATAATAAAGATGATACATTTTAGCAATATCTTCATGCGTTATAGATTCATCAAATATAGCTTTTCTTTTATTCTCTTGAGAGACATCTGTTAAATCCATTGATAATAAAGAAAATGATAGTGATTCAAATTGTTTTTGATTATCAAGGTAAACTAAATTAGTATCTAAACCTTTAGATTTAGGAACAGATAATAATTTTTTATATCTATATTCTAATTCATTATCTTCAACCATGTTTTCAATAATACCTAACACAGTTATACCTTTCTCCTCAAAGAAAGGAACAGTTCTTTCCACATCTGCTTTAGATAATTCACTTGGTTGACTAACTAATATTGCAGCACTTATTTTCAATTTCTTAATTAAAGCTAAATGAATATCTGTAATACTTGGTGGTGTATCAATTAATAATATATCTGGATTAACATCCTTAATTTTAGTAACTGACTCTCTCAAAAATAAATTAATCGTCGCTTTATCAAGGAACAACCCTGTATAATCATGATTAGATATTAAATCTTCACTAATTAAATGGTGCATTGAAGGAGTATTTAAGTCCATATCTAACACCATAACCTTCTTACCTGATTCTTTAAAAGCTCTATATAAACAATAAGTTGTAGTAGATTTACCTACTCCACCTTTACCTGAATAAGTTAAAAATGATTTCATATCTCAAAATGTTTATTTAATTGTTTAATTACATAATACTGTAAGTTTGCTAACCTACCTATACCCACAACATTGAATATCCAATGGGAAAATACTTCCCTGAATTGCTCAAATGATAGTGATATTTTACCTCCCATAATAGTATAATAAAAGAAATATACTTCCATCATATCTGTACTAGGGTCTTGAAACTGTTCTTTTGTCATAATTTCCTTTCATAATATTTCAAATACACATAAGACTTATGATACTTTTTAATTCTCTCAAAATCTTTATCTCTAAGTCCTTTTAATCTAGTAATATCAGAATTATCTTCTAAGTCTGCTAACTTAACCAATATAGCATTAGTATTCATTGAAATACTGTGAATATATTGTTCATAATTCATTTCATTTGGGTCATGAGTTAATAATCTTAAAGCTGTTACAACTCTATCTGAAAAACCACTTTTAATAAGGTCTTCAAATTCCCATTTAGTATCTTCAACAAGGTCGTGCATAACTGCTATACATCTTAATTCTTCATCATTTTTAGGCATTTTATCCATGACTCTCAAACAATGTAAAATGTACGGATTACCACCTTTGTCTTTTTTACCTTCGAAGGCTTGTGCTACAATTGATATTGCTCTACTTAACATACTTTATCTATTTATAAGTTAGAAATAATACTTTAATTAATTTATTAGCTGAAAAAACTTCATTCAAAGCTTTTAATCTATGGTTACCATCAATAACAATATAATTACCATTATCATTAAATACCTTAATTCTTTTGTAATTATCAGGGTCTTGTTTTAAATCATTTATTAATTTATCAACCCAATCAGGATAATTAATTTCATGAGAATAATTTATATCTCCTAATTTCATTTCAATTTTACGAGCTGATAGTTTACCTTTAGATAAAATATCCCTAAGATGTTTAATATCTTTACGATATGATTTCTTATAATAAAATTTAGCTATTGATTTCCATTTACCCATCATAGCTTCTTGAAATATTATCATAATAGTCCAACGAGTCTTTCTAAATCTGATTTTCTTACCTGACGGAAAGAAAAAATCATAAACTTTTTGTTTTTTCATGTTATTTAATTTAATTAGGTAAATAGAGGGGAATCGAACCCCTCATTACACACCAGTTATTTATTTTATAAGACTTTTAAATCTTAAATATCTTCTATAATATTTAATAGTAGTTTTCTTCCTATATCCTTTATAAAATCCACCGTTCCACATCCTTACTATATCCTGTTCAGTAGGTTGTTTACTATAACGTTTAACAAACCTCTTAATCCCAGCATTTATGTATAATGTGAATATTTCCTCAGCGCAATGTTCATTAAAAGCATCTTGATGAGTGTAATCAGTTCCATATATTCGATTTACATCATCTATACAGATTTTATGTATTTGAAGAATTCCAAAAGCCTTACCGTTATCTCCTATAGCTTTTATATCACCATTCGACTCTGTTTGTTTGAGCACTGTTATAATCTTAGATATATCAGATGCTTGACAAAACGATGATAGTGATAATAATATTATTAGGATTAACTTAGGTTTCATTACTCTAAAACAATTTTACATTGGTATTTAGGGTATTGAGTTTTAACTACAAAATCTACTAACTTACCTAACATACTTTGTTTCTGTTCTCTGTAAACCGTAGGGTTATTCACTTTAAAAAAATTATGCTCTCTAATAGCTGCTTTCTTTTTAGCTCTCCTACGCTGTTTCTGCTCTCTTTTTAATTCTAATTCTCGTGTCATACTTGTTCTATTTTAGTTATTTTACAATTCAAATCTACGAATACTGGCTCTTTACCAACGGCTTCGTTATACCCTTTATTAAAGGACACATAAACAGGCTGGTTCATTTTAGACCTGTCTAAATCCACATAGGTTCTTTCCCAATCTCCTTTACGAGTATCACCTGTTTCCAGAATTTTACCTCGTCTATCAACTGTGAAAAAACCTATTTTTGGATTACTTAAATATATTTTTGTTTTACTCATCCGCTAATCAAATTTAACATGATAAATAGCATTAGCAGGTGTCATATAATTAATTTCATTAGGGTCATCAGGAACTAAATATCCTTTATCATCTTCATGTAAATCATGAAGATTACAAGGTATGATTGTAGTCTTAATTTCCTTAACATCACAACTATGCTCTTTCATAAAATCTGCTATAATAACAGCAAATTGTTTACTCATTACCTCACATGATAACATCGGATTATCTTTAATATGAGCTAATATTTTATCATGTAATAGCCAATGGTCAATGATAAAACCTTCATCATTTAATTTATAACCGCATAATATTTCGGCTTGGTAATTGTAAGCTTCGTGACCTTCAACATTACATTGTGTTTCAGTATGATTTTCTGTTTGGAAAAAACCTCTTCGATTTAATGTAATTAATTCTGTAACAGAATCTTCAAAATTATATGATTTGATAATTTTTTCAGATTCATCATATAAATCATAACCTTTAAAATATTCTTTAAAAGATATTGGATTATATTCTGATTTATTACGACTGAAAAATTCAAAACTACTAAATGAGTTTCTAGGACTATCGTAGAACGTAAATCCTTGTTTAGAATACTCTCGCTCCCAAGGAGTGTTATCATATAATTCTGTATTATTTATTTTAAAAGGGAAATCTAAACTGAATAATAATTTAGCTTCTTCTTTAGTATCACATATAATAGTGATACTATCGTCTTTTAATTTTTGAAGTTTTTTCTTCAAACCTTTTTTCTTCTTAGGATATGTATTAAAGAATAATGTATAATTTCTATCTTCTAAAACACTTCTCCAAAAAGCATGACCTTCAATTGTATCAAGCCATGTAAAACCACCTCCACCATCATCTGCCCCTCTTCTACTCTCTTCAAAAATGCTAATGTTTTCAGGATTACCTTGTTCAACTTGACGTTTTAGTAATAACTTTACTACTTCTTTAGGTGTGTTTTTAAGATATCCTTTAAACTTTGATTTAGTTTTAGATATTTTATCAAAGAATAAATTAAAATTCTCATTTATTATAACATCTTCCCAAAAATCATTACCTTCTTTAGTTTTTTCCCACTTGAATCCTCCATCATCAACGGATGCGTGTCTATCGTTTTCAAACACTTTAACATTTTTAGGGTTACCGTCTTTTACTTGACGTTTAAGCATTTCTTTAACAATTCGTTTTGGAAACCCTTTAATATCACCTTTATATTTAGATTTAGTTTTCTTAGGGTATTTTTCAAAAAACCTATCGAAATTTCTATCAATTAAAACAGTAGACCAAAAACCATGACCTTCTTTTGTATCACTCCACCCAAAACCATTCCCTAAAGAACTTGCTGATATATGGTCTTCAAAAACAGATACGTCTTCATTGTTACCTTGTTTAACCTGATGTTTTAAAATTGCTTTTACGATTTCTTTTGGGAAACCTTTTAATTTTCCTTTGTACATTTTATTTGATTTTAATTATTATTCGTTTTAATTAGGTTTAAATTCAAATATTACATAACCGTTACCATAACCTACTCTTCTCATTTGAAATAGTAAGATTGCTAAACCCTCTTCGGTTTCAATCATATACTTCTCAAACACGTTGTCTTTACTTACAACTTGGTCAATGAAACGATGAGATATATACTTATCTAATCGTTGTGCTATTTCTTCTTGTGGTTTAAAAAACCATTTTAAATTTGACATAATATTTAATTTAGTGTAACAGTTGGTATTGCTCCAATTAATTAGTCTTTCTAACTGTTACTATTTTAAGGATATTTAACCAATTATTTTAACTAGTTTTTTACCATGTTGAGTCCTAACCCATTTATGGGTTTTAGATTCTAATTTATCACGTTCATTTAAACGTGCCTTTTTAGCATTTTCTTTTGCTTGTTTTCTGTCGAAATGATTGTCTTTTGTCATGATTGTTTATTTATAAATTCTTCATTAGGTGTTACTTTTGAAAGTAATTCTATACCTGTACAATACCTATTCTCATAAGTAAATAGAGCTTCACAAACTCTTAAAACTAATTCTTTATCAGCAGATAAATCAAAATCTAACATCCAATATCCTTTTTGATTAGATGCTATTATATAATTTTGAGGAACTTGTCGAATAGTTTGTGAATATTGATTGAATACTAATATGTTTTGCATAATTAGTAATTTTCATTATAAACTCTAGTTGCTAACTGTAATGCGTGTGCATTAATTTGTGCCATTCTACCTGCTGTCTGACAACTTGGTAACTGGATTCCATTATAGGTTGTTTCACCTCTTAGGATTGCTCTTTGGATGTTGTTAATTTCTATTGTGTTCATGATTGATAATTTTAGTCAGTAGTGTGTGTATTGCTCACATCAATAAGTCATTCTTACACTACTGTTTCTGTGTTTTAATTTTATTGTAAAGACTATTACTCTACTTCTTTAATACTTGTACTCACATACCTATATCGGATTTCTAATTACCCATATTTAAGGATTAGGCAAATTATACTTGTATCAACGCATTTGCTACGCTATTAGCTCTCTATGGTTTTGCTAACACTACCCCTATTTTAAACTGTTTGGTCAGTACTGTTTGACGTTACAAAGATAAAGTCTATTATTGAGATACACAAGTGAAAAGTAAAATATTTTACGTTTAATAGTAAAAAAAGTCTTTGTTGCTTACTTATTACCTTGTTTAACCATACTGCATAGCGTAACGTGCTAACAACTAGTGTACATAACTTGGCAAAGTACTTTTTATAGTATTCTACTTTTCTACTGTATATTTCAAAGAACTAAACTTTATGTTTAACTTCGGTACAAAGATATAACGAGTTTTTGAATCTCACAAGAGAAAAGTGAAAAACTTTTATTTTGTTATGTTATATAATGTATTAAAATTAAAGAACTTGCCTAACTCATCAGTGTATTCTTAAAGGCTGAATACAGACAGGTTGTTACACCTGTTTCGTTTATTTATTATCACTTCTAATTATAGCCTGTTCAATACTATCTATAATTTCATTCTTTAAACTAATTCCTTCATTAATTGTTAAACCTGATAAACTAAATCCTAATTTCTCAGCCATTTCAAATACTATTGTTAATTTTTCCATAATATAATGTTTAAGTTATTACTGATGCAAATATAAATATGTTATTTTAATCTCACAAGACATTTTTGCATTATTTTAATAAAAAAGGGGCTTTTAAACCCCTTTAATAACATCAATGTAAATCTTTTTGTTCGTTGTAGTAATCCCAAGCTTCTTGCTCTGTATTTCTCCAACCTAAAGTTGTTACATTGTTTTTTGTTCCTTTAGTTGATTTAACACGTATTATCCAACGTCCATCTTTCAACTGTGAAACTCCTTCGGTTTTGTTACGGTCATTTCTTTTAAAGCTGTTTCCGTAGTTTAATCCTGCCATAATATAATGTTTAAGTTATTACTGATACAAATGTATGTATAATAATTGTGTCGTGCAAGTGACAATTTGTCAGTGCATGGTGAAGTCAGTGGTAGTGGGATGTTGAGGTGTTAAATAAATTATTATATGTCATGATGTCATGAATAATATGTGTATTTAAATAGCTGATTATAACATACAGACCTTAATCGCTCGTCCTCCCTGAGTAAAAAACTATTCAATAAATATAATTAGCCTCATAACATTATAGTAACAACTGATTCTAAAATGTTAGCTTTTCCTTTTTATATATCATACGTACAATTTTAAACCTTCTGATAATCAACAGTTTAAAATAGCTTTGTAAATTATTAGATAATGTTTACACCACAAATAAAAGTCTGAATTTATCCCTTAAAAGTTCAATCGTAGACCCCACCACCCCAAAATAAAAATGGATTTCCTTTCAGGTCTCAGGGGGGTCTATTCAACTATAGACCCTAAAGCCTCTTTTTGATTTAATTTTTTTGAAAAAATTTTATAAAAAAAATATGGAGCATTAGAATCATAACTAACACTCCATTTAAGCATCACAGAACGTGATTTAAGGAAAGAAAAAATAAATCTGGGTATATCATACCACAAAGTCTTTTAAAACGTCTTAAAACGGCAATTTTAAAAACCCTTATTAGACCATAAATTTATCTCATAAAAAATCCCACTGAACAAATGGGATGTAGGGCAAAGATAATAAAAAAATGCTTATATATTAAGTATTAATATATAAATTAATATTTAATTAGTTATAATTAAGAAGTTATAATGTAATAAAGTAGATATTGTTTAATAAACTTAAATATCTAATAAGAAGTAGTAGGTTTTCTTTGCTTCTTTCTTTTGGTTTTCTCTCTTCACAAAGTTACACTTTTTTATTGAATAATGATTTATAAGATATTTGATTAATAATCAATGGTTTAATCAAAAACACATCATTTTTACCAAGTAAAATATTTTACAAAAAAGTCAGATAAATAATTTTAATAATACTATATATAAAAACTATAATTTAACCATGAACTATAAAAATAATCTATAGTATATTAAAAACATCAATAAAATCAACACTTCACCACATAACAACATATATGGTCAGTAAAAATATTTACATTTTCTTTGGTCAGTAAAATATTTTACATTATCTTTACACCAGAATTAAAAATCAAAATAAAATATGAATCTAACAACATTACAATATATAACATTATTCTTCTGGTCAATATTTAGTCCAACTAAATATAATCAGTATGAATACTACCTGAATATAGGATTACAAGCTAAATATGCTTTCGAAAAAGCTCAAGAATCATGATTAAGAAACAATATATAGGTTATTATAGAGTTTCCACTAAAAGACAAGGTGACTCTGGATTGAGTTTAGAGTCTCAAAAACAAGATGTACAAAGATTTGTACCAAATGACGGTACATTGATTAATGAATATACGGAAGTTGAATCGGGTAGAAAAAACAACAGGAAACAATTATCTAAAGCATTACAGGAATGTAGAGATACAGGTGCAACTTTGGTAATAGCTAAATTAGATAGATTATCACGTAATGCTCCTTTTACAATAATGTTAAGGGATTCTAGTGTAGATTTTTTATGTGCAGATATGCCAGAAGCTAATAGTTTAACAATAGGTATATTAGCATTAATAGCTCAAGATGAAGCTGATAAAATATCTAGGAGAGTTAAGGATGCTTTATCTGTTATTAAAGGTAAAATTGAAAGAGGTGAAGAGCATATATCTAAATCAGGTAATGTTATAACTAAATTAGGTGCTTGGAGTACTATGTCAGATTTTGCTAGGGAAAGAGGGTTACAAATAAGAAAGGAAAACGCTAAGAATAATCCAGAAAGTAAAAAAGCTGGAGCATTTATAGTGACTGCTAAGAATGCAGGTAATAATTTTAGTCAAATTACTAAAATGTTAAATAATTCTGGGTTTAGTACCCCTAGAGGGGGTAAATTTTCTCAGGTGCAAACAAAGAGATTATATGAGCGTTATAAATAAAATAATTAACTGGATGAGACCTAAATCACCATGTCATAGTTTATCTATGAAGAGTGTTGGTTGTCATGATAATTTTGGAGATATTCCGATTTATCAATGTCCTAAATGTAAAAAAGAATGGATATGAAAAATAATAAAGATGAAATGATAGATTCATATGTATTATTGATTGTTGTAATATGGATTATAATCACACTGGTTTAATATGAAACATTGTCCAAATTGCGTAACAGAGTTACAAGAAAATAAGAAAAAATTAGGTAGAAACACTAAATGGTTAGTGTGCCCTAATTGTGGTCTTAGGGTTAAACCTACGATAGATATAGAAACACCTCATATAGTAAAAGGTGTTAAACGAGATAAAACTTTTATAGAGGATGAAGCAAACGGTAGATATAACCTATAAGGTTAATGAGATATTAAAACGAAGTGTTTTTAATACTAAAAAGTTATTATCAGAAGGTTTAGATATTAGTAGACCTACTTTAGATTCGAGAATGAGTGGTAAAACTAAATGGGGTAAATTAGAGAAACATTGGATTAATTATATTTATAAAAAATTAAAATAATATGGCACGATATATAGTAAAAAGTATTAAATTAGGAATTAAAACTATTAAGATATTAATTATTACTATAATAGTAGTAGTGTTTGTTTTAGGGGTATTACTATTCTAATAATGTTAGTATGTTAACAAAAGAAATAATTAAAGATAATAGGGCTTATATAGATAATATGGCTTCTAAAGTAATGGTAACGTATTTGGAACGTTCACCATTAAAAGGATTTGAAGACTCAATGAGTGTTGCTAGAATTAGTTATAAACAAGCATTAGCTATGTTAGAGGTAAGAGATAATTCCTTATTGAATTTAGCTAAAGAACATAATTTAATTAAAGAAGATAATAGTGAGTAATTATCCAACAGGTTCTGAACATAACCCACAAGCTCCTTGGAATGAGGAAGATAAAAATAATAATTGTTATTTTTGTGGAGAGCCTATTTCTGGAAAATACTACTGTAATAAAATATGTGAAAAATCGGATATGAGTGATTAGTATTTTTTGTACATTTGTTATATAAATGAAATAGAATGGGTCAATCTAAAACAGTTAAAATTAATTTAAAACAATTAATTGCTAATTTGATTTTTGCATTTGCAGATAAGAATCAAGAAAATGTAGAAAGGATAAAAAATGATTTTGAATTAATTTATAATAATGAGTCTGTTAGTATGAAAGGTAATATTATACAGTATTTATTAAGTAATAAAATTGTTCAGGATAATGAAAAATTATTAAATTATTTTAATACATTTTCAAATTAAAAATATTTTTGTATATTTGCATCATATTAAAAAACTAAAAATAATAATATGAGTCATTTAAACAAAGGAAGAGGTTTACAAGTAATTTTTGATTACACAGCAGGTAATGTGTCAATTGATGGGCATAAAGCAGCGTTAACAAGAGTTGAGCAGTTAGAAGCTATGAACGATAAAGTTCCACAAACTGATATTGTAGCAGCATCTACAGTTCTTACAGGAGCTACACCATATAAAGTGTATGCTTATACGTTAACTGTGAATTTCACAACAGGGGTTTATACTTTCGTGTTTGTTGAAGAAGCACCTAATGTAGAAAGTTTAAGTTAATAATAAAACATATTATGAAAATATATAATACATATTGTAATTCGTTTAGTTGGAATATTCCGATAGGGAGAGGTATGTGTTATGATTTTACAAGTATGTAGTTATTTACTTAATAAAACATAAAATCCTCTCAAGAAATTGGGGGGATTTTTTATTTGGGGATGGAAAGCTATTCGGATATAGCAGCAGGTCTGTAAAACCTGTCCTTAATTGGGAGTGGTTCGAGTCCACCCAGCCCCACGAGGCTGATAACTTACAGAAAGAAAGAAACAGGAAAAAGAGTTAGTGATTTTTGGTGGTTATGCACTTGATTATGAAACCATCGCAGGGAAGAGTTATCCGAAAGATTCTGGGTAGCGGAGACGGTCTTGAAAACCGTTTGTTGTAAAAGATGTGAGGGTTCGAATCCCTTCTCTTCCTCAAATAGAAAGTAAACCAGTAAGGTACTGGACTCCCCTGCTAAGGGATGTGAGGGTAAAACCTTGAGAATCGTGTTCTCTTCTTTCTGCTAAAATCTTCTCTCGTATAAAGGTTATTACGTGTGACTGTTAATCACTTTATCAAGGTTCGAGTCCTTGGGGAAGAGCTAAAATACACATAGTGTCGTCTGGGAGCGACAGCAGTCTCCAAAACTGTGAGCTTAGGGTTCGAATCCTTATATGTGTGCTAATATATTAATTGGGGAAGAAGCTAACTCGGTAGAAGCGTTAGTCTGAAAAACTAAAGGAATGTGTTCGACTCACATCTTTCCCACAATACACCATAATCCTGATGGTGAAGGGTTGCCTCTGCAAAAGGTAAAGTGTCAGTTCGATTCTGACTGTGGTGTCAATTATTTTTATTATCTTTGTGTAAAATATAATAAAATGAATAAAGGTCAATTCGAAAAAAGAATAACCGAAGAACAAATACAAGAAATATTATATCTTTACTCAAAAGGTTTTTCTTATAGGGCTATAGCAGCTAAAATAGGTTTTTCACATGAAACTGTTAGGAGATATATAAAATTAAATACTCCTAAAGATAAGCTGATATATAATCATACTAAGACTAGAAAGAAAAAACCTAAACCTCGACATAAGTCTACTAGAGATTATGATTTTTTACAATATGTTAGACCAGTGTTTAGATGGGCTACTAAAAATTCAAATTTAAATAGGTCTCAAGTAGAATTATTATTATATTTATACCCAAAAGGTGTATTTACTAAAAAAGAATTTTATGATTATCATAAAATAATGGGGATTTACCAAATTAAAACTTTTAATTTATTTATGGAAAATGGATTCATGAATGTTTGGAGACCTAAGAAAGTAGGTCAAAAAGCTTTATACGTATTAACAAATAAAGCTAAACAGCTTTGTGATAAAATGCACAAATTTTTAACAGGTGAGAAAGAAATACCTGTTAGTCCTCAACATAATATTTTAGCTAAAGATACAGGTGTTAGGATAAATACTTATTATATGGATATTATTAAAAAAATGAATAAAGATAGAGATTAAAAAAAGTGTATAGTTCAATAACTATACACTTTTCATTTTATTTCTTTTTCTTTCTCCCACCTTCTCCAGCTCTACCACGATTAGTAGATGATTTTACAAATCTATTAGTGGCATGGTCATAATCTTTTCCTTTTATATTTTTTCCTTTTTTTGTAGCCTCTCTTCTTTTTTTGTTAGCTTCTGCTCTTTTTTTCTTTTGAGCTGGTCTAGCATTTATTTTTTTATCAGTAGCTGCTTTTTTCTTTCTCGCTGCTGAGTTCTTTTTATAATACTGTGTGCTTGTACCCATATTTCTACTCTTAATTTTTATTCGTATATTTGCAAATATAATAAAAAATAACAACATTTATGATTTTTATAAAGAAAAGTGTTATAGATGAAGAAAAGTTGTTCTATCTTAATGGGTTAGATTACGAAAAAGGTCTTTTTAAACTATATTATAATAAAGTAAATAGAAACAGTGATAACCTTAGTTTAGATAATATCAGAGTAGGTATACGTTCTATAGAACAGGAGAATGATATTTTAACAATCCCTGCTAATTTTACAGAGTTTACGAAAGATGGTGTAAATCCATATTCTTCTTTTAATGAATTAATTCTCGATTTATCTGATTTATTGGGTTTTGAAAATGGCGGTAGGTTGGGGAGTGGTATCAATATTGTCCAAAGAGTAAATGGTTTTTCTGATTTAGAAGCTGGGGAAGATGTAGGTGATTTAGCGTTTGTAGAAAATTCAGAAGGTACACAATGGTTACCTAATTCTTTAGGAGGAACTTATTATCCTTCTGGGTGGTATCTGTGGAATGACCCTAATTGGGTTTCTGATAAAAACGCAATAGCTAATCAATTAGAACAAAGTATATTAGATATAAATAATCATACGCATACTTTATCAGATATTACAGATTTTGAAGATTATGAGTATAGAGTTAAGGTTAAACAGGCTTCTGATTTACAAGGAGTATTAGATAGTAATAAAATCTATGTAGTAGATGGTAAAATAGATATGGGCTCTATAGAAATAGAAGTTCCATCAGGAGGTTTATTTATTGAAGGATTTGATTATTTTGTATCTTGTTTATATTCTAGTGAAGATAATCATACTATGTTTAAGAATTCAACTGGTCAAGCAGCAGGTAATTTCAAATTAGGAAATATAAGTATATATTCTTCTGGAAATAATTCAAAAATATTTGAATTAGATAATCAATTAAATTTCGGAGCTATTGAATTTAATAGTGTAAATATAGGAGATTTTTCTGTATTAACAACAGAAATAGGTCAGTTAAATCAATATAGACAATTTAGAACTAATGATTGTGCTTTTATTAGGATAGGAGATGGTTTAAATTTCGGAGGAGTTTGGGCTGGAGGATTTAGAATTACAGATACTATATTATTAGCTATCCCAGCTAATACTTCTGTTTTTAAAGAAGGTGTTAATTTGAATTTCTTAGGAAGTTCTTTATCAGACTTAAATGCTGTTAGTATAGATAACACCACTATTGTATTTGATTTTCAAGATTCTAATTTTTCTATGGATGAAGGTTTTTCAATGAATGGGGCTAGGTTTAATATTAGTTCAAATCCTGTTCCTAATATGACGTTGAGTTCTACTAAAAGAAATTTTTCTAATTGTACAGGTGTAACAAATACATTTGAAGGAGCTAAGTGGGAATTAACTACTCAACAGGAAACTGGATTAACATTAAATACTTTGACTAAATTAGAAGGTGTAACAACATATAGTAATTTAGTTTATTTTGGTACAAATGGTAATAATAGCATAGTTTATAATTCTTCTATAATTAAAGATTATGTAGTATCAGGTCAATTAGTAATTGATGGAGGAGCTAATGATGACATTGAAATAATTGTTAGAAAATGGAATAATTTAACATCATCATATACTGATGAGTCTGTCTTTTTAAGACGTATATCGAATATTGTAGGTGGATTAGATATAGCTTATTTTAATCCTTATACTAACGTTAGTCTTAATATAAATGATAGAATTGAAATATGGGTTAGAAATATAACTGATAATACAAACGTTACTTTATTAGAAGGTTCTTTTATAAATATAATATCAAGAAATTAATATGGAAGAAGGTGTAATATTTTATATAAATAATCGAAGAGAATTAAGAATATATGAACTATTAAAAAATATGTCATATATACCATTGATAGAACATTTCGATTTTACAACAATAGGTCTTAGGACTGAAACTCCTGTATATGGTAATGGAGGTGTTAAAATAAGTTCTTCATATACAATGAATGGGAATGAAGTAGTTAAAAAATTATTTAGTTATGTGGATGACGGTGTTTGGGTGGAAATTGTTTGGATGAAGAAAGATGGAAGTACAGGTATTAAAAAAACAATATTTAAACCTTTGAATATTGTTGAGATACATAAAATAAATAAATCAAATAGAGATAGGACTATAACTTATTTACAAGCTAGTGCTATAGGTACACCTATAGAAAATTATGTTAATGATATATTGAAATTTTGTAAAAATGAAATTGATTTGTTTATTTATAATAACACTGATGATTTTAAAGAAAAGATAGAAAATACAATATTAGAACCTTACAGGACATATTTAAATGACATAATAGTAGAAGCACCTTCTGAGCAATATCCTACAGGTAAGACAGTTAAAGATTCTATATTACAACAAATAAATTAAAAAATACAAAATGAAAAAAATTATTAAAATTACAGGGAGTTTATTATTAAACTTACTGCTTGTTATAATAGCGATATTTTTATTAAAATATTTATTAATACCAGCTATTATTATAACATTGTTTATTTCCTTTTTTAATAGGAAGGTAGGTAATGGGTTTTTGAACATTAGTCAATATCTAAGAGAAGTAGCGTTGTCTATAGACCAATTAGGTAATGTGATATGTTCAGACCTTTTTGATATAACACTTATTAATAAAAACGGTTATAAGTTTGGTAACCCTGATGAAACAATATCAGGAGTTATAGGTAAAAATCAAAAATTAAAAACATTAACATTTATAGGTAAAGGGTTAAATAAAATATTAAATATTATTGAAAAAGACCATTCTATAAACGCTATTGAAGAAGATGAAAAAAATTAGTTATGAAATCAATATTTTTATTTTTTCAAAATGTAACAATAGGTAAAAAAATATTACTGTTACTAACCCCCATAATAAGTATTATAATTTCTATGAAAGCAGCTATTTTTGGATTATGGTTACTTATATTTTTTGATTTATTAACAGGTATAAGAAAATCATTACACGTAAAAAAAATACCATTTAATCCTTTAAATGCTTCTTTTCGGAAAGCTATTAAAAGTTATTTACTTAGACAAACGTGGAGAAAAACATATGAATATGGATTAGGTATAATAATCATTATTATATTTGAATCATTGATATTAGGTTCAACACCTATAGCTTTGATAGGTAAATCATTTACTATTGCTGAATTATCGGTTTTAATTCCAGCAGCAGTAGAAGTATGGAGTATTTTTGAGAATTTTGAGGAGGTTTCTGGTAGAAATGTATTTAAAGTTATAAAGAGTTTATTACCTGCTCCGTTATCAAGATTATTTAATAAATAAAAACAAAATTAAATGGGAAAAACAGTAGTTTTAGATGCAGGTCATGGAGGTATGATAAATGGAGTATATCAAACAGCAGGTAAAAGAAGCCCTAATTATTCAAAAGGAATTCTTTACGAAGGTATGTTTAATAGGTGGGTAGTAAATAGAGTTAAAGAAGAATTAGATAGATTAACTATACCATATTATTATATATCTGCTGAGGATGCTGATGTTAGTTTACAAGCTAGGGTCAATCGAGCAAATAACATATATCAGAGTGATAAGTTTACTTATATTCTTTCTATTCATGCTAATGCTGGAGGAGGTAAAGGAGTTGAAGGATTCACTACTATAGGGAACACTGATTCTGATAGAATAGGTGAAGTAATTCTTAGTAATTTAGAAAATGACCTAAGAGGTCAAAGAATGAGATTTGATAGAACTGATGGTGATAGAGATAAAGAAGTTAATTATTACATTTTAAGAAAACCAGCGATGTCCGCTTTTTTGTTAGAATGTGGTTTTATGGATAATGAGTCTGATTACAATAATCTTTGGGATAAAGATTATTTAAATTCTCTGGTACAATCTTTAGTTAAAAGTATAAAAGAAATTTATGAAAATTAATGTAACTAATATTTTACTAATAGCTTTAATAGTCATAATGGGATGGCAAACTTTTAGTACAAGTTCAGAAGAACCTGTAAAGGATGAAACTATTATTATTCCAGAAGTTAAAGGTAGTACAGGAAAAAAAGAGGTTGAACAAGTTGTCTTACAACCAATATATTTACCAAGCAGTAATGAAAAAGTAAATGTGGATTCAGTCTTAAAAGATAAATATGAACAGGCTCTTAAAGAAAAAGACTCTTTGACTCAAAGAACACTTTATTTAGAAGCAATTAAAATTAATAAATATGAACAAATACTCGTTGATAATGATTCTATTGAGATTAAGGGATATGCTAGGACTCGTGGAAGTCTCTTGGATTACTCCGTTGATTATAGAATTAAGCCCTTTAATTACACATACACTCCTAAAGTAATAAAGAAAAGACCAAAATTATCTATGGGGTTACAAGTTGAATCAGGAATACCAGTACTACCTACTACTAATTTTTTATTAAAAGGTGGTATTTATTTTGAAAACAATAAAGGTAATGGTTTCAGTTTAGGTTATGATACTCAACAAAGATTATGGATAGGAGTTAGAAAGACATTTACATTAAAAAAATAATATGGCAAAAATAAATGATATTACAAAATATAAACCTGATAATTTAATATCATTAGGAGATATACTTTTAGGTAGTGATTCTGATGATAATTTCAAAACTAAAAATTTTACATTAGAAGGTATTTATAATTTTATTAATAAACTTAATGGTTCAGATAACAGTAATAACCTTTTAAGATTTTCTACAATTGATTCTTTTGATGAAAACGATGGGGTTTTTAACACTAATTCAGGAGAATTAGTGTTTACAAATATTAACACGTTAAGTTTTAGTAAAATAGGTAGAGATAATAATGATTTAGAATCATTCTTTGATTTTTTAATATTAAATAAGGATTTTTTGTTATTAACTATAAACGTACCTAATAATTCTGAAATAATTAATTATTTTTCCATTAATGATATAACTGTTAATTCTGAAATGGGAGAGGTAAATGGATATGTTATAGATGTTGAATTATTTAATAATATATCATTAGGGGAACTAGTTGATGATAATATATATTCTATAGGTTATATATTGAAGAGTGGTGGAGAACCAGTTTTTGACCCAGAAAATGTTTCAGATTCTTTATTCGCTGACGAATCTCATGGAGGGTTACCTGCTGGAACTACAGTAGGCAGTCAACGAGGTAGATTATTACAAGATATGTTATTAGATATTGTTTTCCCTACCAAATTAGCATATATTAATATTTCAAAGAATGTTAGTTTTACAGGGATTAGTTCTCAGAGTTTAGAGGTAGGTACTTCTATCAGTAGAATTTTTTCAGTTATTTTAAATAAAGGTTCTATTAATAATGGAGATAATTCTGTAGCTGGAGATTTAGTAGGAGATTTAAATAATGTAATAATTAAAGATAATATTACTAATATTAATATTATTGATGATAATTCTCCAGTATCGAATAATGAAACATATGATTTATCTAATTATATTGTTAAGCAGGGTAATAATCAGTGGGAATTAACAGCATCGCATTTAGCTGGTACAACAGTATATTTAAATAATAAAGGTGTTATAGGAACTAATTTATCGACTAGTCAAGTAGCTGGAGATATAATTCGTACATCTTCGATTATAAGTGGTAGGTATAATAGATGGCACTATTTAGGTGGTCAGAACACATCTCCTAATGATTCTACAAATGTTAGGTTGTTATCAACTAATTCATTGTTATCATCATCTAATACAGGTTCATTTTCCACTAATATACCTGCTGGAACACAGGAATTCACCGTTTATTATCCTATAGGTAAAACATTAACAGTTATAGATACTGGTAATTTAAATAATAATCTAAGTGGTTCATTTATTAAAACTCCTATAAATATTGATGATGCAGTAGGTACGAGTGTTAATTATGAGAAAGCAACTATATTTTTAGGATTATCAGGTTTTCCTAGTAGTACTAATTTTAACATAACAATATCTTAAAAAATGAGTTTAAATTTACCATTTGGAGTATTCAGGTCAACAAGAGGAGACACTGATTTAAAATTTAGAGTTGCAGATGATTCTGCTAGAAATAGTCTTATTATAAATGACCTTATAGATATAGGACATATTATATATCATATTGCTGATAATAATCATTATAAGTTAGACACATATCCTACATATGGTTCTCTAACAGGAATTGTTTGGAAACCTGTAGGTAATGAAAAATCGAGTTCGATTACTTCGACATCAGAAGATACTGTAGCAACATCTAAAGCTGTTAATGATTTAAAAATATTAATTGATTCTATAAACACGTTATTATTATCTGATGATGTAACATTGGATGAGTTACAAGAGATAGTAGATTTCATAAAGCAGAACAAAGATGACTTAGATACATTAACAATATCAAATATTTCAGGGTTATCAGATGCTTTAGATTTAAAATTAGAGAGAGGAGGTTATACAGGAACAGCACAGGATTTAAAAACATTAATAGATAATATTGATGGTTTTATAAGTGTTACAAAAACAGATACTAATTCTTGGGATGTTAATTATTCTACTAGATTAGGTAATACTGTGACACTTAATTTTCAAGATTGGTTTGATACTAAAATGAATGTATCAACATCTTTAACACCTAATGCGTTAAAGTTTCAAAATGAGTTAGGTAATTGGATTGTACCAAAAGCATCTACGTTTTTTCAAACTATTTATATAGATAGCACTATACCTAATAGTACATCTTCTATAATTAATGAATCATCATTCCCATTTAAGACAATGGAAGATGGTAAAAACGTTTTAATTTCATCAGGTTTAGAGTATTTACCTACTAGATATTATTTTTTAGATGATGCTGTACATCAAGGTACTGAATTATTACAGACAGATACTATATTTGATGCTAGAAGTACCGCTACTATAGATTTCACAGGTGTAAATGAAGGAACTTCTGTGATATCAACTATAGGTGATAGTGATTTTAGTCCAACTTATGATTTTATAGGAGGTAAAATAAATGTACAATGTAATGTTGTTAGTGTTGACCCTTCTTATACTTGTAGTTTTACACCTCAATATGGAATACAATCAGTCGCAGCATCTCAGGTTAGTTTAGTCGGTGAAATAGGTTATTTTCATTGGAATTGTAATAATGGTGGAACTACTGGGTTTTCAGAAAATCCTTTCCTAGCTCTTGGGAGAGGTTCATTAATAATAAGACAATTATATATCACATCGTTAACTAATAATGTGATTCGTTTAACGAATCAAAATTTAAATTTAAGTATTACAGAATTAATTGTTACTGGAATAACTAGTCATATTCTTTGGAATTATTATCAAGGTTTTTCTGGAGTATCTACCACATCTATTAATATAGATAATATCTCAATAGATGGTGGAGTTATAACTATAGGTTTAAGACCTACTGTTGGAAATATAACAGGTACAGGTAATGTATCTTTACCTTCTGCTGTATATAATGATTCAGATATTGATTCTACAATATCTTTAAATACAGTTAATATAGGACGTATAAGTGGTAAAATAAATACAAATACTCCTATAACAAGTAATTATTCAGCAGGGGGAGCTATTTTTGAAGATTTTGAAGGTTACATTAGTAATATAACTATGTTTTCTATTAATGTAAATGCTAGAATAATTTTTCGAGGGAATAATAAAATATTTTTATCAGGTACAAATAGACTAGCTAATTTAAATAGTGTGACTCATAGAGATGATGTTGTGCATATTGAAAGTGGTTTTACAGTAGTACAGAGAGAGACAGGGCAAGAAGCATCAAATATCTTTCTTAGTAATAATGCAAATCATGAGATGTTAATAACAACTTCTTTTTTTACAAATGGTACTAATATTGGAATATCTACTAATAGAATAACTACAGAATACTAAAAAATAAACAATATGAATATAGCAACAATTATTATAAATAAATATTTAACATCAGAAGAACAATTAAATATAGTTTCTAATGGAGGTGATTTAACTATTACGATTATGGATTCTCAAACAGGTGAACAAGTAGATTTGAATATAGCTGATAAATTAGCTATTGGAGAAGGTTTATATTTTGTTCAGACTTTTAAAGATGTTGATTATCAGTTAAATAAGAATAATACAACAGTTAAAATTATAAATGATAATGATAATTTTAAATTAAAAGCCAGTAAACTTATAGATATTGAGGGTAATAATGAAGAATTATTATCACATATAATCAATCTAAAAATAAGTGTTAATAATGGAGATATTAATAATCCTATAACAAGTATTGTTGAGAATGTGGATATATATTCTACAATTTCTCAAGAACAGGTTGATAAGTTTAATAATTTAGGATTAACGTTATTAGGTGAATTTTGGAAAGATTTTTCAGTAACAGGTAAATCAAAAATTGAATTTTTAAAAATGAATGACTCTACAATATTTATAGGTAATAATGATAATGGTTTTATAACTAATTAACTAATTTCTTATAAGAATCACCTAATGTGAAAATTTAGTATTTTTGTAATTAATAAAAATATAATATTATGAAAACACAAATACGAAAAATATCAGTAGGTAAGGATTATCCAGATGGGGTATTACATTATCAAGTAGGTAAAAATATAAATTTAGCTGGTAAACCTTATGAAATAACAGATATATTAACCAATCAAGAATTATTGAATCAAGGTAAATTAGCATATGACGTATACATTGCTAATGTTGATGGAAAAGTTTTATGGAAAACTATTGTGGATGTACCAGTAGTTATTGAAAACAATATTAATTTTGAGTAATTTTGAAAAGTATTAATTATGTAATTGTTGAAGTAGATGATTTATATAATAATATTGAAGAAGGTATTGTTATTAATGATTCTATAGAGAGTGTTGAAAACATAAATAGAACTGCTAAGGTTATAAGTGCCCCTGATTTTACAATTTTAGAATCAGGGGATGAAATTATTATACATCATAATATATTTAGAAAAAAATATACTGTTAAAGGTAGACAAATAAATAGTAACTTCTGGATAGAAGGTAATAGATATTTTGTTCCATTAACAGAAATTTTTATGTATAAACGTGATAGTGAATGGGTGTGTGTAAATCCATATTGTTTTATAAAACCTATTGATGTTGAAGAAAATATACTAGGTTTTAATGTATTAGAAAACATACATAAAGGTAGATTAAATCACGAAGGAGTAGTATTATATTCTAACCCTGATTTAGAAAAACAAGGTATAATTGAAGGAACTAAAATTCTTTTCTCAAAGAATAGTGAATATGAATTTAAAATAGATGGTCAATTGTGTTATAAAATGACCACAAATGATATATTAGGGATTGTTGAATGGAAGGATTAAGTGCTCAAATCGAATCAGGATTAGATACAGTTTTAGAAGGTCTTAATTATGATATAGGAATTGATTATATGATTAGAGATTCTAATGAATATAAAAACTATATTGGTTATAATATAATAACTTCTACTTTAAAATCTAAATTTAAAGGTAAACTTGAAAAAGTAAGTGATAAAGGAATAACGATTTCATATTATATTAAGAAAGATAAAGAAAGAGTTAATAAAAAAATAACTTTATCTTTTTCAAAAGTTTTAGAATCTAGGGTTTATGAGGAAGATTCAGATTTATTAGAGGCTGATAAAATGAAAGCTATTATTGATTCTAAAATATCTTCGTTTAGTTTAGCAAAGCAAATGTTAAATAAGTGGGTATCATCTCCTAACTCACCTACTGAGAAAAAACAAAGATATTATATTGAAGAAATTATTAAGTCAGGTGAGAAAGCTTTATCTTTTCTTAGGGAAACTTTAGCACATGATATTGATTATGATGAAATTGAAAAACATAAAATTAGCGCAGCTATTAAAGCTAAGCCTATAATATTAAATGGGATATTTGAGTTAGATGCTAATTTAATAGAACTAAGGAATAAATTAGAGGCTAACGATTTAAGTTTATCTGAAAGAGAATTTACTTTAGGTTATCCTGAATTATACGCTAAAGGTAAGTTTATAAATAGAGACCATTATTATAAGAAAGTATTAAATAATAATGGAGCTGTTATTATAGACCCTTTTTCTACAGAAGGTAAGAAAATAACATTAGATGATTTAGACATAATACTTCCAAAAATACCTAATAAATCAGATATATTATTTAATGATTTACCTAAATCCAAACAATTTTGGAAACGACCAGATATTCCAAATATAACTATATCTAATATAGATAACCATAAAGATTTTATTATACGTGAGTTTAAAAGACGTATAGAAGGTGTATGGTTTTATAATAATGGTGTACCTACATATCTTACAGGAAATCATTATTTTGCTTTAGTTTATGGTAAAATGTTAGATAATGGAGGTTATATGGATTACAGAGAGGCTCAAAGAGACCTTTTTTATTTCATGGAAGCTTGTCTAGTTGATTATAGAAGTTTAGGTATGCTTTTTGGAAAAAGTCGTAGGACAGGGTTTACATACGCAGCCATTATGGCTATTTTAAACTTTGCTACAATGACTGCAAATGCTAAAAATGGTCTAATGAGTAAATCAGGTACTGATGGTGGAGAGGCTTTTGCTAAAATATCTTATGCTTTTTTAAATCTCCCTTTTTGGATAAGACCTATTGTGAGAGGTAAATTAGACTCTCCTAAAGAATTATATTTCGGACAACCTTTTGATAATAGTAAAGAGAAAAAAAAGACTAAGAGTATCAATATGGATGAGTACTTGAATACAAGTATGGATTGGAGAAATACTAAAAACGGTTCTTATGATTCTATTAAATTGAATAGATATCTTTTAGATGAAATTTTTAAAATAGAGTCTCCTAATGATGTAGTAGTTCATTTATCAATGGTTACTCCTACAATGATGCCTAACGGAGATGTTGTAGGTAAAATGTTAGCTGGTAGTACTATGGGTGTCCATTCTAAGGGTGGTTTACAGGGAATTGAGCTTATTAATAACTCTAAAGTAACACTTAGAGACCCTGACACTGAAAAAACCCCTACAGGGCTTTATTTTCACTTCTTACCTGCTCATAAAAACATGGAAGCTTTTACTGATAAATACGGTAAATGTTGGGATAAACCACTGACTAAAAAAATATTAAATGTTAAAGGTAAACCTATTAAGATGATGGGAGCTGAACAGTATTTAATAGCTATAGAACAGCAGAAGAAAAAACAAAGTGATAAAGCGTATAATGAACAGATAAGAACATATCCTAGAACATTAGAGCACATGATGAGAGATGATTCTACAGAAAGTGTTTTTAATATGGAAAAATTATTAGAGCAATCTGAATATAACGCTAAAATACCAGAAGAATCGAGATATACAGTAGGTAATTTCGATTGGGTAGACGGAGTTGAAGATGGTGATGTAGTATTTAATCCAAATTCAAAAGGTAGATTTAAAGTATCTTGGATGCCCTCTATAATTGATGGTACAGAAGGTTTGGCTAACAGGGTTAGAGAAGTCAATGGTAAATTTTTTCCATTAAATAAACAATGTGTTAGAATTGGGGTTGACCCATTTTCTTTAAAGAGTACACATGGTGAAGGGTCTAAAGGGGCTGCTCATGGATTAACTATTATTTTTCCAGAAGGAGGTGCTCCTTCAAATAAATTTGTATTTGAATATTTAGCTAGACCTTCCGATGAAACAATTTTCTTCGAAGATATGATTAAGGTTATGAGGTATTATGGTGCTCCAGTATTAGTTGAGAGCAATCGTATTGATTTGCTTCGTCATATGAGAAATAGGGGTTATAGAGGGTTTGCTATGGATAGATTAGATAGACCTAAACATAAATTGAATCCTAATGAAATAGAATATGGAGGACAAGTTATGTCAGGTAAAGATATTTTAGATTCACATATGAACGCTATAGGTGCTTGGATTGAAAAATATATAGGTGTTTATACAAATGAATTAGAGAAATTAAGACCAATTGGTGAAATGGGTGATATGCCGTTTAATAATACACTTAAAGATTGGTTAGGTTTTGACCCAGATGATAGAACTAAGTTTGATGCTACAATATCTAGCGGTTTAGCTGTAATGGCTTGTCAGACTGAAAAATATAAAGGTAAAAGAATAAAAAAAGACCGAACTAAAATTGTATTACCTTTGTTGAGAACATATTCGAACAAAAGTAATTTAAGCGGTTCTATAGGATAAAAAATAAGATATGAATTATAAATTAAAGAATAAAAAAACTGTTGTTCCTAGAAGCTTCCCTGACCATTTAGCATCGGATGAAGTTAAAAATAGTGATGAATTTGGGTTATCTATGGCAAAAGCTATAGAATCTGAATGGTTTCTTAGGGTTAATGATAACAGTTGTGCTTTTTATGACAAGAGAGATAAATATCATAATTTAAGATTATATGCTCGTGGAGAACAGTCTACTAAATTGTATAAAGATTTACTTAATGGAGGAGATGATTCATCATATACTAATTATGATTGGAGACCTTTGCAAGTAGTACCTAAATTTGTTAAACTTATTGTTAATCAGATGACTGAAAGGCTATTTGATATAAAAGCAGAAGCTGTAGATAAATATTCAACGGATTTAAAAGATAGTTATAAGAAAAGTCTTGAAGATTTTTTAATATCGAAACCTATAATGCAAGAAGCTAAAGAATCATTAGGTATTGATATGTTCCCTAATGATTCTGAGGAATTTCCAGAAACACAGGAGGAGATAGATTTACATATGGCTCTTAAATATAAACCAGCTATCGAAATAGCTACAGAAGAAGCCATTAAATACACTTTAGAAATGAGTAATTATGATGAAACTCAAAGTAGAGTTATCGAAGATATCGTTTCTATAGGGTTAGGTGCTATAAAACACACTACAGATAAAACAAAAGGTATTATTATTAAGTATGTTGACCCTTCTAATTTAATATACTCATATCCTGTCCATCGTAATTTTGAAGATGTACATTATTATGGTGAGGTGAGACGTATTACTATAAATGAATTAAAAAGAATATCTAATGGGGAATTTGATGATGAACAACTTAGGAAAATTGCTGAAAGCTCGTCAGATTGGACTAGATACCATGGTAATACGAATGAACAATCTCAAACACGTAGAGATGAAGATTTAGGTGGTATGATGGTTAACATTATGGATTTTAACTTTAAATCTACTAATACTATATCATATAAGAAAAAATATAATAAAAACAACGGATTCAAAATGACTAAGAAAGAAAGTACTTTTGAAAAAAAGAATAAAGAATATTCAGGTTTCGACGTTGTTAAAAAAGTAATTGATGTTTGGTATGAAGGAACTTTAGTTCTAGGTACTGAGTATATGTTTAATTATGGATTATGTGAGAACATGGTTAGACCAAAAGGTTATTTGAATGAAACTATACCTAATTTTATTTTATATGCTCCAGAGCTATATCAAAATAGAACTAGAAGTTTAGTTGAACGAATTATACCTTATGTTGACCAGATGCAGCAAATTCATATTAAACTACAGCAATTAATTGCTAAATCTCGACCTAATGGAGTATATATTGATGTAGATGGATTAGAAGAAGTTGCCATGGGAGATGGTAGTTTCCTAACACCTTTAGAAGTTATTAAAATATATAATCAAACAGGTAATATATTAGGTACTTCTGTCACGGCAGAAGGTGATTATAATTACGGTAGAGAACCAATTAAGGAATTGAAAAATGGTGTTGTAGATGGATTAGATAGATTAATATCTACTTATAATCATTATTTAAATTTACTTAGGGATGCTATAGGTATTCCTCAAGGAGCTGATGCTAGTATGCCTCATCCTGATACTTTAGTAGGGGTTCAAGAACAAGTGGTATTGAATTCTAATACTGCAACTAGACATATTTTAGATTCATCATTGAATATATCAGAGAGGTTAGGTAAAGGATTAGCATTAAGATTGAAAGATATCTTTAAATATTCTGATTTAAAGATGGCATATATTAATGCTATAGGTAAAATTAATTTCGAAGTACTTAAAGCTTTGAAAAAATACCACATACATGATTTAGGTATTAATATTCAATTAAAACCTGATGGTAAAGAAAAACAAATGTTAGAAGCTAACATTGCTCAAGCTTTACAACAACAAATAATTACCCTTGATGATGCTATTGATATTCGAGAAATATCGAATATTAAATTAGCAAATGCTTTGATTAAAATACGTAGAGTTAAGAGAGAAAAAGCTAAGAAAGACCATGAGAAACAACTGGAAAAAATAAGAGGTGATGCTCAAGCTAAAGCTGCTCAACAAGCTGCTCAAGCTAAACAAATGGAAATTCAAAGTAAAAGTGAGGCAGATTTAGCACTTGTTAATGCTAAATCTGAAAGTGAAATTAGAAAAATAGATGCTGAGAAAAATGCTAAGTCTGAATTAATGGAACAAGAGTTTGAATATAACATGACCATAAAAGGAATTGATGTTGAGAACGATATTATGAAAGATAGAAATAAGCAAAAAGATAAAGTAGCTCTACAAGATAGAGGTAATACTCAAGATTCTAAAAAAATAGAGCAACGTAATTATGGATTACCTGCTGTTAATTTTGAAAGTAGTGAGGATAATATATCTGGAGGAGTTGAAATGGGAGAACTAGAACCTAGTTAAAAACACCTATACGAAAAAATTCTTATATTTGCAAATATAAATAGTTAAATTAAATAGAAATAAAATGAGAGAGTTAAAAATAGGAGCTTTCAAACAATCTAATTCTTCTCAATATGAAGATATTGATTTGTCTGTAGCTTCGACAGTTGAGCCAACAACAGAGCCTAGTACTGAACCAGTATCAGAACCTGTTGAACCAGTGACAGAGCCAACAACTGAACCTAGTACTGAACCAGTGACAGAGCCAACAACTGAACCTCAACCAAACACCGAACCAAGTTCTTTAACAACAAATATTACACCTGAACCAAATGATGTATTTGAGTTTAATGAGTCAAAAAGTTTTGAATATCTAAGCGAGAAGCTAGGTAAAGAAATCAAAAGCTTTGATGATTTAAAAATTACTCAAGTTAAGAATCCTTTGGAAGATGACCCTTATTTAAAAGAGTTACATGAATGGAGGGAGAAGACAGGTCGTCCTATTGAAGATTGGATTAAGTATCAAAAAGATTATAGTAAGTTAGATGATTTGACTGTAGCAAGAGAGTTTCTGCAACATGAATATCCATCATTCACACCTGCTGAAATAGATGCTGAATTAAAATCGTTTCAAGCTGATGACACTGATTTAGATGATGAAGTTAACACTAAGTTAAGAAATTTAAAAAAGTATTCTACTAAAGGTAGAGCAGTACTTGGAGAATTAGTTTCAAATTTAGGAGAAGTTAACAAAGCATCTTATACTCCAGAAGTACAAGAAGATTTAAAATTAGCTAATCAAGTAAAAGAAAATTACAAAGCTAATCAAGAAGCTGCTAAAATATACAGTGAAAATATTTATTCTGTTACTCAATCTACAGAATCTTTAAAATTAAATTTAAGTGACGATTTAGCTATTGATTTTAAGATTTCAGAAGATACTAAAAAAGGGTTACCTGAAATGATTAGTACTATGCCTCATTGGAAAAATGAAGATGGTAGTTGGAATCATGAGTCAATTGTTCAAGATGCTATAATTATTAAACATCATAAAGATATGATTAAATTAGCTTTTGAACAAGGTAAAAATTCAGGAGGTGAAGAAATTATTCAACAAGCAAATAATACTACTTTGAGTGAACCGACTCCAATGTCAACAACTCAAACAGGTAAAAAAGGTGTTGAAATTGAAGGTTTCGATGAATATGTTGGTAAATCAAGAATGACGTTAAAATTTAGAAAAAAATAAAAACATTAAAAAACAATAAAAAATTATGCCAATTAATAGCACACCAGCTCCAAAATTGACACCTACTTCAACAAAGACAGTGTTACCTACTAACTACATTTCTTTATTTGATTTTACTAGTCAGTATTCTCCAGATAAACATGAGGAATTAGCACAGATTTACGGTCAGCAGTCAGTAAGTGGGTTCTTATATATGCTTGGAGCAGAGAGTTCAATGGCTTCTGATAAGTCAATTTGGACAGAAGAAGGAAGATTACATACAGTTTATAAAGACGTTTCTCGTGCTGGGAATACGTTTACAAAAGCTAATCATGTATTTAGAGTAAATGAAACAGTTCATATCTCAGATGGAGCTAATAAACGTAGAGGTATTATCATCGCTGTTGATACAGATACTTTTGAAGTTGCTCCTTATAAGAGTGTTGGATTTACAGCTTTAGCAGCTACTGATTTAACAGTATTTGTTTATGGTTCTGAATTCAGAAAAGGAACATCAGGAATGAAAGGTTCTTTAGAAACTGATTTCACAGTATTAGAGAACAAGCCTATTATCTTAAAAGACCTTTATGAAGTTTCTGGTTCAGAAGCAACTCAAATCGGTTGGGTTAAGACACAAGAAGGTGGATATCTATGGTACTTACAATCTGAAAAAGATACTAGACGTAGATGGGAAGATAGAATGGAATTAGCAATGCTTTTAGGACAAAGAGCTGAGGCTGGTTCTGGTGCTGAGGCTGCTGGATATGCAGGTACAGAAGGTCTTTTTGATGCAGTTAGAGATAGAGGAAATGGATTCCAAGGAATTCCTGATACTATTCCTGAGTGGGATGAAATATTAAAACAATTCGATGCTCAAGGTAAAATTACGGATAACATGGTTTATTCTGATAGAGATTTATCTTTAGGGATTGATAATATGTTAGGAGCAGTTGGGAATCATTATGATGGGGGATTATCATATGGTATCTTTGAGAATGATAAAGATATGTCATTGAATTTAGGATTTAAAGGTTTCACTCGTGGAACATATAATTTCTTCAAGACAGATTGGAAATTGTTAAATGACCCTACTTTATTAGGAGCTGTTCAAGCATCTGCTGGAAAAATGAGAGGTATTTTGATTCCTGTGGGAACAAAAGAAGTTTATGAAGGAGCTTATAATGGACAAGGTTCTGGAGATAAAATTACAGTACCATTCTTACAATGTAAGTATAGAGCTGCTGATGGTGAGAACAGAAAGTATAAAACTTGGGTTCTTGGTACAGTTGGTGGAGTTCATACTAACGAAAATGATAATATGGAAGTTCATCACTTATCAGAAAGAATGTTAAACGTTGTTGGAGCTAATAACTTCATGTTATTCGAAGGAGAATAATATACAACAAAAATAGTATAAGAAAAGGGGTTTAAATATCCCTTTTCTTTTTAAATTTTAATTTAATTATAATAACAAATGGAAAGTAGAAAAAAAGAAAAGTTCTTAGAAAAATCTTATAGATTAACTGATTCTCGTTCTGGAGAATCGTTCATGTTGAAAACAGGTCGTAATAAAAGATTATTGTTTTTCGATGAGACAAAAGGTTTTAATCGAGCAATTAGACATTGCCCTAATGAGAAATCAATATTTATTGATGAGCAAAGTGAACACGCTTTAGTTGAACCTATCATATTCAGACAAGGTTCGTTAGATGTGTCAAAAGAAGACCAAACTACTCAAAAATTTCTAGCAGCTCACCCTGATAATGTAATTAACAGTGGAGCTTGGTTTGAAGAAATTAATGATGAGCAAGAAGCAGGTGAAGATATTGAAAGAGATGAATTAATCTCTGAAATTAAACAGACTGTTAAAGAGAAAGGGAATGAAGAAGATGGTATATATGCTATTGAAATGATAGCTTCTATATTATTGAATTCTGTCGACCAAGCTAGTAAGATGAGTAAAAGTGAACTTAAACGTACTATTTATCAATTCGCTGATTCAGACCCATATTACTTCACAGATGATGCAGGTAATGTGAATATATTTGATGATGAGTATTTACAAAGAAAATATTTAGTATTAAGAGCTATTAAAGATAATGTTATTAAGAAATCACCTAATAAAAAATCTATGATGTGGGTTAGTGGTAATAAACTTATTGCTACAGCTCCTCAAGGTTTAGATTTAATTGAATTCTTTACTGACTATTTAAGTTCAGATGATGGTATACTTGTAATTGAAGAAATTCAAAGAAGAACATAATATTTACATATCATATTAAAGCCCTATGGATAATTTCTATAGGGCTTTTCTTTTTCTACCTTATTTAATAATTTAGTATATTTGTACATATGAAAAAAATAATCATAAATACAATAGATAATGAACAATTAGATGTGTATTATACATCTGAAATATCAAAAACGATTTTAAAAGCTAATAATATTATAATTGATAAACATACTGTATTAGAAGATAATGTGATTATTAGTAGTGGTTGTAAAATAGGAGTTGGATGTAAAATATCTTCTGGAGTATCTTTAGGATTTAATACCGTAATTCAAGATGAATCAAATATAGGTAAGGATTCAATTATTTCAGATAATGTTAAAATCGAAATGGCTGTTAACATAGGTGATAATTGTGTGATTAAATCAGACATTATCATTGGAGAAGAAGCTATTATAGATAATGATACTGTGATAATTAATAGTTTTTATAAAAAAACAGCTAAGTCTAATGTGACCTATTGCGGTAATAATAAAATATCTATAGGGTGTCAATTATATACAATTGATTCATGGTTAAATAATTATAAATCAATAGGTGATAAATTTAATTATACTCAATCAGAAATTAATGAATGTATTAATCATATAAAATTTATAAAAAATAATATACAATGATAGATTTAATCTATAAAACTTTATTAACTATTATTAATAAAGAGAATCAAGGGTATGTTTCACCTACTGAGTTTAATATTCTCTCTAATAATGTTCAAAATGAGATATTTAGAGGATATTTTGAAGATGAAAATAAAGATAAAACTAAAGAAAATAAAGGATATACTAATAAAGGATATTCTAATTTAGACTTTAATGAAAGACAAAGGATTAATCAGTTTAGCGCAATATTAGATATTAGTAAAGCTGATGATAAATTCACATTACCCTCTGATTTATATTTCATAGAGGATGATGGAATACTGTCTAAGGTTACAGAAGTTAATGATATAAGTTCTGTGGTAGAAGAAGTGGAAAGGAGTATTATAGGATATTTAGGTAATTCTATTTCTGGAGCATCTATATCATATCCTATATATGAAAGATATTCAGATAATGTTATTGTTTATCCTACAATTATTGATGAAATAACTCTTAGGTATTTGAGAACACCTAAAGTTCCTAATTGGACATATTTTGTAACTGGAGCAGGTTCTGAATTATTTGACCCTTCTAATGCAAGTTATCAAGATTTCGAATTACATGAGTCAGAATTTTCTAATATTGTTAACAGGATGTTAACATATTTTGGAATTAATCTAAGAGAGGCAGAAATTGTTCAAATAGCAGAAACACTTAAAGGTAAATTAACAATTAAAGACAATAACTAATGACTAGTTTTGATTATTATAATGATTCGACAAAATATGGTAACTATCAATATGTTGAATTAGAAGAGCTTATTAATAATTATATGATGAGCAGGGATGCTGATGATTACACTTCTACTGTTCCTCGTTATAAAATTATATATCAAGCTAAAAGAGGGCTTAGAGAGCTTTATTATGATGTTTTAAAGGACGTTAAGGCTATAGAGTTAGATTTAAGTCCTACTTTGAATGTAATACTACCTCCAGATTATGTTAATTATGTTAGGATATCTTGGGTTGGAGACGATGGTCAATTACATCCTATGGCTATGGATAACAATATGTCGATAGCAAAGGTATATCTTCAAGATAATAATTTTAATTTATTATTTGATAATGAAGGTAATGTATTAGAGGCAGATGAAGGTAACCCCATAGAAGCAGAGGTGAATACAGATGATAGTGATTTTATACGTCAGTCTTACCATGTTTGTTATGATGGCTTTGAACCAAATAAAGATACATCAAAAGTATTTAATAATGGTAAATTTCAAATTAATCAATCTTCTGGATTGATTCAATTTGGTTCAAATGCTGAGGGAAAATCTATAGTATTAGAATATATATCGGATGGATTATATACTGAAAATGAATCTAATCCAGATAAAGGGATTAAAATTCATAAGTTTGCTGAATCAGCACTTTTAGATTATATATATTATCAGCTTATTAAAAATAGGAGAAATGTTCCATCTAATGAAAAATATAGAGCAAAAAAAGAATTTTTTAATAATAGGAGAATTGCTAAGAGAAGAATTAATTCTTTGAAAATATCTGATGTATTACAGGTGTTCAAAGGAGATAGTAAATGGGTTAAATAAAATATAATATGGGAATTAAAATGTTAAATGGTAATATATTAGGTATATTGCAAGAAGATAAAGTGCAAGGTTTATATGTGCCTGATAATAAATCATATAAGATATTAAAGGTTGTTAATTCAGATTCTGATGGTGTAGAAAAAGATTCTA